>OHNA01000483.1_pt1 | contig 13369 bp, 6 predicted proteins | sample 1569481 | NCBI WGS metagenome assembly OHNA01 (sample SAMEA3879542, study PRJEB24766) | human gut metagenome | biome: human-associated habitat; feature: feces | place: USA | collected 1985/1987 | reverse complement strand
AATAAAGTATAGCAAAATGAATATTTTTGAAGCGGAAAATTTATATTTTTTAGGTCCTGAAGGCACTTATGCACACTCAGCAATGCAAAAATTTGTTAAGAATTTGGATATCAAAGCAAAAAACATTATCCCCGTATTTCCAATAACGGCGGTGTTTAAGGCGATTGAGAAAGATAAAAGTGCAATCGCAGTTTTGCCGATTGAAAACTCAATCGAGGGCATTGTTCGAGAAACAATCGACAATCTTGTGAAACTTGAGGATAAAAATTTCAAAATCGTGGCGGAAACGGTCATTCCCATTAATCATTGTTTGATGTCAAAATCCACTGATAAAGCGGATATCAAGGAAGTTATTTCACACGCACAAGCATTAGGACAATGCTCCGGTTATCTTTGCAAAAATTTTCCAAACGTAAGAATTACCCCCGCTGCATCAACCAGCGAAGCCGCAAAATCCTTGCAAGACAAGGATAAAACACATGCTGCAATCGCAGCCGAAGTCGCTGCAAATTTATACGGGCTGAACATTTTAGATAGAAATATCAACGACGTTTTGGACAACAAAACCCGCTTTATTCTTTTAGCAAGAGGAGAACGACCTTCTACAGGTTACGACAAAACAAGCATTTTCTTCTCCGTAAATAACGAACCTGGTGCACTTTTCAACGTTTTGAGTATATTTAACATGTATAAAATTAACATGCTCTTCATAGATTCTCGTCCGTCAAGAAAAAAAATGGGCGAATACAATTTCAGTATCGACCTCGAAGGTCATCAAACCGATGCAAAAGTAGAAGCAGCACTGAATCTTGCTTCTGAATACACCGGAAACTTAATCGTAACAGGCTCATACCCTCGTTTCAAAGATTAATAAAAAACGCATATTGTAACAAAATATTTACAAAACGCATTTTTTGGAATATTTGTTTTTTCAGTGTCATCTCTTATATGGAACAATTTTTAGTAAGGACAAAAAGATGACATTATCAAGCACGGCAGAATATAGAGTAAGCGCAAAAGGTTTCAATGCAGTTAAGAGAATTTGTGCAAAAATAACTAACCAAGATTCAAGACGCAGAGCGTTTAAAGCACTTTTGTGTATGGATACATTGGCGGATTACCTTTATTCACAAGGCTTTAACATAGATATTTCCAAAAATCTTTATAAGATTTTACCTTTGAACGAAGAATTTGAATTTACAGATATCCATTGCAATGGAAGGTTTATCAACGTTGTTCCAGTCGTAAACGGTCAATATGTCCTTATACCGAAAAACCACACCATTTTTGACGTTGTGCCAGAATTATATGTCGTCGCAGATTATAATCAAACGACAAAAAAGGTTAAATTTTTAGGCTGTTTTAAAGGGGACAAAGTGCCTAAATCGGTCGAAAACGGAAACCATTACGTTTGTGATATCAAAAATCTCGAATCACCCGCAATGGTTGAAGAATTGCTCAGCAGCAATAAGCCCGAAGAGATTTCTGAAAAAAGCCACGGTCTTTTCGTATCATTTTTCATCGACTACCTTGACGGAGTTTTGGACGACACGTCGAAAAAACGATTGATTACTCACTTAATCGAATGTAAAGAATGTCGCTCGGAACTCGTCGAATTTTTCGACTACGAAATGATTGCAAAAGAAACAAAAAAATTCCCCGAAGTTCTTAACGACAACACCCTCGACATAGTTGCCGCAGTAGCGGTAAACGACCCTAAATACAAGGATTTCAAAGAATATACAATCCAAATTGAAAAAGAAAAAGATGAATACGATGAGGACGAAGATGACGAAAATGTTGGCGGAAAACAAATAAAATCAGCCATTGAAGACCCACTTCAAATTCTTTACGGGAAAAATAAAAATCAAAAAATCTTCGATCTTATGGGCGATAGACCGAAAAAAACAAGCATGCTCGACAACGTTATGTCAGATATTGCAAAATCGGTCAAAAAGCCAGTGGCACAAGAACTTACCCCCGAAGAAAAAAGCATTACATACAGTGGCTCAATTAACCCAGAATACTACGCCGAAGGCTTGCCCGAAGGTACTGACATTGAACAAGAGCCACAAAAAGACGATTTGAACTTGGATTTTGACTATATACCAAAATCAACTCAAAAAAACGATGAACCAATCGAAATTGAAGAAGAGGACGAAGTCCTAAACATCAATGAAAACAACACTTTGGACAAAACAATTCCGACAAAAGAAGTCAACATTCTTCACTCAGAAAAAACTGACATCGATAAGCCAAAATTCGCAGAACAACTCAATCCGCAACCTGAAACACCAGTCTCAACAACAGATGAGTTGATTTTACTTGATGAAGAAAAAAGCGTAGATGAACCAGAGTTTGCCTCACAAATAAAATCATCACAAAATCAAAAAGTTACTGAAGACAACGACTACGACGATATCATTACCATTGAAGATGATAACGATGACTTAAACATTCTCGCTCCGAAAAAAGACGAAAATGAACTCCCTAACTCGATGGACAACGTTGTTTATTACGAGGAAAACGAAGAACAAGACGAAAAAGACGACGTCATAGAAATTGTCGACGAGGATAACGATGTTTTGGGTATTGAAATCCCCTTAAAAGCCAATAAAGAAGATGAAAATACACCATCGATAAATCTTCACGAGGAACTCTCTGCAAGCATTTTACAAGGCAAAAATGAAGAAGAGAAAGAACCTGAAATTATTGATGATTCCATGCCGTTCGAGCTTGAATATGAAAATACAACGAAGGACGAAGATTTAATCGTTGTGGACGAAAAGCCACAAGAAGAAACCGACGACCTCGAAATTATATCAGACGACACAAAAGTTATAGAAACACCTGAAACTCTTGATATTATTGACGATGAAGAAGTTGAAGTTAATGATGAAGATTTAGTTCACTTTGATGCAGTTGACTTGGATATTGTGGACGAAGATGACGAACAACAGCAAAGCGTAATCCCATCAACGATTGAAGATGCAGGAATTGCAGCCTCAAGTTTGATTGACGATTTTGAAGACGATAGCAAAGAAACAATAGCGAAAAATATTACCAAGAACATCACAAAAGATGCCCTCGGCACTGCTGCAAAAATAGCAACAGAAAACACTTCCGATATGCTGAAAAATCTTTCAACAAGTGCAAAAATTGTTTCTGAACTAAGCAACGTGGGTGATTCTTTAACAACAAACCCATACTTAAATGCCGAAAAACCTATCAGCGAGTCTAATAACACTATTAGTGTTGACAGCAAAGAAGACGATTTATATTACATAAATGAAGATACGATTAAAACTCCAACCCCACAAAAACCTTCTGTTGCAAAAGATAACACTATTGGTGTTAGCACAAAAGAAAACGACGATTTAATCATCATCGACGACGAAGAAGAAAACGACTTTGCTAAAACAAATAAGAAAGGGGCAAACGATGTTCTTAACTTTACAGATGACACAAATAGTAGCAATGACGATTTTATAATAATAAACGAAGACGAAGATGATGATTTTAAGTCCTTCTCAATTCCAACGAATATTCCACAGGACAACGAATTCGAACCAACGATTGATAACAAAAACGAGACAAATGATGTCTTAAAATTCATTAATAACACAAATAGTGGCGATGACGATTTCGTGGTTATCAACGAGGACGAAGACGATGATTTCAAATCCTTCTCAATTCCAACGAATATTCCACAAGACACCGAATTCGAGCCAATGATTGATAACAAAAAAGAGACAAATGATGTCTTAAAATTTATCAATGACACAAATAGTGGCAATGAAGATGAAGACTTTATCGTTATTGATGAAAATGAACAAAATGACATAAAAGCCTTCTCTGTCCCAACAGAAACAACTCAAGAAGAAGATGATGATTTCATCATAATTGATGACGAGGAAGACGTTTCCACTGTTCCTGCTGAAAAGGTAATCAGCGACGACCTTTCACCAGAGGCAAACGACGACGCTACAAACAATGACACTATTAGTGTTATCAACGAACCGTTAGAGGAAGAGTCAGAAAATTCCGATGACAAACTCCTCAATGAGTTGCCGATGATAAGAAAAGAAGATATTGTCGAAAAAGAAAAGGCATCAACGCCTGCAGAAGCGGTTGTTCCTAAAATCGACCCGATTCCTTCTCAACCAGTTGAACTCAATGACGACGAATCAAGCCTTCTTTCGTTTGGAGATGAAGACGACACAGAATTTTTGAATTTTGATGACAATCAAGATTTTCTTTTGGAATCAGAAGATGACTCATTTATGCTGCAAGAAGAGCCGCAAACTCAAGCAGAGCCTCAACCGACTTCTCCGCCCGAACCTCAAATTACTCCCACACCTGAGGTTAATGAAATCGAACCTTCTCTTCAAACAGATGATGAAGATGACGATTTAATCATCATTGATGATGACAACCCGACACCTATTGCCCCCGAAAAACCTTTAGGTGCAACAGATAACACAAATAGTGTCAAAGCCGATGACGATATGTTAATCATCGATGATGACGATGAAGATTTAATAATTCCACAAAGCAAAGAACCTCAGAATAACACGGATTATGATGATTCTGTTAACTTCTTCCGCCCTGCTGGTGCAAGTTTTGACGACGATATTCCAAAATCAAGAAATGATTTTGCCCCAATCAGCAACAATAATGACAATTTTGAAGCAATAAAATCATCTGACGATGACATGTTGATTTTGGACGACGAAGATGATGACACGAACAAATTAGAAAAAATTGCCCCTGAATCCACAGAGGAAGATGACCAAATCGAAATTCTCGACGAACAAGAGGAACAAGAAGAACAAAAACCGACCGAATCTGACCCCAAAAAACCTGTCAGCCAATTAGATTTACTCTTCAAATCGCTTTCTGACAGAGAAAAAGAACAAATTGAGGCTGTTCAAACAGGAAAAAATCAAGAAAAAGAAAATGTAATTCCTGAAACAACGCCGATTGCACCTGTTTCAAAACAACCAAAATCAACAATGTTCAACAAAAATTTCAAAGATGCCATTTCGGCAAAAGATGAAGCTGTTGAAGAGGGTAGAATTAGCCTTAAACCAACAGAAGAACCTGTTGTTGACCCGCTCATTAATACAACTGTTGAAAAAATTGACGAAGACGAATACGAAGAAATTCATGTTGATGACGACGATAAAAATCAAGATGACGAAAATCAAGAAGTTGAATACGTCTACGAAGACGAGGACGGCAACGTAATCGATGAACCGGACGAAGACGTCGAATACGTCTACGAGGACGAGGACGGCAACGTAATCGATGAAACAAATGAAGATACTTCTGAAACCGAAAAGTCGGACGAAAATATTGACTTGCTCCCAGAAATCGAGGACAAAGTTGAAGAAACAGAAGAGCAACCTCAAGCAGAGGACAAGTTTGCCAATGTTGATGACGATTACGGCGATTTTGATGAAGATTCAAACTTCGATGAAAACACTGCCACAAGTGATGATTTTGGAGAAACTCAGGAAGAAAACCCTGTTGAAGAACCCAACGAAGGTGAAGAATTTGACGAAGAATCAGATTATGAGGCCGAAGAAGAGTCTGAGGAAGACCAAGAACTCAAGAAGAAAGCAATCATCAAAAAGGCTGCAATCGCTGCGGCAGTTGCACTTGTACTCATTGGTGGCGGCATAACTACAAAGGTTATTCTTTCGCACACCAATGCTCGTGCAGAACAACAAGCCCTCAACGAAGGTGCTTCTCTTGGTGATACAACAGCCGAAGAAGAAGGAGGTTTGGCTGTTCCAGCGGAGGCACAATCTCCGACAGGCGGACAACTTGACCAACCGACAGTAGGTGGCGGAGAAGAAGGTGGACTTTCAATTCCTGAAAACGATACTGACGCACTCGGTGCAACACCAACGACAGAAGAGGCGAAACCTCCTGTTACACCTGTTACCCCAGCAGAAAAACCATCAGGGCCAAAAGCAGGAACGTCAAATGCAACAACTTCTGACTTAAACAAGGCTGTGGCAAATGCATTCTCCGATGCACCGACTTCGATGACAGTTAGAAAAGCATCTTGGGGCGTAGGTGCATCACTCGCTGCTGATGCAAGTTTCAAGGCTTACTTACAACAAATGGGCAAATCAGTTAAGTCCGCTTTGAGAAAAAATCTTGCTTCGGTAAAAGGTGAAGCCCCCGCATCTCCTGTAAAAATTCGAATCAAAATGTCAGATTCTGGCAATTTACAGGACGTTGTAATTCTCAAATCTTGTGGAAATACGCAAGTCGATGAAATTGTATTACAAAGTGTTAAACAAATCGTAGCGGCATGCCCGTTCCCCGAACTAAGCGAAAATACTTTGAAAGCAAACCACAAGGCAACAGGCAGCAACACAGTGAAAATGTCGTTAACAGTTACATTCTAACTTTAATTTACATTTTTTCAGGCTTTATGATATGATTTCAGTAACAGATAACTCATGAGAATCGGTTATGGGACTGGAAATTGACGAACAAAGACGCCTGATTGAGAAATTTGTCAGGTCAAATATAAAATTTAATGGTAACGAAGATTTATTGGAAGACTTCTGCAATGAAGCCTTCCAAAAGTCGTATATTATTTTCAACAGCAGTTCTTCAGTTCAAAAAATCGAAAGTTATATTCAAAAAGTCGTAAACACTTCAATAATCAGTGTTTTAAAGGATTCGGGAAGATTAAAAAGAAACGCTTCTGGTCGCTATGAGCGTCACAGAGAACTTCCTTTGGAAGAAGAACATTTCAAAATGCCCGAAATCGAAGACCCCGTTCAACAAACGAGTGTTTATCAAGAACCGTCCTCGAAAAAATATTCCTACGACATTGAAGATCCAAAAATCGGTATTGAGGACAAACTTATAAGAAAAGAATTGCTCCAAAAAATTGCCGATGCCGTTTGCGTTGTCCACAGCGACAACCCTGGCAAATGTTATCTGGAAATCTATCAGGCACGTTATATCCGTGGAATGAAACAAAGAGAAATCAGTTCTTTGTTGAACATTTCTCAATCAGAAGTCAGCAAGCGACTTCTCGAACTTTCAAAGTTGATAAAATTTCGTATCGATACATAGAAAAAAATTATGAGTCAAAAATTTTGTCCGAAATGTAAAAAACCCGTAAACGACAATGCGATTAGATGCCAGCATTGTAATATGCGTTTGAAAGTTATTTGCCCGACCTGTAACACGGCAAATCTTTTCGGATTGGACGCCTGCACAAACTGTGGTACGGTCCTTTTAAAATACTGCGAAACCTGTGGTAGTGCAAACTTTCCCGATGCAAAAGAATGTAGAAAATGCCACACCTCTTTCGAAGAACAAGTTTTGACTTTTGAAAAAAATCGCTCGAAAACTTTCTCAAAACAAAAGTCAGCACCAACAAAAATCGTTGAACCGATTAAAAAGGAAGAAGTTGAAGAACAAATAATCCCTGAAAACCTTGCCTATCAACCGCAAGAAGAGATTATTGATGTTCCTGAAGAAGAAATCATCGACGAAACTAACGACGTCAGCCAAGACGAAGATATTGAGGTTATTCAAGACAGAGAGCCTCAAGAAGAAGTCGAATACGTTGAAGAGTACGAAGAATACGTCGAAGATGACGGATATTCTGATGAACCCACTGAAACAAATGACGAGCAAACAGGCTTTGAGCCTACTGATGATGAGGCTCAAGACGATATCGACAACGAAGAATTTGAAGAAGTTGAAACGGACGAAAATTCATACGAAAATAGTGAAACCGACAGCGAAATCACAATCGACGAATTGCTCGCTCAAAGCGAAAACAACATTGAGAACAACGAAATTAACGACAGTCAGGATATGGTTTTCTTCGATGATGCTCAACCACTTCTTGAACAACTTTCAAATATTGTCCAAACCCCTAACAATGCCATAATTGCTGCTGTCTGTGCAGAAGAAGGTATGGGAAAATCGACAATTATCAAAACTTTCATCGATTCATTAAATCAAAAAGGAATCGTGCCGATTGTCGCTGAATGTTCTGAATCCATCAAGGTTTCACCATTTGGAACAATTAGAGATTTCCTCTTGAAACTCTTGACGTTGCCCGATTTGCACCCAGATATTCAAACTTTCTTTGGAGATGAAACAAAACAACTTTTTGTTCAAAACTTCGAAAACCTGAACGATGTGGAAATCGTGAACTTCATGAACTTCCTCTATCCGACTATGCACGCAGGTTTCGACAACATTATCGACAACAAGAATATAACGTATACTCTTCTTGAAAAGATTTTCTCATCAATTACGACGAAAAATCAGGCGGCGTTTATCATTGACGACTTTGATTACATCGACACCGCATCGTTTGAATTTGTCGAAAATTTAATCAGAAAACAAATTATCAATAACCAAACAAAACTTTTTATCACATACAGAGAAAGAAAATCAGCAAGATTGTACTTCGACAAAGATATTTCAAGACAAGACATCTTCACAACGATGTACTTGAACAATCTTTCCGAAGAAAATACTCAAACTTTAATCAAAAATTTCGCAAATACTCAGCAAGTCCCGACGGCAGTAAATTTTGCCATAAATGAAAAAGGACGAGGAAACATTTTCTTCACAGAACAATTCCTCGCACTCCTATTCGACGTCGGATATATGTTTATCAACAATAATTCGATGAGTTTCAAAGAAGACGAGCCGTTGCCGTTCTTGCCGAAAACTATTGAAGAAATCATCAGTTTGAGATACAAGGCTCTCAATGCACAAGATTTGAAAGATGCCCTTATGACAGCGTCGATTTTGGGCTACAAATTCGACAAATCAGCATTTGCGGCGATTGCGGACATAACCGAAGAACAAACGACAGAACTTATGCAAAAATTAGTCGATTTGATGTTCATTCAACCTTGTTCGGATTACGAATATTGCTTCAAGAACATGACCTCTTGGGCTGTAATCTTCTCTGAAGCACACAATGACCCGAGATTTGCGGTAATTTGCAAAAAAGTTTTCTATATTTTAGGAAAATTTGCACTCTCAAATCCGATAATCAAAGCCTCAGTCGCAAAATATCGTGATGAAGCCGATGTTGCAACTCAATCGTGGATTGACGTTTCGAGCCTTTGCGGATATTTGGGTGACACATACATTTACGCTCTCTCTCTCGAACAGTTCTTGATGTGTTCGGGTTACGACGAAAATGCACAGGAAGTTTCTGACCTTCAACAAGAAGCTCTCGAAAAAATCGCAAAACTTATTTACAAACAAGAACCTGAAAAGGCTAAACGATACTTCAATGCACCGATTGTCACGGCAAGAGAAAATTCTGACATCGTCAAACTCATTGACCTTTGCGGTTACATGATTAAAATTTGCTATCAACTTTCAGACTACAACGGAGTCTGCGAAACTGTTGATATGATTATCAATGCGGCAGATGACGAAATTTCTCCGCTCGAAAAATCTCTCGTTTTATCGAGAAAATTGAACGCTCTATTCTATGAAGGAAATTGCGAAGAAGGTATCAACCTCGCAAACAACGACATCATTCCAACGTTGGAAGAAGAATTGGCAAAAAATAACGACCCGGAATTCTCACAAAGCCTCTTCACAACTTGGTTTGACACCTCTATGGCACTTGTCAAATTATATGCACTTCAAGGTAATTCGAAATCAATCGAAATTGTTGAAAATACCGCAGAAATTTTGCAAATGAACAACATTGAGGACATTGTTTACACAATCAAATTGTCCTTGGCAAGAGCGTTTGCATTGACTGTTATCGGAAAAATTCAAGAATCAGTCAACCTCTTAAAATCAATCGAGCAAATCCCAGATTATGACAATCCGCAATTCATTTTGGAACGTAATCTCATCTTCTCGTTGAATTTGGTATTCGCAAACGTTACGGACGGATTGAGAGAAATTCTCTTCGAATACGCAAAATATTCAGAAAACGAAAACGACAAATTTGGCAAACATATTTACAAATTAATGCTCGCTTGGTTGACATACGCAGAAGGCGAATACGTCAAGGCTAACAACATTTTTGACGAAGAATTGACCTTCTACGCTCAAGAAAAGATTGTCACAGGTGCATTGATTTCGTGGTTATTCATTGCGAAAAATGCTCTCGCAATCGCAGGTGTCGAAAGTGCGGAACACGTTGCAATGAAAGCATTAGAGGTTGCACAAAATCCGAAATTCTCGCAATATCACGTTGCAGTTTACCTCCAGAAATTGGTTGCTGAAATTAACCTCGCAAAAGGTGATGCAAGTGCAGCAAAAATGTACCTCGAAAAAGGTATGCTTATTGCAAAACAATTCGGTATTGACCTTGCACAAATCGAATTATACAGAACGTATGTTAAATTCCTCGAAAATACTCTCTCGCAAGCCAAAGGTGCTGACAGAGCAGATATCATAAACAAAATCGAAAGCACTTACAAAACAATCCTTCAAGATGCAGAAAAACTCAAAGTCCCTGGATTAACAGAATCTGTCAAAAAGGATTATGATGCCCTTACTGCAACGCTTTAAAAAGGATATTAACTTTTTCCAAATTTGATTTGAAGGTTGTTTGACGAAATGTCGCCATCGCCCTTATAACTCATTTCAATTTCGTTCGTATCGACAATCAAATAAATACGGTTTTGAAATGCGTAAGAAAGAAGTTCATAGGGCGTTATACCCAACTCTTTCGCCTGTTTCAAAATACTTTTTGATACTTTATTTGTCGAGTCAAAAGTCACCCAACCATATTCAGGGGTATAGGCTTCAACCCAAGCATGTCCATTATTTGAGAGCCTTTGCATATCAACAAACGGAATATCAAAACCGTAAACAACCCTTGCAGGGATTCCCTTTGAGCGGCAAAGAGCGACCATTAAATCGACAAACTCAGTACAGACGCCACGTTTCGAGCGTATTGCACCGATTGCCCCTTTGTGTTTTCCAACATCAAGGTAGTTATATTTTATCGTTTCAACAACAAAATCAAAAATATTTTTTACCGTATCAAGGTCATTCGTCGCCCTCGTAACGTATTCCGCCGAAACAGCCTTTATTGCTTTATCATTAGACTCAATGTTTCTCTCTGGCGATGTGTAACGCTCCTTTTCCTCAGCAGACAGTTTGCCATCAATATTTTTGCCAAACTTTTGTGCTACAGCCGCCGTGTAAGTTTGAACTTTCGCATAACCGTCAATAGAAACACGGATTTTGCCCCTCGGCTTCGTCAAACGAATAACCGCAAACGTCCCCTCGGGACGATGCTCGAATTTTTCCGGAGTCGGCGTAACCTTTATACTATCGACTTTTTGGCGATAAGGGACATCTTCAGGAATTTTAAACGCCAAAAGCACCTCATCAAGTTGCCCCGTGAACATAACATCTCTTGAAATATTGAACCTAAAACGCTCATTAGCCTTTATTGCAGAGCGATTGGGAATAACTTTTAGTTCAGAAAGCCTTCCCGTCGGCTGTTTTCTTTCAACAACGACTTCCGTCTTTTCTTCTGTTTGCCTTGCACCGAAAAATGCCAGATAACATACCCCAGCCAAAATCAGCACAATCCCAACAAACACAAACATAGTAAACTTTTTGAACTTTTCTATATCCTCGTCACTTTCGTTATTTTCCTCATCATCAACAGATTTTTTTGGCTCAAAATTATCATTTTGTCCTTCAAAATTTTCGCCAAAATCTTGCTCCGGCTGAAAACCACCTTGAAAACAGTGAAAATTATTTTGAGAGGAAAAATCATCTTGCACCTCAAAATCTTTTTCTCCAAAATCTTCCCCAAAAGATTTCGACTGAAAATCATCTTGAGATGAAAAATCGTTTTGAGGAGAGAAGTCATTTTTCGACTCAAAATCCCCCATCGCCTCAAAATCTTTATGTTCCTCTATCGGTTCAAAATCGTCCATGTCATAATCCTAAAATTTACAATCAAGATAAAAATATTATACAAAAAAATCGCCGATTTGTTCAATCGACGATTTAATAATGTGTGTAATTATGTTTTTAGTTTATGCTTTTTCGTATTCTTTTTCTTTTTCTTGTTTTTCAATTTCCTTAGAAACATCTACGATTTCGCCGTGTCTTGCTCTGTTTCTGAGTTCTTGAATTTTTTGTTTATCGAGAACTTTAAGTTCCATTCTTCCGTCAGATTCTTTTGAAAGAGTAGCCTTGATTTTTGTGCCGTAATCGTCATATTTGTTATCAATTTTGCCGTCAACGATTTGTTGTTGGAACCATTCGATGTGTTTTTGAGCGTTTACAGGGTATTCAGGGTGAACTTCAAGCCATTTGAGGTATGACATATTTCCTCTCGGGTGGTTACATTCGCCACATTCTGCAAGGTAATTGTCAGTGTCGTTCTTTCCGCCCAATGAGTGTGGGTGCACGTGTTCAATAGTTTGTGTAGATTCTTTCAACAATTCGTTAAAAATACCTGTGTTGTCTTTGCAAGCAACCTTATTGAAGTGTTTCATTGCTTTTTCAGTGTTTTGCGGAAGTTCCATTGCTGAATTGATTACCATATCGTAACTTACCGGGTCAATTTCGCCTCTTTCTTGCATACCTGACAACTTTTCAGTAAATGCAATTCTGTCGATTTTGCCTTGAGCAACTTTTTCTTTTTCTCTTGCAATCAACTTCGAAACAGCATTGTCTTCACCCATATTTGCTTTTGCAATTTCGTTTGTCTTATCCAAAACGCCTTGGCAATAGTCTTTCAAATTACCTTGGAAATCTTTTCTAATTTCTTGAATTGCACCTTTTGCGTCCAATTTAGGGTTTTTAGCCGCTTGAATTGCAATCATACCAGCAATCGTGCCTTGGTTGCTTCTAAAATAATCTTTATCTTGGTTAATTTTATCTGCTAATTTTTCGCCCTTATTTCTTGCGAATGAACTTGCAACCTTGTTGAGGTCTTTTTGCAAAATCATTCTGCCACCACAGCAGCAGCAAGGAACATCAGCGATTTGCTTAGTAACAAATTTACCTGTTGAGCAGTTAAAACCGAAAGACACGGATTGTCCGCCCATAAAATATGAACGAAGTGCAGCACCTGAGTTTGCTTCGGGCATTTGAGGTTGAACTGATTGAGGAGCAGCCTTTTTATCCATTGCAACTTTTTGTTCATTCTGAACAGGATTCATTGTCATTACTGCTGAAATAGGGGCAATAGCCATTTTTAACACACTTTCTTTTTAAACTAAAAACACACTTTCAGGTTTTTAAATAACACTCAATATTTTTAATTGCCATGTTTTCAGCAAATGTTAAGTTTTATTAATTCGAAATATTCTAAAGTAAATTTTTTTGATAGGAGTTTTTAATTAAAAATATTGAT
>OHNA01000482.1_pt1 | contig 13389 bp, 10 predicted proteins | sample 1569481 | NCBI WGS metagenome assembly OHNA01 (sample SAMEA3879542, study PRJEB24766) | human gut metagenome | biome: human-associated habitat; feature: feces | place: USA | collected 1985/1987 | reverse complement strand
CGCGAACGAGTGACATAAAAAGAGAACGATAGCAATCTATGCGAGTGCTGAGTGTTGTCCCCCGCTATGCGGTCACCGTGGGTTCCCTCAAGGCACACAGAGGGGGAACGGTGATAGGGAAAACACGTGAGGAAAGGGGAAATTGCAATTAGAGTACATGCCGACAAACTCTTGTAGAGGAAGAATCTTCACTTATTCAAGGCACAAAAAAACCGCCAAATAGATGAAGAACAAGAAAGAACCCGACATATAGACAGGAGCGTACTTACCGTACGTGACTGTTTAGGTGTCGGGTTCTGACGCAGTTATTCTCTTCTTTTTATCTTTCTGTAAAAAGTCGCATAGCCGATGAAGAGCAAGGAAAAGCCCCTAAGGCGGCAACCCTAATGTACTAAGCGTACATGAGTTGTCGCTTAAGGGGCTTTGACAACGCTATTCGCGGCTATGCGGCTTTTTTGCGGAAGACGACAAACTTTTGCCACACAAACTCCAACACAAAATTTATCACCATAACACTGCCCTCGGCAATGATTCCGGAGGCTTGGGTGCTTAAAGGCCCGAGAAGGAGGGACTTGATGGTGTGGACATACCAAGTTTGGAAGGGATAGAACGGGACGTAAAAGAGGAACGCCAAAAGCATGGCTTTGGGGACATTGCCGGCGTCCTTAAATGTGAATTTACGGTTGAAGGTGAAGTTCCAAAGTATAGAGGCACAGAGGGCGACGGTGGTGGAAATGAAGGTGACCAAATCCATATCCTCGACGATGAACCGAATGGTTTTTCCGCTTTGAGGAATGACCGCTTGCAAAATGGAGAAAAGCGCGAGTTGAATGATGCCTGCGCTTGCGGCGCAGAAAGCGTATTTGATAAATTGCAACACGCCTTTTCTTTTCTCTTTTTTTGCATTTTTTTCGGCTTGTCTGAGGCTTGTTTCATACAAAATGCCTTTCGGCGTTTCAGATGTTTCCTCTATTGATTCGTCGGTTGTTTGCTCTGCAATTCGGTCATCGACACCCTGATTTTGTTCCATAATAATCTCCTGATAAAAACAGTGTACCACAACGATACGAAATGTCAAGAAGCGTTGTTTTTCTTTTTTTCGAGAAAAGCCCGAATATTTGTTTTTCGTTCGCATTATAAAACCCTTTGTTTTGGCAACAATCAATTTGTGAACATAAACGAATTGCAACAAGATTTACAACGCACATTCTCATTCAGCGACGACTTTAAGTGTCGTCGTTTGGACGTTGGCGGCAAACGCTGTCTTTTTGCATACATCGACGGCAATATCGACAAAATTTTACTCGAACAGGACGTGGTGCGTCCTCTCAAAAACTGCGAACGATTTGAAAAACCCTACCTACAATCGTTGCAAAATACGGTTGCGTATGCGGACGAAATCGAGATCGTGGATATCAAGGATTCACCGCAAAGCGTAGCCTCTTGCGACGTGGCGTTTTTTATCGAGGGCGAGGACAACGCATATATCTTCTCCTTGCGAAAACCGGCGGCAAGAGCGATAGGCGAACCACCCACTTCGTCTGTTATGAAAGGGCCGCGAGAGGGCTTTATCGAGGAAATAAAAACAAATATGTCCCTCGTGCGCAAGCGCATAAAATCACCCGACCTCGTTGTGAAAACCTTTGAGGTGGGAAGATACTCTTCGACGACGGTTGCTTTGATGTATATAAGAGGCGTCGCGGACGAAAAAATCGTCGAACGATTATCGCACAAAATCGAACGTATCGACGTTGACGGAATCGTGGACAGCGCATACGTGCTTTCCTTTATTCAAACCAAAAAAAATTCATTTTTCATTCAGGCGGGCACAACCGAGAAACCCGACGTTGCATCCGCAAAACTGCTCGAAGGACGCATCGCCCTGATCGTTGACGGCTCGCCCATCGCAATCACGCTCCCTTACCTGGTTTTCGAGGATGTACAAGACGGCTACGACTACTATTCGGGAGACTGGCGCGCGTCGATGATACGCATGTTCAGGATGTTCGGCGCACTGTTCACCGTGTTGTTACCCGCGGTGTACATCTCCCTTCAAACGTACCACTTTCAGTTGTTGCCGATAAAGTTTTTGATGACTCTTATGGCGGCAACCACCAACATACCCTTTCCGCCGGCAATCGAGATGCTGCTGGTGCTCACGCTGTTCGAAGTGCTCAATCAGGCGTCTATTCGTATGCCCAGATACTTCGGGATATCGCTGTCCGTCGTCGGCGCGATAGTGCTGGGTGACACTGCGGTCAAATCGGGGCTTATCTCGTCGCCGTCCGTTCTTGTCGTAGCCCTGTCGGCAATAGGCATATTTTGTGTGCCCGATCAAGTTGGCGCGATGTCCATACTACGTTTTTTGTATTTGTGCATAAGCGCAGTGCTGGGCTTTGTGGGCATGATAATCCTCACGATAATCTTAGTCGCATACCTCTCTTCCCTGGAAAATTTCGGCACGCCGTATCTTGCGCCTTATGCTCCGAGAATATCACCCGACCTTCAAGACGGAATGTTGAAAGCGGACTCCTCGTCAATGGAGTTGCGTCCCTATTCAATCCCCACGCAAAACCGCCGACGCATCAACAAAAATTGACACAATCAAAGGTTTATATATGAACAACGGCACAATAAAACACGGATTACGCAAAAATCTGCCTTTGGGCACGATATACAATTCGCAAGCCGCCGCAATCATAGTTGCGGTCGGTTTTGCTTTTAAGTTATCGTCCGCGCCCGGTATAATTTCGGCGGATTTCGGCTCGTCAACATTTTGGATATTCCTTTCCTTCACCGCTTTGGAATTGATGTGCGCAATCTTTATTTTCGCTTTTTCGAATATGGGCGGCGACGGACTTTTGCGCGCGACGAACAACTTCCTATACAAAATCGTTTGTCTTGCGGCGTCTTGTTGGATGTGCTTGAAAACGGTGTTTTATTTTTGTTATTGCACCTCCTATCTCACGCACGAATTGTTTACGGGCACACAGCCTTTTCTCATATACGTTATGTTTCTTTTGCCGGTGGTGTATCTGGGCATAAAAGGCACTCGTTCGATTGCAAGAAGTTGCGAATTGTTTGCGCCTCTGTTTTTGGCGGTGATAATTCTCAACCTTGCCTTTTTGGACTCGGATATGGACTTCGGAAGAAATTTGCCCGTATTTTCAAAAGCCCCCGGGGAGTTGTTGCTTGCAATGCCTCGATACGGATTGTGGCTGGGGGATTTGTTTCCCTTCGTTTTCGTAAGGTTGCGCAACAAAAAAATGCCTTATCTCACTCTCGGCATAGCATCCACGTGGACGATTGCAAATTTAATCGTGCTTATAGGCGTCGCACTTTACGGCAACGCGCTGAAAATGGTCAAGGATTTGCTCATCCACATTGCAAGTTTCAACCAATTATCCCTCGAAATCGGCAGAATGGAGTGGACCAATCTCTTTGCGATAATCATGATGTCGCTCTACTCTCTCTCTTTTCTTTTCGACGGTGCAAACGAGGCGTGCAAACGCGCGCTGGGCACGTCCCTGCCCTCGAAAATAATATGTCCGACGGCGGTGCTATGCTCGGCAATGTTTTCCTCGTCGCTACAAGAGGTGACGGACGTTGCACTCGGAACGTTCGGTTACGTATTGAGTGCGGTTGCAACCCTTTTCCCGATTGCTCTTTTCGCGATTGCAAAAGTTCAAAAGACGTTGCGTCCGCACTTGTACGCGTGCCTCGACGCCGAATACGAGCATGACACGCAAATGCGTCAAATGCCGGACAGCAAAGAGGACGGCGTGTTGTTTTCACAAAAGCAAACCTCGTTCCGAAAAGGAGAAGCACAATGAAAAAACTCAATATTTCCGCCTATCTCATGCGCACCAAATGGTTTGTATTTTTGATGATAGCAATCTTTCTCGTCGTATTCGGCAGAATGGTTGAAACACCCTCTCTGTCGAAATCCGCCGTGGTGTTGGGGATCGGCATAGACTACGACAAAGCCACCTCGCAATTCGAGGTCAGCGCGCAATCGATTTTGGTGGGTTCATCAAGCGGCGACACGAGCGAAACGAGCTACGTTTGCACCACCGCAAAGGGCAACTCGATTGCCGGAGCAATGGACATAATTTCACGCAAAACGGGTTTAATCATATCACTTTCGCACTGTAACGTGCTTTTTATGTCAACGTCTGCGTTCGAGCTTGACCATATGCAACTCATATATCCGCTCACAGGAATGTATGCTTTACCCGAGCAAACTATCATCGTAACGGGAGACAAATCCCCTTCCGAAATGCTGTCTTTGCGTATAGGCACAACCATAAGTTCACCCTTCTTTTTACAGCAAGCGCTTGTCAACGAAGAGGGTTCGGACGGCATGATTCGCACCACCGCAAAAGATTTTTTGGCGCGCTCGCTTTCACCCAGCAAAGCCAACGTCGTGCCGTATATCGTTGCAAAAACAACCTCGCCGCCTCTCTCCGAAACGGGTGGAGAAGAAGACGTTTTCGAGTTCGACATATCGCGCGCAATGGTTTTTGACGAGAGAGCAAGCCGCATCCTCGACAACGAATACGCCGAGATTCTTGCAATATATCACAGCCACGACGTAACCGGCACGCTCAACTACACCGCAAAAGACGGCGGTACGATTGAGTTTAAAATCCTCAAAAAAGACGTAAAAGTCAAGGCAAACGGACGAGCTATCACTGCCGATATTAAGCTGTCGGCAGACCTTGCGGACGTGCAAAAAATCAAAACCGACGAGGTGATAACCCCCGCCTACGAAATCGTAAAACGATATGCCGCCGCCCTTGAAAAAGACATCGAACGACGACTTGTCGAAATGTACGAATTGTCAAAGCAAATCAACGTGGATTTTTTGTCTTTACAATCAAAAGCCTATCAATCTGTCGGGCGCAATCTGGAAGACGACTGCCTAAACACCTTGACGTTCACCCCGAAAGTTACGATTTCCGTGCGCGAATCGGGATAATTGCCTCGCATTTAACTGAATTTGCAACGTATGCCGCAATTCGATTGCGGCATTTCCCGTTGTCAAAACGGCGGCATATTCACGTTTTTTCGCAAAAAATCAATATACTGCCGTAGAGGTGAATTATGGATTTTCTTATGCCCGACGACGCTACGGCGCAAAAAATGTGCGAAGAATACGCGTCTTGTCTGAAAAACAAAGCGCACTCTCTTGCCTACATAAACGAAACATTGCTCGACGAAACGGAGCAAAACTCTTCTCAAAAGGAAACCGACGTTGCCGAAAAAACGGCAAACGGCATTGAACAACAACCGTTGCGTCCGCATATTTCACACGCGTGCGATATAAAGGTTTTATTTCTTTACATTGTTGTGATTTTGGGATATAATGCAAGGTATGGAACTCAAATTTATGACACCGACGGAGGTGTGGGAGGGCTTCGACGCATGCAAAGCGCCTTTGGAAGCCTCAATCATCTCGTGTCAGACAACGGATAATTTTGTTTGCGAAAAGCAAATTTTCACGGCGGACACCTCGAAAGAGGGACGTATTCGCATATGCTGCAACGTCTATTACGACGCGCGTTGGCAAGACGCTCGCCCGGCAATTTTGCTGTTGCCGTCCTTTGAAAATCCCCACTCGCAAGACGCCGTTCGCCTTCTCGTAGAAGAAGGTTTCGTCACTTGCGCACTTGATTTTTGCGGAGTTTTCGAGGACACGAAAACGGCATATCCGTCCGATTTGAGTTTTGCACGCTACCCCGATTGCAAAGCGCGTCTTGACGACATCGAAAACACGGCGCGCAACACACCGTGGTTCGTATGGGCAAAAGTTGCAAGAAGAGCGATAAGTTTGCTTCAAGAACAAAGCATCGTTTCAAGAGATCATATCGGCGTTTTGGGTTTCGGCATAGGCGCGCAACTTGCGTGGATGGTTGCAGGCACGGACAAAAGAGTTTGCGCCATGTGCGCAGTCAACGGCGGAGGTTATCGCTGGGCGGAACACAACGCGAGATTTTTGGGAAGCGATATTCCGTCCGGTGACGTACAACTTGCCTATTCGACGGGCGTAGGAGCGGAAACGTACGCAATGTTTATCTCCTGTCCCACCCTTGCCGTCGTGACGAGTGATTCCGTTCAATGCGACATAGACCGAATCGGCGACATGCTTGATCTCGTAAAATCGGACGTGAAGCAACTTATAGTGTCCGAGTCTTGCGACATACAAATCACAAACGCCGCGTATCGCGCGCTTATATTGTGGCTTCGCGCGCATCTTGCAAGTAATTCGCCGTCTATCGAGCCTTCAATGCGCTTCGAAGCTACGGACGGCAAGCTTTACGTCAAGATAAACACTGCCAAAAAAGCGGAAAAACGCACTCTGTACGTGAGCTACGGCGAGCCGTCGTCGCGCCAAAGATACTGGAAGTCATTTGACGTAAAACAAAAGGTTGGTGAGCACGAATACGTGTGCGACGTGCCCGTTTACGACACGGAAGAACTTATCGTCGCCTACGCAACTTTCGTATATCCCGACTCAACCGTAATTTCTACGAAAACATCCGGCATCATTCCCGCAAAACACAACGTACAAAACGTCGAAACGACGCCCAGAATTTCAAACATAATCTACGACGGCAGTATGGGCGTAGGCGAATTTGTGGCAAAAACCGATGAGGCTCTTCTTGACGACAACGCACTTTCCATTGCGGAAGGACCTTTTGCGATAAACGGCATAACCCTTGCAAAAGGCAATCTGATTCTTTTCAGAAGCATACAAGAGATGACGTCGATAAACCGCTCGGCGATCTTGCACATCGACGCTTACTCAAAAGACGAAAGACCGCTCAACGTGACGGTGTACACCTACCCCGACTTCAAAAAATATACCGCGCGCACAAGTCTGAAAGGCGGAGAGTTTTGGCAAAAACTTCTCTTTGAAACCGCCGATTTCAAGAGCGAAGAAGGGCGCACGCTCGCCTCGTTCTCCATTGTGAAAACAATCGTCGTGGAGAATGTTGACGGCGTTGTGCTCAACAACTTTTTGTGGATTTGAAAATAATACGCAAATTCCGCAATATACTTTGATATGCAAGATTTTCCCGTATTCGAGCAAGAACCGATAATCGAAGAGCCGAAAAACCGCTCCAAACGCATTGCTATATCAGTGGCAATCGTACTTTTGGTTGTCGTTTTGGCGGTTGCGTCCGCCCTGCTTGTCAAGTTTTACGTGCTGGAATCTTTCATTGTGGACGGAATTTCTATGTACCCCACTCTCGACGGCGGCAACGGCGCGCTCATAGACGACGACCAAAACAACGGCGAAACGCTGTATCTTAACAAAATTGCAAAAATCGGACGCGGAGATATCGTCGTGTTTACCCCGACAAAAGGCGATTTTGCAGGCAAATCTCTTGTAAAACGCGTGATTGCCGTCGGCGGCGACCACGTGCAAATAACGGAATCGGCAGTTTTTCTCAACGGTGAAAAACTTGACGAGCCGTACGTAAATCCCGCCGAAATCGAAATTTATTCTCAACCGCTGGACTTTTACGTCCAAGACGGCTACGTGTTTTGTATGGGCGACAATCGCAATCACTCCACCGACTGCCGCGTTTTCGGCCCGGTGAGCGTAGACACGATCGTCGGCAAATGTTTTTTGATAAAAGGTCTTGACGGAAAACTTCGCAAGCCGAATTGATATTTTTGCCACGAAAAGCCGTAGCATTTCCCTCCCAGCCGCCCACAAAATATCAATTTTTACCTTTTTTGCCGTGCAAGAATAAAATTAGAGTTTTATTTTTCCTCTATATAATGGATGTAGTCTATGCTTCTCAACGCCTCGATGATTTCATCGTGCGTTTTGTATTTTTTGAGTTCCTTGCTCTCAATCGTAAGTTTTATCGCATACACGCTAAGCCCCGAATTGATAAACGCAGAGTTGAGTTCGACGTCGTCTATGCGCATACCCAACTCTCGCAAAGTGGTCATAAACGCTTGCAAATCGTTTTTGTTGCGCAATTCAAGGTGCAATTCAAAGTGGTTCGAGCGTTGTTTCAAGTATTTTTCAAGTGCAGGGAAAAACTGCAAAATCACGATATATACGGCTGCCAAAATGAGCGCGACGGTGTAAAGCCCCGCGCCGAAAAGCAGACCGAAAATACTGCACGTCCAAAGCCATGCCGACGTGGTGAGCCCTTTGATTTGGTTTTTTGCGCCGAACAGTATAGAATTTCCGCTCAGCATCGCAGAGCCTATAACCGCCCCCGCCGAACAAATCGGGAACGTGAGTTGCAACGATCTGTCGATGATCATACACGACGTTGACGCAAGCGAGAGCAAAATAAACGTTTTAAGCCCTGCGGTATGCCCTTTCGTCGAGCGTTCGCACCCCACGTAAAAGGCGAATATAAAGGGTATGATAACCCTGAGCAGTATCGAATAAACCGTGATATTCCACGACCATTCCCCCATTAGTTTTGCAAGCGGATCGATATAATTCATATTTTCCTCCTATCTTTTTACTCGTTGTCTTGAATTGAGAATATAGTATTCTTCCGCCGCCTCGTCGAAAGCGTTTTCTTCCTCGCTCGGCGCGGAATCGGGCAATGATTGCCTTATTGTGTTGATTTTGTCTATGAGCAGTTGTACCTCGTTTTTCTGCTCCGCCTGCTCCACCTGCGAGTCGGGCACGACGGTGTCTATGTCGTTTGAATAGGACTTTGACAGATACAGCGACAGCTTTGCGCACGCAGGGCCTATAAGCTCGTAAAGCACGCTCGACGCAAGAATGATGGTTTCCATCGCACTGCCCGTTTCGCCGCCTATCGTGCGCGCGGCAAGTGCGGCAAGACCTATCGCGACGCCTGCTTGCGGAATGAGCGCAAGCCCCAACCAGTTGCGAACTTTCGCGTCCTTTTTCACACACAAACAACCTAGGAACGAGCCTGCGTATTTGCCTGCGATTCTCGTGAAGAAATACACGATGCCTATCACGAGCAAGGACACACCTCCGATAGAGCCTCCCGAACTTACAAGTGCGTCGAGTTTGAAGTTTACGCCCGACCTGACGAAAAACAGCAGCAATATCGGCGGTGAAAAATAGTTGAGTTGCTTGAAAAGTTTGTCGTCTTTTGCAACGTTTCTGTACACCGTGCCCATTGCCATACACCCCAAAAGCGGCGATACGTCCAAAATCGCGCAAAGTCCGCAAAATGAGAATATCACTGCGATTGCGATGATAAGACGATTGTCCGTAGAGTGTTTGCCCAAAAGCAGTTTGAGCAAAAATCCGAGCGCGCCGCCCACGACGAATACGACAACGTTGTATATAATCGGCAAGGCAACGTTTTTGAAAGTCACAACGCCGGCAAGCGAAGCGGTTGCCACTGCGATTGCCACCGAAAAAGCGAGCAATCCAACCACGTCGTCAAGCGCGACAACTTGCAAGAGCGTATCCACAAAATCGCCTTTTGCGTTGGTTTGACGGATTGTCATCATTGTGGACGCAGGCGCGGTTGCCGCGGCGAGCGCACCCAAAACGATTGAGAACGCAAGGCTCAATCCAAGTGCGAAATACATAACCAAAAACACCACAAGAGACGCCAGCAACGCCTCGAACACGGTTATAACGACGTTTTTTGCGCCGTTCTTTTTGAGCGTAGACAACGTGAAAAACTCACCCGTACTGAACGCGATAAACGCAAGCGCGATGTCCGCCAAAAAGCTCATACCCTCAACGACTTGCGTATGTATAACGTCGATGCAATAAGGTCCTATTATAATACCGGCTATTATATAGCCCGTAACGTTTGGCAATTTCATTTTTTTGGTCACGCGCGACATAAGATATCCCGAAAGCAGCATTACCGCAATCGATATTATCACCTGTCCCACGGATGAAAAGTTTTGAAGCAACATTTTTCCCCTCTTTTTCTAATTCTTTTTGCGAATGGGTCTTGTTTGTTAGGTGCTGTTATGCTATGATGTAAAAAACATAAAGTCAAATTATGTTATTTTATGCAATGATAAATTTGCGTAATAAAAGGAGAAAATCATGTCACTATTGGACGACAAACTGGAAACTTTCGTAGCCGTGTGCGAAACCAAAAATTTTACAAAAGCAGGAGAGATTTTGGGCTTGACGCAACCTGCCGTGTCCCATCATATAAAAAAGCTGGAAGAAGAGTTGAATGCACCTCTGTTTTTGCGTAAAAAGGGAGAACTTGTCCTCTCGGAAGAAGGAGAAATCGCACTTTTGTATGCAAAACGAATACGCGCAATCTGCGAAAAAATGCAGGATAAAATCAAAAACGCAAAAACAAATATCTACAAAATCCGCATAGGCATTACACACACACAAGAAAGCGGTTTGATGATCGAAGCCTTGTCAAGAATTGCGCTTAAAGACGATAACATCACGATAACTTTTATTACGGACACCATAAAAAATCTTTATGTTATGCTTGAAAATTTCGAGATAGATATGGCGATTATCGAGGAAAAACCCACAAACCCCGACTTCCGCTTCACAATCATAGACACGGATATGCTGGTTTGCATAGTTTCGCCGCAAAACCCCGTTTCGCAAAAAGCGTCCATATCCCTGCAAGAACTCAAAAAGCAGCACCTCATTTTGCGCTTGCCCTCCTCATCGACGAGAGAAAAATTCAATTCCGCACTCGAATCCATAGGCGAATCGGTGGACAACTTCGACGTTATCATCGAGGTTGACAGCATAGCGACGATACGCAATCTCGTCAAAAAGGACGTGGGCGTATCCATTCTCTCAAAAGGCACTTGCTACAAGGAAATTCGCAAAGGCTCGCTTGTCGCACTTCCCGTCGAAAATTTGAGCATGACGCGCGAAACCACAATCGTTTATCACAAGACGTTCACGCACACCGAGATGATAGAACGCATCGCAAAAGTGTACGGCGAAGTGATTTCCGCACAACCATAATTGCGCAAATCAAAAGAAAAACGATGAAAATCATACATTTGTATATTGATTTTTAAATAAAATATACTTATAATCAAATTATAAACCATGCGAGCAATGCGCAAAGAGGGATTTTATGAAACTTGACAAGCTCAAACAAAACAAAGAGCAAAGCGCCAACTATATGTTTGACTTTATCTCGCACGTAACGTCGGCTTTCGGCAAACGCGATTGCGGCAGCCAAGGTGAAAAAGACGCAATCACCTATATGGCAAACGAGGCAACGCCCTATGCCGACACCGTCACCACCGAAAAATACGACGTACACACTCTCGCTTTCATGGGTTGGATATACATCACGGTTACGCTCATTCTCGGCGCATTCGCGGCGGCGTTCTTTATGCCGATGCTCTCTCTCATATTGATCGCAATCGGCATGGAAATCATGATTTTGGAATTCGTGCTATACCGCAAAGTCGTGGACAAGCTCTTCCCAAAGCGCGAATCGCTCAATATGATGGCGATAAAAAAACCGACGGGCGAGGTCAAACGCAGAGTTCTCATCAGCGGACACGCGGACGCGGCATACGAATGGACTCTCAACTACTATCTCGGCGGAAAAGCGTTTATCGCGCACTTCCTCATCTCGATAATCGGCATACTTTACTTCACGGCAGTCGCAATTGCGGCGTGCGTGATAAGCGGTATGTTCAACGCAATAACCGACGTGAATTTGCTCATCGCATTGGGCGTGAGCGGCGTATTCGTTCCCTTCTGGATTTTGATGTATTTCCTCTTCAATCCGAAGATCGTCGCAGACGGCGCAACGGACAACCTCACGGGTTGCGCAATGGGCATAAGCTTCCTAAAAGCACTCAAAGACAACGGCGTCGAATTTGAAAACACCGAAGTCGGCTGCATTTGCGCAGGCGGCGAAGAGGCGGGATTGCGCGGCGCAAAAGCGTGGGTGAAAGCGCACAAAAACGATTTTAAAGACTGCCCCACAACCATACTTTGCCTTGACACTTTGCGCGAGCAAGACCATATGCTCGTCAACCACAAAGACATGAACGGGCTTATGCAATGCGACAAAGAAGCGACGCAAATCTGGCTCGACGCATGCGAGCAAGAAGGCATCCCCTGCAAAAAAGGCAGCGTTGCGTTGGGCGCAACGGACGCCGCGGCATACACCGAAGGCGGCTTCAAAAGCGTGTGCGTAACGGCAATGAATTTCAATCTTCCGCGCTACTATCACACAAGACTTGACGTTGCCGAGGACGTTGACAAGGACTGCCTTGCAAACACGTTCGCAATCCTTTGCAACTTTGTGGAAAAGATCGACGAACAAACAAGATAACAACCGAAAACCGACTTTATGTTGCACATAACGCGCGATAAAGCCAGTTTTTTGCAAAAAGAACAGAAATATTTATGCGTAAGCATTGATATATTTTATTGATAAAGGAGAAAAATTATGGGAGAGTATTCAAAGTATATCGACCCCAAAAGACGCGCCGTCCCCACACCCAAAAGCATGGTGGACGAAAAGGGAATTTGCGCATTCGGAACATTTGACAAAGAGTTCGAACAAATGGATTTGGTCAAACTCAAAAAGCCCACGCGCGCCCCTCAATGCATGAACCGCCTCAAACTCACTCTTTGGGAAGCCACCGAAGTCCATCTCAAAAACGGCGTGCTTTTGGCTGTTGTTTGCGACATGGGCATCTTCGGCAAGACGCTCGACATCTTCTACGACAAACGCACGGGCAAAGTTTATTGCTGGGACACCAACCTCAAATCAAAAGACACCGTCATTGCCCCCAACCTCATCAACGGCGCAATCGCGGAAGGACAAACGCCCGTATCTCACGTCAAGTACGTCAACAACTTCCAAGACGGCAAATGCGAACTTTCGGGCAACCACAAAGGCAAGTGCCTTATAACCGTCACCCGAAAAGACAAAACCATCGTCAAGGCTATCAAAGAAAATTACGGCGAAGCCACAATCGAATACGACTTCACTCTCAGCCGTCTTTCAAAGCCCTGCGTGGCAAGTATACCGTTTGGCAAAAATCGTCCCCTTTACAGTCAAAAAGACTTCTTCAAAGCAGAGGGCAGACTTGTCATCAACGGCGAAGAAATGCTCACCGACGAGGACAGCACGGCAATCGTCGACGACCACAGAGGTTTCTATCCCCGTCGCGCGCACTACGACTGGGTCACCACAATGGGCAAATGCAACGTGGACGGCGAAGAAAAATGGCTTGCATTCAACCTCACTCGCAACCAATCCATAGACCAAGAGAAATACAACGAAAACATACTTTGGCTCGAAGGCAAAACCAGCATCCTTCCGCCCGTCAAGTTTACGAGAAGCCCCGAAAGCAAGGACTTCTGCGACCACTCCGAGTGGATAATCAAGGACGAGCACGATATGGTCAACCTCAAATTTAAGGTGCGCAACATGA
>OHNA01000480.1_pt1 | contig 13431 bp, 10 predicted proteins | sample 1569481 | NCBI WGS metagenome assembly OHNA01 (sample SAMEA3879542, study PRJEB24766) | human gut metagenome | biome: human-associated habitat; feature: feces | place: USA | collected 1985/1987 | reverse complement strand
GCTTTGGGACTGATGGGTATCAACCTCGGTATCGGCCTTATCAACAGCTATCAGGCGGAGTTTTTCAACAAAATTCTTCAAGCAGACTTGATGGCGGTGGCAGGTATCATCCTCGCGGCAAAATTTATAAGTATCGTTGCGGACTTTGTAATCGGCAACCTCATCGACAGAGCCAACTTCAAGGCGGGCAAAATGCGTCCGTGGATTTTGTTTTCGGCGTTTCCGCTTGCAGTGCTGACGATGATTTCGTTTGTGTTTATTCCGTTTTCTTCAAACGCAGGCAGATATATTTACATCATCTTCGTCGTTGTGCTTTGGAATATATCCATGACGATGGCGGACATCCCCTCGCAAGGCATGCTTTCGCTCATTTCAAAGAGCAGTGAAGAGGTCAACAATGCGGCAGGGCTCGGCAACACGCTCAAATCCGTCGCGCTTGCCGCTCCCGGCGTGTTCGTAAGTTTTGTGTGTATTCTCACCGGCTCGGACGGCGCAGTCGGTCAAACGGAATATCTTATCACTGCGGCGATTATGGCGGGATTAGGGCTTATATTCCAACTCCTTATGTACTTCAAGTGTAAGGAAATCGTCAAGTCCAACACGTCTGCCGGTATGAGCTTCAAAGAAATGTTCAGAGAGCTCAAAAACAACAAAATGTTGCTCATCGTTTTCGGGACGTACATTCTCGGATTCGGAAGAAACATCGGCCTCGGCATAGCGGTGCAGGCAACGTGCATACTCGTTCGCGACGGCATAGACCTTTCCTTTATCGGCATGGGCACGCTTTACGGCGACGCTTGCAGCTGGGCAATCGGCATAACGTCGGCAATCTCGTCCATGGTTACGATAGTTTTGAACCCGATTATCAACAAAAAACTCGGCGAAAAGAAGTATTTTATCACCGCAGGTTTCTACGGTTTTGCGGTTACGCTTATCGCAACGCTCATCTACACGCTCAGCCCCACGGGCAGCTTCGGCAGAAGCATTTGGGCGATCTGGATTTATCAATTCTTCCTCGGCTTCGCTTTCGGTCCGAACGGTTATTTGCCGATGGTTATGACTGCGGACATCGTCGATTATCAAGAATGGAAAACGGGAAAACGTACCGAGGGTACACAGTTTGCAATCCTGTCGATGTCCAACAAACTTTCAAACGCGCTTTCCGTTTCGCTCGGCATTTTGTTTATCGGCGCAATCGGTTACGACGCGGCAAAATATGCGGATGTTTCGCACATCGGCGTTCAAGGCAGTGCGGAAAATATGCAGGCAATCGCAAGTTACGTCACCGACGGCATGCAAAACAAAGCGTGGATCGTCTATTTCTTGCTTCCCGGTCTTTGCATGCTTGCAAGCTCGCTTTTGATGTTCTTCTACAAGATCGACGAAAAGACGAAGACGCAAATGCGCGAAGAACTTGCGGTGCGCCGAGCGGAGAACGAGGCGGCGCAAATCGTTGAAGAAGAGTGCGACGGCAATTGCTCCGAGTGTGAAAAAGATTGCGACACACGAAAAGACGGCGTTCAAGAGCCGTTTGAAGAAGCTCTTGCGGAGCATTTCGAAGAAGAAATGAACGAAGCTGACGAGCCTGATAAGGATATGGAAGGATAATCCGCAAAGACGGTAAAAAGCCTCGCGAAAAGCGGGGCTTTTTCATATGAAAAACCACCGAGCATAGTCGGTGGTTTTTGCAAATTTTCGATTGTTTCTCGACTTATAATTTTCGTCGCGTTGCAATTATACGCAGATTAAACGGCTTTTTCGATGCGATAAAGCGTTTATTTGATTATGTAAACTTTGCTTTGACACTTTTCAAGCAATACGGTGAGAGTGCCGTTTGTGGTGAGATTTTCGCCGCTCCATTGCTCTTTTGCGTGATATTCGTTTTGCTTGGTCATTGCAACGTATTTGTCGTCGACAAGCGTGTTGAGATCGAATTTCGCTCTTGCGCCGTGTGAGGCTTTGTTGAAGAAGCACACCGCAACCGAGCCGTCCGCAAGCGGTTTTGCAAGCACGTCCACAATGCCTTTTTTTACACGTTTGGCTTGCTTTGCGAGGGAGTCTTGGTTGATTGCGATCATATTCTTGTTGGCGACGATGCTCCTGACTTGCTCGTTCATGCTGCGCAAATCGTTGCCGAGAATGAGGGGAGCGTTCATCATGCACCAAAGCGAGAAGTGCGATACGTTTTGATTGTAGGTGAGTTTGCCGTTGCCCACTTCAAGCATATCGGGATCGTTGTAGTGTCCTTTGCTTGCGTACGGATAGAGCTTGACGGTGTGCTCGTATATAAGTTTTATCCAGATCCACCACGGGCGAATATCGGGAGTAGTGCGCCACAGATTGCCCGCCTTCGCGCCCCAGTTGTACGGTTTGCCCCAGCCCCATTCGCAGATTGAAAAAACGATGGGTTTTTCTTTTTGTTTGCGCTCTTTGGCAACCCTTGCCGTTGCGTCTTTGAGAGCTTTGCCCATACGGCGATATTGATACATTTCGCTGTCGGCTTTGCTCGTGACGGGGTTGAAGAGTTCGATTTTGTTTTTGCCTGCCGTAAGGTTGACGATGACTTGGAATCTTGCGGTGAGGTTGTAGTGCTTTTGAGGAGGGAAGAGAAGTTCGTATTCTTCGCCGTCGTTGACTTTTGCGATGAGATACTTCTCGTACGCGCCTTTCTTTTTGATGTTGACGGTGAGCACGTATTTGCCGTCCTCGTCGACTTCGATATTGTTGTAGGTGATGCGACCTTGGTTTGCGTCAAGCCCGGAAACATAGCTTCCGCTCGGAAGTTTTGTGTCCGTCATAAATCTCGCAAGCCCCGAAAGCACTGCATTGTGTACGGAATACTCCATAGGGTGCGAATCGAATTGAGATATGCTTATCGAGTACACGAGGGGAGCGTATTTGGAAATGGGGATATGGTGGCAATAGTCGTATTTGAAATACTCAACGCCCCATTTGGCAAGGGTGTAGGCGTCGTATTGCTCTCTGCCCAGGCTTGCCGGCAAGTCTTCGCAGGTGAGAGTGCCGTTTGAAGTGTATGCGCCCAGTTTCAAGCCCATTGCGTTGACTTGCTTTGCAAGGTTTTCTATGCCGTTAGGAAAGGTTTCGTAATCGCCTACGAGCTCGCCGTTTTCGTCTCGCAAAGAGGATTGCCAGCAATCGTCGAGGTTGATGTACTTGTAGCCTGCGTCGATAAGTCCGTTGTCCTTCATCGCCTTTGCGGTGTCGAGAATAAGTTTTTCGTTTATGCGGTTTCTGAACGTGTTCCAGCTAGACCAGCCCATAGGGGGAGTGAGCGCAACGCCGTTTTCGTAGTCGGGCAGTTGCGGATTTACGCTTGTGGGCTTTTTCTTTTGAAACAAGCTTTTGATAAAGCAGAAAGGACACATGTTGTTACGTTTCATTTTCCACCTGATTATATTGTTTTTTATTTGATTTTCGGTGCTTTAACGCGCATTTTTGCGTCAAGGCGTTCAAATTTCTTCTCGATTGCTTCGCCGTGTTCGAGCTTGATTTGATTCATAATCGCAACCAAACCGATGTAGGAGAACGTGAGTATCGCTCCTATTGCAAGCATTGCCTTGCCCATCGCCCACGTGATATGATTGTCAAGACGGAAGAAGGTGCGCAAGAACTGTACTACGTCAACTTGCTCGCCATTTATCGTAGCGTTGATTGAGATGAAATAGACGCCTACGAAAATGAATATCATCAGCAAGTACATGAACAAATTGAGCGCGATGAGCAAATTGGATTTGTTGACTTTGTGCTTTTTGCGCGGTTTCTTTTCCTTTTTGACTTTGACGTCCTTCGTTTCGACGACTTTCATCACGACGCCGTTTGCGATGGAATAGCCTTTTTCGCTGTCGTCAACGCAGCCGTCGTACAAACTCGAATCGATTTTTTGCGCTTTGGCTTCCTCTTTCGCCTTTTCGTTCATAAAGTCGCTGATGCCGAAAAAAGCAGACCAACTAGACAGCTTTGTGGGGAGGGAAACTTTGAAAAGAAGCAAGAAGCCAACGAAAGTGATTATCCAAATAAACACCGTTTGCGATTGCGCGTCGGTGATATCCGTGAGGAAAAATCTGTTGCAAATTATCACGGCTATTGCGCCGAGTAGCACCGTAATTCCGCCGGGTACGGCGTTTGAGAGCACTTTTGGTAAAAATCTGCCCGTCACTCTGTCGGCGTTCGGTTCGAGCGCAAGTACGACGGAGGGCATGCCTATCGTGACCGCGCCCATAATCGTGAGATTTTGCGGAGTGAAGGGAAGAGGATCGACTACAATCATAAACAACAGTGCCAAAAGCGTGTTGTAGATGGTTTTCATAATATACAGCGCAGCCGAACGTTCGAGGTTGTTTATGGAGCGTCTGCCCTCGGCAACCACTCTGGGCATGGACGAGAAATTGCTGTCCAAAAGCACTAGAGAGCTTACGTTTTTCGCTGCGTCCGAGCCGGACGCCATTGCAACCGAGCAGTCCGCTTCTTTGAGCGCAAGCACGTCGTTGACGCCGTCGCCCGTCATTGCAACGGTGTGCCCCGCCTTTTTGAGAGCTTTGACAAGCATAAGTTTTTGGTCGGGCAAAACACGACCGAAAATGGTGTATTTTGTTGCCGCCTCGTACACTTCTTCCTCTGTTTCGAGGGTGGACATATCCACAATGTTGTCGCACTCTTCAAGCCCTGCGCGCATTGCGACCGCGCGTACGGTTTGGGGATTGTCGCCCGATATAATCTTGACGGTGACGCCTTCTTGTTTGAAAAAGCGGAGCGTGTCGGGCGCTTCTTTTCTTATCTTGTCGGTGATGAAAACGAAACTTTCCAAGGTGAGCGTTTTGGGAAGAGTGCCGTCGCCGAATTGGTTTTTCGACGATGCCACAACCATGACTCTGAATCCCTTTTGCGCCATTTCGGACATGGTGTTTTCCATGGCTTTGGTGCGCTTTTTGAACACGAATTCGGGTGCGCCTATGACGTAGGAAACGCCGTCTATTCTTGCGCCGCTCCACTTGCGTTGAGAGGAGAAGGGGACGACTTGTTCGACGTTGCCGCAACCGTTGAGTTCCGCAACGTAGGCGCGAAGGGCGTTTATGGTTGCGTTGTCGTCTTCGAGCGCACTCGTCACGTTTTTGATGATTTGCATTATATCCGACGCGTTTTTGCCTTTTGCGGGGGACAAATCGTTGACTTCCATCGTGCCTTCGGTGATAGTGCCGGTTTTGTCAAGGCAAAGCACGTCGACGCGCGCAAGGGTTTCAACGCAATAGAGGTCTTGCGCAAGCGTTTTGTGGCGCGAAAGACGCATTATGCTGACGCAAAACACCGTTGAGGACAGCGCGACGAGTCCCGACGGAATCATGCCTATGACGGTTGCGATCGTGCCCAAAACGGTTGTCGAAAGGTGAGAACTTATTTTGTAGCCGAGCAGGGTTGTGATCATCTTTTGAGCGTCTTCGGGGTTGTTTTGCACGAAATATTTGACGCAGAAAAGCACTATGCCAAGCGGAACGATTATGCTTGCCATCACTTTGACGATAAACATAAGCGAACGCCAAATTTCGCTGTTGGGCTTTTTGAAATATTTTGCGCCCGAACTTATTTTGGTTGCGAAGTTGTCCGCGCCAACGTGTTCCACTTGTGCTTTCGCCGTGCCCGACACGACAAAGCTGCCCGACATAATTTCGTCGCCGGGATTTTTTTGGATTGCGTCCGGCTCGCCGGTGATAAGGACGACGATTGCGTCCGCACAAATCTGACTTCCGCTTGAAAGAATCGTCAAATCGTCGAGCACGATGTCCTTGATTGCGATTTCCTTTTGCTCGCCGTCACGCAAAACAGTGGCTTTTGGTGCGGAGATGAGGGAAAGTTTGTCTATCGTGCGTTTTGCTCTAAGCTCTTGAAAAATGCCCACGAGAGCGTTGAATACGATGAGCAACATAAAACCGAAGTTGCCCAAAATGGACACTATGCTTTCGTGAGAGTCCACAAAGAAAAATATCAACGCCGCAAGCGCGATAAATACGAAATTGAAAAAAGTGACGATGTTTTCACGCAAAATTTGCGCAACGCTCTTCGTCTTGACGTTGGTGTCGCCGTTGACTTTGCCTTGGGCAACCCTGTTTTTCACGTCCTCTTGCCCCAGTCCTTTTTCGAGGTCGGTGACAAAACGCTCGGCGGTGTTTTGTTCCTGCTCGGACAGAACTTCCGAGGGTATATAGACGTTGTTGTCTTGATTTTCGGACATAATCTCCCTTTTGCGCACGCGCGCTTTTTTTTACATATATAAACGATTATATCACAGTTTGTTCATTATTCAAGAAAAAAGTTGTGCCGCAGTCGCTTTTTATGCGAGTTTTTTGCATAATCGGGAACTACTCGCCGTATATTTTGAGTATGAAAAGAAAAAAATGCTTGATTTTGGTTGCAATATTGTGCGTGATTTCCTCGATTTTTGCATTGTGCGCTTGCAATAAAAAAGCCGACGGAGACGTCAAAGACAACGTGTCGAGGCTCACCGAGGCGTACTATGCCGGCGAGAGCGATTTATTTGCCGTCACAATCGAAAAGGGCAGACGCGAAAAGAGCTTCGTTGCCGACGGAATCGCAAGGGACGTTTGCGATTTTCAAGAGATAATCGTCACTCCGTTGAAGAGCAACGATTATCAATCCGTATCCTACGTGATTTGCTCGGACGACAAAACTTTGTCGGGTGAAATCAAATGCGGCAAAAGCGGTGAATTTGTGGATTCTATCGCACTCGATTTTGTGCCAAAGACGATTAGCGTAACCGCCGGCGATGTGAAATCGGACATCGAATTGAACTCGATTTTGGACGGCAAATTGTCTGCCGCCGACGTCATAAATATCGCAAAAGACGCACTCAAAGAAAAGATTGACAAAGAGTATTCTGAGGGTAAAGCCGAGCGCGAAATCTACGTCAAACTCATCACCGCCGACCGTGAATCTTACTATTATTACGTGTCGTTTATCGGCGACGGCGTGGACTACTGGGCGATGCTGATTGACCCGAGTACAGGCAATATAATCAGTCGTAAGTAATGCGCTCAATAAATAGTTTTTATGACATAATAAAAGGCAAACCGTCGATTAAACTTTGCGGTTTGCCTTTAAAATTGCGCTGTGCTAGGGAAATCGTTATTTTGTCATCGCTTGCGACATTGCGCTTGCCATTTGTACTGCTTGTTCGCGAATTCGCTCTTGGTCGAATATATCCATTTGTGCAAATACTGCTTTTTTGAAAGATTCAGGCTTTTTGATGCCGTAAAAATATACGGGTTCTGCACCTGCGGTTTCGATTTTTATAGTTCCGTAACTGAATATCTTGCCGAACAAACCGCTTGAAATCGATATGTTTTGAATTTTGTTAAGTGCGCTTGCAACAGAGTGAGTGCGAATCAAACCTACTTTTCCTATAACTTTTTTGTTTGTGAGAGCAAGTTCGGTTGTCAAAAACCTAATAAAGTGAGGGAATATCGCAATAAAAGATTTTTTCGATTTTAAAATGATTTTTTCGTTATTTGTCAAATTGGTTTCAGCATAATTGCTCATTTTTTAGGTTCTCCTCAAGATTTTAATAATCAAATTGTAATGTAAGAATTCTTAAATGTCAAGAATAAATGTAAGAATTCTTATATGCTAAACACCTATGAAAGATAACATAATCGGCGAATCGATAAAGCTCAATCGTATAGAGCAAAAATATACTCAAAAACAGCTTGCGCAAAAGATAGGCGTTACGCATGCCGCGATTAGTTATTGGGAAAACGGTGTCAATATACCCAACGTCAAAGATTGCTGGTTGCTTGCCGATGCGCTGGGAATAACGATAGATGAGTTGGTAGGGCGCGACTTGCGAAATTAAACGGGCTTTTAACATTGCCGATTAAATGCGGAAAACAAGTGCCTTTATAATATCAAAACCGATTATTCGATTATAGAAAAAACGCCGTCAGACGACGGCGTTTTTTATGCGGTTTTTTGAATCAAAGCAATTAGTTGAACAAATCCTTGAACGCTTTGCCGAATTTGACGACGGGAGCTTTGCTTGCCGCAATCGTGATCGGTTGTTTGGTGAGGGGATTGAAGCCTTGTCTTTCCGCTTTTTCTTTTACTTCGTAAGAAGCAAAGTTTGCGATTGCAACTTTGTCGCCTGCTTTGAGAGCTTCTGCGATAACTGCTGCGTATGCGTCAACCGCTGCGGTTGCGTCTTTGATAGAAAGGTCGGCTTTTGCTGCCACTGCTTTGATAAATTCTGCTTTATTCATATTTAGTCCTCCTTAGGATTGTACTGACATTATAGACGAAAAAATCGGGCAATGCAATACTTTTTTTTAATATTTGCGTTTTGCGAGCGGTTTTTTACGCCACCGAAACGCAATCAAACTTATAGTTTGAATAGCGTAAAAAAAACTTTTTCTTTGCTTGTGCCTAAAATCCGCTCGTTTTGCAAAAACCGATATGCGCTATATCTCTTTTGCAAGTTTTCAGGCAACCGTGTCCGTGTTTTCTTCTTCGAGAGCTTTTTCGTCGAGTTCTTCTCGGACTTCTTCTTGCTCGATTTGCTCGTTGGTTAGTGCGGCTTTCTTTTCGAAAATCGTCTTTATCGTCTTTACTGCAATGGGGAAGAATATCGCAACGGACAATGCCTCGGCAATCGGGAACGCCGCCCAGTAGCCTTTCAGCCCCATAGGCGTGTATATCGCAAGCACGTAGCCGAGGGGCACGAGTATGCATAGTTGGCGAAGAAGGGATATGAGCATGGCTTTGATGCCGTGTCCGACCGCGTTGAACATGGCAATCATGATGACGCCCAAAGACGCAGGGATAAACGCAACGGAGCAAAGCCGCAACGCTTCCGAGCCGACTTGAATTCGGTTTGCGTTGTCGCCGACCGAGAAGAGTTTGAGCAGTTGTTCGGGCATCGCGTGGAACAAGATAAGCGCGAACGTCATATATACGAACGCAATGAGTACGGCATATTTGAAGGTTTTGACAAAGCGGTCTTTTTTGTTTGCGCCGTAGTTGTAACCCATGATGGGAATACAGCCTTGGTTGAGTCCGAAAACGGGCATGAATGCAAAGGATTGCAATTTGAAGTACACGCCGAACGCCCACACGGCGTCTGCAAAGCGGTTGAGTACGGCGTTTGAGAGCATGTACATAACCGAGCCTATGGAATTCATGACGACGGTTGGAAGACCGACGCGCATTATGTCGATTAGAATGTCCTTTTTGATTTTGAAACCCTTGGTGAAAAATACGTCGATGTCGAGTTGCTTTTTTGCTTTTGACTTTATAATGACGACGATTGGAATGAGCATTGCCACAACCTGACCTATGACGGTTGCGATTGCCGCGCCGGGCGCACCGAGCTTGCATACGCTGATGAGTATCGGATCGAGGATTATATTGGTGATCGCACCCACGAGTTGCGTCACCATAGGCACGATCATATTGCCCATCGCTTGCAAGATGCGGTTGAGCATGGTTTCGATCATAAAACCGAAAGAACAGCACATGCAGATCGTAAGATACGTCGATCCCATTTCGTACACGGCTTGCACGTTTTCGCTGCCTGCGGCAGCTCCCGCATCGACGGTGTACGCCTTGATGAAAGCATCGGATACAAAGTATCCCAGCACCAAAAACAGCGCGCTGAATATGAAGGAGATCAAAAGTCCCGTTTGCGCCGCAAGGCTTGCGTCCTTGTTTCTGCCTTCGCCGAGCAACCTGGATATAAGCGAGCCCGCGCCCACCGCAAGACCTATCGCAAATGCGTTTACAAGCAGTTGCATGGGCATTGCGTAGGACAGTGCCAAAACGCCGTTGGTTGCGTCGTACATGCCGATAAACACGCTGTCTACGATGTTGTAGAGTGCTTGAACGAGCATGGAAAGTATGGCAGGGCCGCTCATGGTAAGTATGAGCTTGCCGACGGGCATAGTGCCGAGTTTCGATGATTGCAAATTTTCTTGTGTAGTCGTCATGTGTTACCTTTTGTCGAAATAAAGTATAATTTAACGAAAAATAAAAAGCAACCGAATGGACGATTGCTTTTTGCGGTGTTTTGGTGAATGGTCTGCTTTCAGTCGTTGGTCTTAGGAAGGTCGGCTTGCGATAGGATATCGCTTGCTTGCGTAGAATCGCTTTGTTCCGTCGCAACATCCGATTGTTCCGTTCCTCCGTCCGTGATGGGAGGATTGAGCGGCGTATCGTTGGTTTTGTCGTGCTTGTAGGTGAGTTTCAAAAGCAGAGGAGTGAGCAGTGAGGACACGATGATGAGGATAAGAACAAAGGGCATTATCGACGCGTCCACAAGTCCGCTGTCCACGCCTTTTTGCGTGCATACCAGCACGACTTCCGCTCTTGCCATCATGCCGATGCCCACGCGCAAACTGTCCATAAACGAGTATTTGCAGATGAGCGAGCCTATGCCGCATCCCAGCACCTTGCCGATAAGTCCCGCCGCGATGAACGCGAAACCGAATCCTACGATTGCAGGTGATATTGCGCCGAAATCCGCGTTGATGCCTATGCTTGCAAAAAATACGGGAGCGAAAATCATGTAGTTGCTCACTTCCACTTTTCTGTCGATATAGTCCGATTCGGTGAGAGTGGAGAGCATAATGCCTGCAACGTACGCACCCGTGATGTCCGCAACTCCGAACCATTCCTCCGCCGCATACGCAAAGAAAAATGCCATCGCAAAACCGATGATAGGAATACGTCTGTGATGCTCGGGGTGACGTTTGAGATAATGTTTGAGGATAATGTGTGCCACAAACCCCACTGCGATTGCCGCAGCGAAGAAGCCTATCATTTTGCCGATTGCAATGCCTATTCCGTCAAGCCCGTTGCCCTTGTCGAGAGAAATGAAGAGGGAAAGAAGCACGACGCCGATGATGTCGTCGAGGATTGCCGCCGCCACGATGGAAGTGCCGACTTTCGTGTTGAGCTTTCCGAGTTCTTTGAGAGCGGCAACGGTGATACTGACGCTTGTAGCCGCCAATATCGCGCCGTAAAAGAGGTTGGTTATGATTTGATGTTGCGATACGTTAAATCCGCCGTTGAACGCCGAAGCGACCAAAAATCCAAGTCCCAATGGGAACAGAACGCCCAAAATCGTTATCAAAACGGAGGGAAGTCCGCTTGTTTTGAATTGTTTGAGGTCGGTTTCCAGTCCTGCCGAGAACATGATGAGGATGACGCCGATTTTGGCAAGGAAGGAAAGCCCCTCCATCGTGGATTGCGTAAATATGTTTTGATTCGGAATGTACTTGATGAAGCCGAGAAGTATGCCTGCAATCAACATTCCAACCACTTGCGGAAGTCCGATTTTCTTGCCCAAAAGAGAAAATAGTTTGGTGCAAAGAAGTATGAGCGCAAGCGGAAGCAAAATTTCGAAATATGCTATTGCGGATAGAGTTTGAGTGAACATTTTTTTCCTTTATTATCGTATGATTTATGTGTATTTTTTTGAAAAATCGGAAGATTGAACGCCGTCGTGGGTATTAACGTATATTTAGTCCGATTTTTCAAGAAAATGTTATACTCGGTCTTGGTGGGTTAGTCAAGCGATTAGAATTAAAGAAGAATTAAAAATTGTGGTAAAATCCCTGCAAAGCCACAAAATATGGTTTTTGTTTGACAACATTGGTATATGTTGGTACAATAAACTCGTAATTGTGCGCTTATATACTACAAATAAAAGGTGCGCGCAAGGAGAAAATTTGGACTTCTTGTCTTTTCTGACACAAGCTGCGGACTATCTCGTAGGCTTTGCAAAGACGTTTGCGGGGCTCTCGGTCGCGCTTATCATATTTATGCTTGCAAGGTGTTTGCCAAAGCGCATACGCAGATATTTTTCCGCTTGCGCGACTTTGGTGATAACTTTCGCATTGTTTAGAGATTCAGTCCAACAATTCACGTTTTTCACGATCAAAGCGTCCGTTGTCAACTTTACGATAGCGTATCTGACGGCTTTGACGTTTTTGTTTTTCGTTTACGTTGCCATCTATATCGCAGACGCGGACGTCGTTCGTTATTTCGTCAACGCTCGTCGAAACGTCAAATGCGATTCGCGCTTCGTAAAAGGATATGCGCTCCACAACGACGGCATAAGCGCGTCGGCTTCTTATTTGCGCATTTCACCAGTTTGTTTGCAATGATTTAGTCTACTTTTGCATGCGATCGCTTTTGCGATTGCGTGCGTGCGCGCGTGTATGCACGCGCTTATAAGGCGAAACCGCCAAAAAAAATTTATTCAGGAGAATAACTATGCTTAAAGTTGAACATTTGAAAAAAACCTATCCAAAGAGCGACAGAGTCGCGGTTGACGATATATCTTTTGAATTGCGCCCGGGCGAGATTTTCGGATTTCTCGGACAAAACGGCGCGGGCAAATCCACTACGATAAAGTGCCTTACGGGTATTCTTCCTTTTGACAGCGGCACGATAACCATTTGCGGACACGACATCGTCAAAGAGCCTATCAAGGCAAAAATGGAAATGGGCTACGTCCCCGACAACCACTCCGTTTACGAGCGTCTTACGGGCAGGGAATACGTCAACTACGTTGCCGACCTCTACAAAGTTCCCGCTCTCGTGCGAACGGAAAGAATAGACCGCTACGCAAAACTTTTCAAGCTCGAAAACGCAATCGACAGACAAATCAAATCGTACTCGCACGGTATGAAACAAAAAATATGCATCATTGCGGCTCTCATTCACGATCCGAAACTTTGGGTGCTCGACGAGCCGATGATGGGACTCGATCCGCAATCCACCGCGGAAATCATATCGTACATGCGCGAGCATTGCGCAAAGGGCAACACGGTTTTCTTCTCGAGCCACAACCTCGACCTTGTCAAGAAACTTTGCCACAGAGCCGCAATCGTCAACGACGGTCATCTCATCGACATCATCGACCTTGCCGGCAACGACAAAAACAAGGCGAACCTCGAAGAAACTTTCTTCCGCGTCACCGGCACTTACGAGCAAAGATTGTTCGAGGACTATATCGCGCAAGAGAGCGCGGATATGCGTCCCGATATGCCTGTTCAAACCGACGTCGAGGAAGAAGTCGTTTGCGAGGAGGAAGCAAAATGACAAAAAGCGACTTTTCCATGCAAAGCGTAAGGACGCTTTTCAGACTCGACCTTAAATCGAGATACGGCATATCGCCCGATGCGGGCAAGCTCAAAAAGTTTGCGCAATTCGGCAACATATTGTTTTTTGTCCTCGTGTATGCGGTGCTTGTGGTGGGTATCTATTATTTGAGCAACGTGTTCGTGACGCGTTCGGGCTTGCGTATCGAATTTTTGGTTATCATCGCAACCTTTACCATTGCGCTCGCAACCATAATTTCTACGAGTACGGTCATTAAAAACCTATATCAGAACGGCGACAACG
>OHNA01000478.1_pt1 | contig 13471 bp, 28 predicted proteins | sample 1569481 | NCBI WGS metagenome assembly OHNA01 (sample SAMEA3879542, study PRJEB24766) | human gut metagenome | biome: human-associated habitat; feature: feces | place: USA | collected 1985/1987 | reverse complement strand
GCGCTAGGGGTCGCTAGCGCGACCCGCGCGCTGCGACCGCCCCAAGGGGATGATAGGATAGAAATACAAACATAAATTTTCTTCTTTCTAAAACTTGACAAAAAATCAAAATTATGAGATAATATAAGCGTAAAGAAAAGAAAGGAAGTTCAACCCATGAATAACCAATATACACTGTTCGCGATTAACCCTATTCATCATTTCTTCCATTGCTATACTTACCCTACACAAGAAGAAGTTGAGGCCGCCATTATTGCCTTACAATCCTATCACGACGCCCTATACTTTCCCAAAGACAAAACCATTATTGACCATGTAGACAACCATACTTACCTTATCTGTATGGAGGTGTGATATGAAATATCGTATTGTTGTAATTAGAGCAGATAAAGGTGAAATGACAGTAATCTCTAAATCATATGACTATGAGCGTGCCAAAGCAATCGTAGAACAAGCAGTAGATACCTATATCTTGAATAATGATTGCCCCAATTTTTTTGAATGGATAACTCCTTACCTTTATACTTGCTTTCTTACTAATTTATATTTCCTCCTTGAGAAAGCAGAGGAGGAAGAAAATTGACCTATCCCTATCAACGTTGTATTATAATTGATAAACCTAGCGCGGTCAATGGTATGTTTTTCGCGCTACCATTTGATGCACTACAACAAGCCTGTCGTGATCTTAATGGCGCGCCCTTAGTATTGTACCTTTACCTTCACCAGCATAAGGATGGATTTGAAGTTATGTATTCGCCGCAAGCATTCATGAACTGGAGTGGCTTTAGTAAGACTACTGCTCATAATGCTATGAAGGCACTGGTAGAGAAAGGCTACGTTACAGAAATAAACAATTTATTTTGGATTTTACATTCTTTACCTACTAATGGAAAGGAGCAACCTAATGAAGATTCTGGAACTGCACAAATGGGAACCCAAATCGAAGATACAGATTTGTCCCCGCTGTCGGACGAAATTTGAGTATAATGAACGAGATATAGTATGTGTGCCAACTATGTCTCAACTAGGAAATATTTATGGAGCCAATTTTGTTATTTGTCCCAGTTGCGCGAAAAGCATTAAAGTAGAGAAGGATGATAATGAATGAAAATTGTTGAGTACAAGTCTCGTTGGCCTAAGCGCGTTATGTGCCAAGTTTGTAATACTGTGCTGGAGTATGATGCAGAAGATTTAGAAACAAAAACTAGCGTTTCTATTGTCCCTATGGGAACCACTGGTATTCCTTGTTCTCTTCCTATTATAGGCATTACCTGTCCAACCTGTAAAAATTGGATAAGACTTTCTTGACTTTTCGTACAATTAGTGGTATACTATAATTAGTAAAAGGAAAGGACGTGTGTATATGAATAAGTTTGATGAACCCGTTATCACTACTCTTCATACTCATATGCTAGAGAAAGAGTTCTCCTACATTATGCCTTCTACTAATTTCAATTTTTGGGCGGCCAAAGCTGCAAAATTGGTCGCGCCACTTGCTGATTGCTGGTACTATAATGGACATTATCGTTATAACCCTAATACCCAACGACTGACTGTATGCTTTTCGCGCAGATGGTGAATAAGGAGACTGAATGACAGAATATAAATGGGATTATAGAGCAATCTCAGTGGAAGAAAAAGAACAATTAAATTACCTATTAGCTATTGGATATGAGGAAGACTATCACAATGACCGCTATATAATGATTAAACGACTAACTTGTGTAGAAAATGATCCAAACAAAATACCGCAGGACACTTTCTATAACTATCCTGTATTCATTAGTAGCATAGCACCAGACCATTGTGACGCTATTATTTGGATACCATATTCTCTGCCTTGTACAGAACGAGATCGCGTTACGAAAGACTTTTCACAATATTTGCGGCAAGTTTACAATACAGATCCACGCATTACAATCAAGTATTTCTAAACTTTATAAGTATATATGAGGTAAACACCAATGGACAAAGAATATCGTTGCGACATTGACTACAAACTTATTTATTTGTGGGACAGTGCTTCCAACCCTGAAGATAAAATGAATAAACTAGCGGCGCAAGGCTACAAAATTTATTCTCAAGATCGTGGCATTGCTATTATGATGAAGGAGACTTACTCAGAAGTAGCCAGACCTGATTCTCGTCCTATGCCTTATGACGAAACATTTTATGGCTTGAAGGCCATTATCAACGAACGTACATCTCAATATTGTAAAGGATCAATTTATATTCCAAACTATACTTATAGCTATAAAGAAATTGAACAAATTGCTGGTAGTTTTGCTAATTATTTAGCTGATACATATCACGTAAGAGCACAAGTAGCTGCTAGACGTGATGATAGTTCAGAACTTAGTATATGTTGTATAGAAGTTTTTCCAGAAGAAGAAATATACTAAAAAGGAGAAATACAATGCTAATTTTTTTTAATGGCGTAATGCTAGGTCTTATTTCTGGTATGATACTAACAGCTTTGCTAACAGCAAATAACCGATAAGAAAGGAGAACTGTATGCGCGGCTATTATGATGAAGTTCGTGATATTGCTGACTACTATGATGAACGACCTTCGCGCATTTCGCGCGGACGCTACGATGATGATACTTATGACTGGGACGATATGGCTTATTGGGACAGACAGCCTGAATTTGAATGGTAAGAAAGGAAGAATTATATGCTGATTTCTAAAGAACAATTTTGCGATTATATTGATATTTACAACAATACTTTGTCCTACCTCGATCGGCTTTATGATGCTAAGATTGATGTAATGGATGATAACCCAGTGTGGAAACTAATCGACTCTATATGTAAACTTCTTAACACGGTAGTATATGATTATGTTCCATGGGACGAACGTGATGAGATTTGGAACTCCACCACTGGCAGTGACCTATCGTATTGGATGCTTGAACTTGAATGCGGCGAAAGGCTAAAGGAGCATCCTGATATGTGGAGAGACAGGAACGGGACACCTGTTCGCGCCGAAAATGCAGAGGCTATGTATAATTATCTTCTTTCAGAAGAAGCATATTATAGAAAAATGCACACTAACTAATTACTTTAGCTGCCTTCGGGCAGCTTTTTGTACGGGAGGAATTTATGGTATATCAAGGTGGTAAAACTCGTATTGTAAAATACATTTGTCCAATTATACAAAAATACATCAATGACAACCATATCGACACTTTTATTGATGCTTTTGTTGGTGGTGGCAGCGTTATACAAAATATCAATGCTAAAACTAGAATAGGATATGATACCAATCCTTATCTTATTGCTGTATTGAACAATTTGGATAAACTAGATGAAATTTCTATTCCCATTCAAAAAGAAGAGTATGACTATTGCCGCAATCTATGGCGCGCGCGCACAACCATGAAGAAAAACCAGATTGGTATGTTGGCCTAATTGGATTCATTGGTTCTTTTAGCGGTAAATTTTATAATGGTGGCTGGGGTAAAGATGCGTACAATAGTTCACCTGGCCGTAATAGACATGACGAAAAATGGCGTAATATGAAAGCCCAAGCTCCTAAAATTACCGATTGTCAATTTTATACTCAATCTTTCTTTGATCTAAATACTAGCGGCGCATGTATTTATTGTGACCCGCCTTACAATTCCACTACTGGCTATCCTTATGACGATTATGATGTTGAACGTTTCTGGACTAAAGCTGAAGAACTTGCGACGAATAATATTGTCATTGTTTCTGAGCTTTCTGCACCAGAAGGATGGAAAGAAATATGGAGCAAGCCAATTCGTAATATTCTGAATGCAGCAAGTAATACCACTATTCAAACAGAAAAATTATTTGTGCGCGATAAATAATTGACTTTTTCTCCTATTTTTGTTATACTATAAACATAATAAGAAAGGAGATATGGCTATGCTGGAAGTAATGAGAATTACTTGTTACTTTTTGGCCTACTAACTATTATTTGTATAATAGCCGACATAATGAAGAAAGGAAGGAATCCATAATATGAAAACTTATGCTGTTCGCGCGACTAAGGAAGAAAAGAACTTTTACTATATTCTCTTTATACACGATAAAGATGATAAAGATGCTATGTTTCTTCGAGTGGCTGACCTAATTGAAAGAAGTCACAAAATGGAATTTGATGAAGTATGTAGTTGGCCTTTAGCGCTAGTAGAAGAAGAAGTAAAACAACTTCATTGTCCGCTCCAAAATGATTCTGAAACTTGGTTCTTTCTAAAAAAAGTTACGGAAGAAGTGTGGACTGATCTTGTGACTCGTGCATTATGGCCAGCAATGCCTACTACTCTTGTTCGGACGGTGATTGTATAATGGCGGCGATTGCTTTTATTATTATTGTTATTCTGTTTTTGGCTGTTTATGGATATAATTCTTTACACAATAATCCAATGACTTTTTGAGGAGCCCACCAATGTTCAAGCTATGTGTACTAACTGCTCTGCTAATGTGGTTCCTTATTATAACTTTTATTGATGATTGATTACTACATTGAAGGTGGGCCACATAATGTATAAGTATTATATCATTATGACTATGATAGGACAGAATTATCCTTACTTTTACTTTATGCGCATAAAACCTGAACAAGACCCTGTAATAATGACAGAACATATAATTGAAACTTGGGATAAACCTTCTCGCCGCGCCTATCTATTCTGTTCTATTGAGCCTTCCGCGCGAGTAATGCAGACCAATGAGTTGCCTAGAGCCGCAAAGTACTTGATGGAAGATATTTGTATCTATTCTACTGCTATTCCTTCTGAACTTGTTTGGCCGGGCCTTAGTAGAAAGGAAATGTATGATAAAGTAGAAACTTGGTACTATCAACATGAAGATAATGCGGATGAAGAATATTTCATAAATTGTGAGGATAATAGTTGGGCGCCAGATGAAAATCCATTGTTATAATTTGACTTTCTTCCAAATTTATAGTATACTATATATAGAAAGTGAGGGAAGAACATGAGAAAAACAGTGACATTGGGTTTTATTCGTGAGCGGGATATGAGTCTTTGCTATTCTACCGAGAAATATCAATATTATCTTGATGAAGAAACTGGTAAGTTCTACAAAATCAAGCGTGCTTACGTGTGCGCGGTTTTAGACAAAGAATTTGAAGAGGAAGAAGAAATGTATCAATATCTTCTTTCACTAAAAAATTCTTCCTCCAAAATTTGACAAAATTCCAAAAATCTGATATAATATTATTGTAAGGTTGAGAGAGAAAAGTTCTTCGTAACAGCGATGGAGTTGTAAGAGACGTACCAACTGAAGCGAATGGACGATAAAAGAACTTTTCGCTGAGATTCGATACTATTGCTTATTCTCCCACGTCCGGCTGGAATAGGAACAAGTCGTATCTCAATCTGTATCAGTGGCGACGACTGTAATTCTGTCGTGGCGGAAGTGAGCTAACGATGAAACCGCCTTTATAAATTGCATCAAACGAAAACTAAGCGTAACTTAGGAAGTCCCGCAAATGGATTGAGATGGTAAGGCAAGCCATCATATGCACCCGAGGTGATGTGGTTCGTTGCATCTGGCTTATATCCAGCGATTCGGGGTTCGACTCCTCGCGGGTGTACCATGGTCGAAAGACCAATCTGATAAAACTTTTTCATTGATCTATCTCCTTATGGGAGAATAGGGAACGCACCCTATTCTCCTTGGCATCAAGACTTTGCCTCCAAGCGGCGATGCTGGATAGGACAAGAACCAAACTGCAATTCAAACTGAGGTTAGTTTGCCTAGCCCGATAGGAGTTGTTGGTAGGGGCTTCCTCCGAACTAAAAAGTCTGAAATATAATGGCGGCTCCATTTTCGTCATTAGAGTTAGTGCAGATTGCACATAATGGGCGCATTTTGGTAAGTACGTGGTTAGATAAACTTACTGGCTTCCGTGGTACAAAAAGACTTCCGGCATAGTGGGAAGTTGAAGAGCTAGAACGGCTGCTCTTCAAGTTGTAATGTTAGCTTGCAACTATAAATAAAAGTTGACTGACATTAGTCAAATGAAATCACCTTCTAGCTGAAACTAATTGGCGATGATGAAGGTCAGATTGAAATAACACAAGTATGCGCTATGTTGTTATTTCCTCTGTGGCGCACGAGCGTAGAGCGCTAGAAACATAAAAACCTACAAGCTGACTGAGAGAGAAGTGGCGTCCCACTCCACAGAAAGATGTAAAAGGGCCGCTAAGGTGGAATAGCAGAGTGGGTAACGCATACACCGACTGCTCTGTGACTGCCTTTTATACGGGAACGTGGCTGAGCGTTTTATAGCACCGCACTGCTAACGCGGCGTAGTGAAAACTACCATAGGTTAGAATCCTATCGTTCCCGCCATATGCGTAGTTAGTTCATCGGTTAGAATATTAGCCTGTCACGCTAAAGAGAGGGATTCAACTTCCCTACTACGCGCCATCATCTCCTTCCATTGTAGTACAGCTACAAACATCACCTCCGCGGAGAGGGTTCGTCACCCTCTCCATTATGCAGACATAGTATAATAGTAGAATAACAGTTTATCTGTTGGTAGAGGTGCAAGTCCTCTTGTCTGCCCTAGAGGATAACGACGCAATACTCTATAAAAGCGTGTAGTCATGATGGATGACTTTAACTCAGTACATCGTATTGGTTTGAGCCTGAATCGGAACCGTAGCTTGGTTGTTCGGAATCTAAAACGGAATAACCCTAGACTGTCTAACTATTAGGCGTTAGAAAAGCGGATACATAGTGCGCTATGTGACGAAAGGTACAGAAGTACTAATGAGGCGAGTTTATACTTGTCTCCGGGTCGGGTTTATACAGTCTTTTACCCGCCAGTATTATAAAAAAAGAAAGGAAGTTATCATATGAAATACTATTCTGAAACGCTAAAGAGGGTTTTTGACACTGTGGACAAGCTTAATGAAGCTGAACACGAAGCAAAGAACAGGGATGACTATAAAAACAGTCTCAAGCGTGAACTTGATACGCTAGATAAGAAGATTGATAATCTAAGACAAGAATTTGATGAGCTTTCAGATGAACGAGAAAAGAAGTATCTGGAGTATGCTAAGGCACTAGCTATTACAACATCTAGTAATACTAACGCCGGTCATGTTACTATCTCTAAGAATGGTAAGGTACTTATGGATGAAGATGTGACTGATTTTGAAGATGATGGTCTGTTTGGTATTAGTCGTCTGCTAAAATCACTGTATTAAGCTTCTTATATTGCGAATTGCGGTCAAATGTCTTTTGGATTTTGGCCTGAACTGGAGGATGCGTCCAATAGCTTTGTAGAAGCTTCTAGGAGAGCTTCGGCTCTCCTTTTTGTTTTATGGCGGTTTGAGGTAATTAGAAGCCTGACACCACTTTGTGTTTACGCCAGTGCAATTCTGGAGGCCGCCACAACATCGAAGAAAATTATAAAGAGTCTATGTTATTTTACTACAAGCTATTGCAAAAAAGAAGAAAAATGAGGTATACTGTATATACAGTAAAGGAAAGGAGCAACTATTATGGGAGTACCGCTTCGTATTTATTTTGCCGCACCAATCGTAAAGAAGGCAAATCAATCTCCTACTGAACATTTTCAATGGATGGAACAACGTAAGAACATGCGTGATATGATTGTCCGCATGCTAAACACGCTAAACGATGAATTGCCTGAATATGGCGGCTGTACTTTTTACGACCCAATGAAAATGCAAGTACCAAACGCATGGTGCATGGATTCTGAGACTTGGGCGCACTGCGTATTTTCTATTGACGTGCATGAACTTAATGCTGCAAATGTTGTGGTATTTCTTGACTATGGACGTGAATGTACTTTTGGCACGGCTTGGGAAGTTGGTTATGCTTTTGCAAAAGATAAGCGCATTATTCAAATTATGATGCCACGGCGAGAAGAAGATAAAGATGTGCCTACAAGTGTTATGGCAGTTGGAAGTGCTTGGAGATGTGAGGGATACAATCTTCTTATGAAACAGTTTGGTGATATTAACAGGCCTATTGATCCAAAAGACGCCGAGGAATTTTTCAGCAATTCCAATTTGCGTGATGAAATTGGATATGGTTTTGCATAAGAAAGGTGTGATTCTATGTATTATATTGCTAATCTACGAGTCCTAAATGACATTGAAAAGCGACTTTACAACACAGATGTTGTTCTTGTTTATGGTAAGACAGTCGCTGATGCTATGGCCGCCATTGTCAAACAATATGGCGATGAGAATATCAATGATGTAAGAATTATTCCTCTTTACAATTATGAATCTTTTGATGATGTACTGCTAATTAAAGATGATATTGATGTAAGCGAAAGTTGTCTTCTTTCTACTATCACAAAGGCTATCACTCTAAAGTGCGAATAAAGGAGTAATTATGACATATAGTCAAGTCATTCAGCGACTTCAAGTACATCAAGAATATGTGCATAAACAGCTTTTTCTCAATAAAAATAAAGATGAAATTGGATGGACTGTACTCTGTACCTGTTTGCGCGGAAGCCAAAATTATGGGCTAGACCATAGAGATTCTGATGTAGATAGCGTTACTATTATTGTACCTACTATTCATTCTCTTATAATGAAACATATTTATAGCAAAGAATATACTTTAGAAAAAGAAAAACTAACAGTAGTAGATATTTATTCTTATATTGAACACCTAAAGAAAAGTAATCCCGCTTTGCTTGAAACTACGTGTACTGATTATTTTGTCGTGCCAGTAGAAGAATATTCTTCTTATAAAAAAGAGTTGTGTGAGCTGGGCAAACAACTATTATATTGCCAACCAAAGAATACTGCTTTTTCTGTTATTGGGAACATTTTCTCACTTTTGGATAAAGTATACCGTAATGACGATTACGATGTTAAAGCTATGAGTGGTGCATTTCGACTTTACGAATGGCTAGTGTTGTATTTGAAGAACGAATTAGATAAAAATGCACCTTTTGAAATGAAAGACTCATGGTTTCTTCGTGAATATTGGAATATAAGAGTTGGTGATAGCGTCGATGACCATGAAGTTGTTTATAATAACACTATGGCTATCAGAGATGCTTTGGCCGCGAACGATAGTGAAAAACTTGCCGATCAATTAAAGGCTAACCCTATTATGCTAGAACCTCTTACCAATAGTGTGTCTCAAAGGCTGGCTAATTGGTATCTAAAAGTAGTTCAAGAAGTCAATAAAATTTGACAAAATCCTAAAATTATGATATACTATGTATAGAAAGTGAGGAATGAATATGTTGTTTGGATATGACTATGATAATAAAAAAGTTCCCATTTATCTAAAAGATGGTTATACCATGGATGATATTCGTTTTATCGGTGTAATTGTCCTTACCGGTGATGAAATAATTGAAATTCATTATAATGATTACACATGTCAGCGCGTAGATTGCGGCACGGGTAGAATTCGTGATTATTATGATGACAGCTATGTTGTTGAACCAGCTGACATTCCCAAATGGCTAGAAAGGAAGTCATCTTATGATTACTAATCATGGTATTGATGGCTATGAACTTGGTCTGATTACTTGCGGCTTTTGCCGCCATTATGACAAACTAAAGGATAAATGTGACCTTCTAGGTAATAGAATGGAAGATGACATTCTATCTGATGATGATGACGCCACTGTCCATGTTTCTGTTCACTATAATGATTTCTGCTCATTTGGTGAAATGGAATAAATAGCTTATCTACTAGTTGTAGAAAAAGTTTCTAAGTGCGTAAATGTCCTTTGCGCACTTTGCATGTCGGGGTAGTTTAATTGATAAAATACTCGTCTCCAAAACGAGAAGATATTGGTTTGAATCCAATCCTCGATGCCAGCGCAGATCCTAAGTTTCTATAACTTCATAGTTACAGATCTGCATCCTATTTTCTGTAAAGGAGCAAGTATGAAGCAGTCTTTTTTCAAAGTTGCTCATGATGAAATGAATAAGAGTGACTATTCAGGGTCGGCACGGGTTGGTTGCGCCGTGTATTATAAGGGTTCATTACTTGCACGTGGGCATAATACTGATAAGACTTCTCCTTTACAGAAACAATATAATCGTTATCGTTTTCCAGATAATAATACTCCGTCTAAAAATCATGCAGAACTTGCGGCACTAAAAAAAATTCGCTATCTTGATATTGACTTTTCTCAAGTAGAGGTGTATACTTATAGGGAGTGGAAAAATGGTCATTTGGCAGAAAGTCGTCCTTGTCCTAGTTGCATGGCTTTCATAAAGAAGCTAGGTATCAAGAACATTAAGTATACTACCCCTGATGGATATGCTGAAGAAAAATTAGTTTATTAATGTCACTCATAGTAGAAACGGAGTGATTCTTCTTGAAAAATATCAAAACTTGGTTTCGCCAACTAGTATGTGACCATAGGTATGAGCTAGTTGACACGCAGCAATTTACTACTCTTGAAGCTGATGGTAGACATTATGAGTGCTTTAGTTCTATGAGCCGATGCTCTCGTTGTGGTAAACTAATAAGTACATTTGAAAAAGTAGCAATGGTATAAAGGAGAAAATTACTATGAGTGATATTTTCAATTTTATTCAATTTAATTGTCTAAAAGAAAAAATCAATGACTGTATTATTCGTGCGAATAACGCTACGCCCACAGAAAATCCAGCTAGCTATTCTGTAAATCGTAATGTGTGGGACGCAGATGTAGTAAAGAAAATTATTCGACATTTTGAAAAAAATGGTTTCAAGGTTACAACTGAACCTACTGTTGACGAAGATATTTATATTCTATACTTTGGATGGGAGGAATAACTATGAAGAATGAAACTAAGAAGGCTCTACTAATCGCGCGAATTGCTAATCTGTCACGTAATGAGAAGGAGAACAAAGGCCTTATTGCTAAGGCTAAGCGACAACTTAGAAAGGTTGAGTAAAATGAGAGTAATTTTTCTTGACATTGATGGTGTGCTGAATAGCGAAGAATGGGACATGTATGTTCAATCCTTTATTTATGGCGCGCGTTTCAATAGTTGTTATCTACTTAGTCAAGAAATGATTCTTAGATTGCAAAATGTGGTCTTTCAAACTAATGCAGAAATTGTACTTACTTCTTCGTGGCGTACTAATGAACGAGCTATGGACGCGCTAAGAAAGCAACTAAGTCTGTATCATTTGTCTATTCGAGATACTACGCTTTATTCTACTTATAACACTCGCGCGGACGACATAAATGAATGGTTAAGAAGTAATCCGAATGTCAATTCTTACGCTATTGTGGACGATACGGATGATGGCTTTACTCAAGATGAAATTTTAGCCGCGCATTTTGTCCAAACTACTTATGCTCAAGGTTTAACACCTGAAAAAGCTGAAAAAATTATTGAAATTTTTGAACCAGTAAATATTTGACAAATTTCAAAATTTATGATATACTATTTATGTAAGGTCGAGAGAGGAAACAATTCTCACCTTACTATATGCGACAGTGCCGCAGCTAGGCTGAGACGGAGCGGTCTCTAAAACCGCTACACAAGAAACATCATGGGTTCGATCCCCATCTGTCGCACCAGATCCTAATTCCACATTCTAGAAAGGGCAGTAGCTGAAATGCTTTTGTCTAGTGGATGGGGCCGAGGCGAGCTGGTAAAGACACATGCGTAGTAGTGACTATAAGAGACGCGCGGACAGGGGATATAAGGATTCTTCGCCTTATCTTTTGTGTTCGTATCACTATTGGAAAAGAAAGTAGTCCGGACTTTTTCTTTTCCGTCTTTCTTTCTTGCGTAACCTACGGGTCGCAGGTTTTGGGCGGTGGAGGGTGAAGGTCTATATCTTTCACCGCTCACATTATTGCAGAGTGGACAAGTAGTAAAGTCGTCTGGTTCATACCCAGAAGAACGAAGGAGCATAACCTTCCTCTGCACCCATTGGTCATCTCAAATTGAGAGTAGAGAAATAATTCTCGAACGACCAAAACGCAGGTAGACAAGCATTAAAAGTCGGTAAGACAATAGCTAAGTAACACAAGTGGGACTCCACGTTACTTGCGCGTGATTGAAACTGCACGCCCTGCGATTCGTTTTGGCTTAGGCCGTGGAAGTTAGCAATAAATAGGGGCTAACATAATAAAGAGTGAGGTTCTCTTTATCTTACGCATAATTAGTGTAGCGGGAACACGTCAGCCTTCCAAGCTGAAATCATGGGTTCAATCCCCATATTATGCTCCATTGCGGATGTTCCGCGAACGGTCGGTTTCGGGCCGTTAGATAAGCGTAGTGATACGTATAAAGCGTGAATTGCTCAAAGTTCGCGCGACAGAGTAATCTGTTCAACAGAAAACCAATATCGTCAATGTTTAGCCTTCAACCAAAGGGCAACTGCTAATGGTTATGGCTGGATAGGCGCCATGAAAAATGCGCTATAATCTCAGAAATGAGTGGTTAGACGAGTTGATTTGAGGTGCAACTTTGCTAGAAGAGGTGCTTCTTTTATTAGTAAGAAAGTCATAAGTCGAAAGACCGGTAGACTTACTAAAGCAAGTCGATAGCAAGACAAGCAGAATGGCGGCGATTGGGTCGTGGTCAAAAGTCACGAACGGTCAAACGTGCGCCCCGCCGTTCAGAGTACTAAAATAATCAATTATGGAATTTGATTTATAAAGCAAAAGCGCGCACGACGCTAAAGAGACAAATAGCTTATTGTTCTGTAATATGAACACACATGAAGGCCGCAAGCTAATATGTGAAAGAGTACAATTAGGTGCAACTCTAAGAGACTGCAATCTCTGAATCCCGCAAGGAAGAATGTGCTGAAAGGAAATTTATAGTGCTTTAGCGTAAGATTTTGCGGGTAGTTACAAAACCCGTGCTATTACCCTCTACATCCTAACCCGGTGTGTGACTGACTACTTCCAACAGTAGGTAATGAGGGTATGAAAAGCTCAAGTAAGTCTCAGGCTTTTCATTTTTTATACAGGGTTGGCAGAGTTTGGTTTATTGCGCTAGTCTTGAAAACTAGTGACGCGAAAGTGTCCGTGGGTTCAAATCCCACGCCCTGCTCCAATGATAATATAAAATATAAATGAAAGGTGATGATATACGGGATATGTTTATAAAATTTGGAACGATATAAATGGCAAACTTTATATAGGGAAAACTGAGTTTTCGATACAAGAACGTTTCAAAAGACATTGTTTAGATTGCAAAAAATTAAGATGTGAAAAACGCCCATTATATTCTGCCATGAGAAAATATGGGACAGAACATTTTCATATTGAACTAATTGAGGAAACCGATAAGCCAGAAGAAAGGGAAGAATATTGGATTCAACAATTAGAAACTTATAAATATGGATATAATGCTACAATAGGCGGAGATGGTAAGCGATATCTTGATTATGATAAAATATATGAACTTTATCAGCAAGGAAAACTAATAAAAGAAATTGCTGAAATATGTAATTGTGATAAAGGTTATGCAAGTAAAATTTTACGAGAAAAATAT
>OHNA01000474.1_pt1 | contig 13533 bp, 19 predicted proteins | sample 1569481 | NCBI WGS metagenome assembly OHNA01 (sample SAMEA3879542, study PRJEB24766) | human gut metagenome | biome: human-associated habitat; feature: feces | place: USA | collected 1985/1987 | reverse complement strand
TTGTGGGCAAAAAAATAATTTATACTAAATTGTATTTCGCTTTGGACAAAAATCAAAAACGGAATACTATATATATAGAAACAAACAATAAACGGGAAGGAGGAAACCATTGTGATGAACGAAGCAAAGCTAATGGATATGGCAAATAAGCTCGACGCCATGCCAAACAACGTAAAATTCATTATTGTAGGTGTGATAACACTATTCTTTGTTGCATGTTTTATTATGACAAAACATCTCGAATCAGTTATTGCAGAAGAACTTGCAAAAGATTATTAAATCAAGAATTAACAAAATATAGCTTATCAATCAATATTTATATAAGAAAGGATTATTAACGAACGATGATTAATATCAATAAGATAAACAGAAATAATCAGAGAACAGTTAAGGGTAAAATTTATGACAGGATTAAACGCATTACATCAGTTAAAAGGTAACGGAATATGGGCAGTAAAATTCATGGAAAGAGATATTAATGGAAAAGAATTCTTATTTGGAATTTATCAGTATGAACCTCAGACAGGACATGTTACAGAACTTGGACAGACAGACTATGTTCTTACAAAGAACAACATTGTTGATGTAAAAATCAATGGCCTTATAAAAGCAATTACGCTTACAGCAGCATTTCCATATGCTTTTGCTGAAAATAAAAACGCGAACACAATTGACCTTGATAACGTAAAAGTGTTTACTTTTGCATAAAAAGGTTTTTATATAAATTTACACGCAGACTCTCGATGTATCATAATTAATATTGATACCGAGAGCTTTTCGTGCTATAATTTAATATGAAAGGAATGATTATAATTGAAAAAGAAAATTCTTATCATTGCCGGTATTCTTATTGTTGCAGGACTTGGCATAACAGCTTATTCTGTATCGAAAATGCCTGCAAAGAATGCAAATGGATGGGAAACCACTGAAAACAGTTTAAATGATGCTGAATGGGGAAGCGAGATAGAAAGCTCCCTTGATTATCATGTTGAAAAAGTCAAGAAATCAGATTTTAAGAAGATGAGTGATTTTGAATACATTGACACTGTTAAGTCAGTATTAAATGCTTACAACGACAAGGTATGGGTATTGTTTCTGTTTGAAGACGGAACTGGTATTCAGTATCCGGGTGCAGATGCAGCAGAAAAAGCTACATATGGAAAATTTGATAAAAACTATAATGCAACAGAACAGATTGGATATGTAACCATTAATGGAAATTCAGTACAATATGAAAAAGTTCCAAGTGAAATGAGCAAAGAGTCAAATGACTTATCACAGGCTATTCCTGATACATACAAAAATGATTATACGTATGTAAATGTAAAAAACAATATTGCTTATATACAGGTTTTATCAACAAATGAAGATACTCAGTCTATAGCAAATGAAATAGTTAATACTGTTAAAGGTGTTGGAGACTACAAAGAAATTCGTTTTTGCATAAAATACAATCAGGACTTAAATTATTATAAATGGACTGCTGATGGCAGTATGGAAACAATTACAACACCAGATAATAGTTTCTTTGTAGAACCTGACGAAAGCCTTGAAAACAAAACAGAAAGTGAGTAAAATATATGTTAAGAGCATTGAGTATACTGGAAAATGATTTATTATCCAATACATTTAATGATGTAAGTTCCCTAGTAAATCACGTAGTTAACAACTCTTCAGAGTTAACACTGGATGAGGTTGCAATGCTTACTGAATTGGCAGCGTTTGAGCTGTCACACAATGTACCATTGAAACAATTTGTGTGATTTATTTGGAGGAAACATGGCGAAAAAAGAGATGGAATGGGTGCCCTTCGACTACAACGAGGTCGAAGGTTTTTCCCTGCTCAAAGAAGCAAAAACAACATCTGAAAGAAAGAGGGCATTTAATGAAATAGAAAAATATTACAGGGAAAATCCTAAACAGCAAGGTTATTGGTTAAGACTGGTGATTGATCTCATTAGATGCAGCATATCAGAAATTGATGACAGTGATGGACTGCTGAACGAAATGGCTTCTGTAAAATTACAGAGTCTTATTACCGGACTTACCAAATCTATGCTTAAAAAGAAATCGTTAATGATTGAACCAGCAAAGTTCGTTGAAACAGTAGAGACAATTGTTGACGATGTGTTTATAAAGGTTATTACCGAATATGATCCAATTAAAATGATGTATCAGTCAAAACCGCCTGTATCTATTGTGGCTTTTTGCGAGAAGAACCGTAAGTATGCAATGTCTGAATTCTCGGCAGAAGAATCCGGCAACTCAAATCAGAATTATAAGGTAGATCAGAGAGTAAAGAGAGCAGCAAAAACAATTGAAGCCCGCGGCGGACAGCCTACTATCAATAATATAATGAAAGAAATTGAGCGTGAAAAACGTGCACGCGCTAAAAAGGAATTTCTTGATGAAGATAAAATCTCAAATAACATTTCTGTTGCCGTAGTTGCATTGTCAATGCAGAGACAGAAAATGTTTGATGAGAGAAGCAGCATTTATATGGAAGACTCAGTTGCTCCCAATATTGAAATGGCAGAAGATATAACATCGGAGGATTTTGAGAAGCCTGAAACCCATGTCATGAAAGATGAAAGAAAGCTTCAGATTATGGAAGCCCTGCATGCTCTGCCTAACACTGAAGGAGTTCAGATGTATCTGATGTCAAATGGTTTTGTTGAAAAGGATGACCAGCTTTATATAGTGCCACCTGAACATATAAAGGATGTAGCCGAGAAGTTCAATACATCCATCATAAACGCAAAAAGAACAATTAATGCAGTGCATCTTACTTTAAAAAGGATGCTTGAAATTAAAGATGATGACATGGAAAAGGATGAAATGACTCCAATTGATAAACTGTTGTCAAAAACTCTTATACCGTTCACAGATAAAGACGATGAAACGAAAGAAACAGAAGAAGATTTCTTATCAATAATTGAAATAAATGATTTTTAAATAATACACAGCCGTTACGTGTAAGTTCGTAACGGTCTTTTTTTTGCTGTTTATTATTAAAATCCATATTCATTGTACAAATAACACGAAAGGAAATAAGAAAAATGGCAAATAATATGTTTGACTTCCATAATGAAGTCCACCTCAGAGGTAAGATATTTGATATTGTAGAAAAGAAATATTACACTGATTTCTTTTTATCATGTGGAAACAATGGCAGGGAGTATCGTTTTAAGAAAAGAAATGGTCAGTACAGCCGTGATACTATTAATGTAAGGTTTTTTAAGACAGAAGCAAAGACATATCCAAAACAGTTTAAAATTGGCGACAGGGTAACAGTAACGGCTGTCTTGCAGAATATTGTTGACAGACACACTCAGAGAGGAAAACATCTTGAAGTATGGGGGCTTAACATGATGTCTGTTGCAGATGACAAAGCCAAAGACTTAAACAATGTTCAGTATAGAGGCAGGATCGTGTCGGCAAAGGCTATTAATGACAATTACATTATTATCAATGTTAAAACAGTCACAAAGAAGAAGATTAAGAATACGAGAGAGAATACAAAATTCCCATTTATTGAAAAGGAATTTGTATCATCAACTGCAACCGGAATGCGTTTTCCCAATGGCGGCGCAAAGGACTTAGTATATACAAAATATACTCCCGGAACGTGGGTTGATATGACAGGGACCGTTCAGGGCAGGAAGAATGCTAAAACAGGAAAGCACACACAGAGATTTGTTGCTGAAAAAGTCAATATTATTGGTGAAGTGCAGAAAATTGATTTAAGAAATCAGAAAATATAAAGGGCAGAGAGGATGATTTATCATCCTCTTTTTTTGTGTGTACAAACTCCACCTTTATTGCAGATTTCATATAAAAAATAAAGGAGGACGAATATATGAAAAACTTGAGCTTTAAGATTTGGGTGGCAATATGTGTTATTGCCAGTATTCTTTCATTAGGAGGAAGATTTTCTCATAACGAAAAAATGATGTTGACAGGAGTATTTATGTTCTCCTGCTTGATTTTCATTATTTGTATCTTGGGTGTCCTTGATACAATAAGAGACTTCCTGCATCAGATTGCGTTAACAAAAAAACGCAAACAGGAAGAGCAGGAAGAGGCTGCAAGAAAAGAACTGGCAGAGGCAGTATGTCAGATTTTAAAATCTGAATTAAAGTAAACTGTTAAAGAGGAACCATTATTGGTTTCTCTTTTTTCGTACAAAACCCATATATATTCATATTAATGCATACAAAGAAAGGAGAGATGGATATGTACGATCTTTCAAAAATACAGGCAGGAGACCTTTTTATCTGTAAAGCAGAAGGAAAACAGCCAAATGATTTTTCACTCTTTGCACAGGTATTAAAGAACGAACCTGCAAAGAAGAGAGTAACAATTGCCCGATATATGAAATTTGGGCAGCTGTACTGCGAAGATGTGGTTTTTGACTACTCAACAATGTATGAGTATTACGAGCTGGCATCTGAGGAAGAAAAAAAGATGTTTACACCAAAGCATCCTTTTTATGGCATGTAAAAAAAAAGAAAAAGCTATGCATAATACATGGCTTTTTTTTGTTATTTTCTAAAATCCATATCTATAGGAGTTTATATTCTACCAAAAAAATAAAGGAGGAAATTAGATATGAACAAAAAGAATTTTTTAATAATAGTAGCAGCTGTATTGTCTATTGTTGGTGTATTAAACGTCAATATTAAGACAGTAAGCGCTGCAGAAATAAACACTACGCCAGCTGCTACAATTGCAGAGACACCAGTACCAACTGCAGGCGTTACAAAAGCTGTTTCTGAAATTGATTTCTCAGAACCAGTAGCTGAGACAGAGCCAGCACCAGTTGTTGAACCAGAACCAACATATTCTATTAACGAATATGATGGACTCAGCCAAACTCGTTACTGTATCGTTAATACAGCAATGGGAATGTCTGGCCAGTTTACATATAATCTTGGCAGCAAACCAGACTATAATAATAACTGGAAGACCGGCGAATCACTTGACTGCTCCGGTTTTGTTGAATATGTATTCTGGCTTGTTACAGGTCAGGACATAGGCGAGGGTACATGGATGCAGTCAACAGAGAATGTTGAAGGCGGACGTGCTCAGTACATCAGCCATGAGGAATTAAAGCCGGGTGATCTGGCATTCCTTATGGATGGTAGAGATACAATATATACTGACGAAAATGGCGAGAAACATACTCGTACAAATCATGTCGGCATATATTGCGGCAAGGACGCTGAAGGCAATGATCTTTGGTGTCATTGCAATGCCAAAGACAATACGGTTGCAGTAAATTCTGTGTCTTACTGGACAAAATACATGCGTATTACCAGTATCGACATGGATTCAAATGCATCAGTGCTGGATAACGGTGACTGATTTTCTTTTATTTTTAAGCTTAAAGACTCCTCATTAATAAGGAGTCTTTTTGTTTGTTCATTTTTATGAAAATCCATATTTATTGCATCAAAATAAGGAGATAATGACAAATGAGTTTAATTATTTTAATGGGTAAAACTGCAAGCGGAAAAGATACCATACAAAGAGAACTTGCTGATACGTATGGGTATGAGCAGTTGATGTTGTCAACAGACAGGCCTATGAGACCGGGTGAGGAATATGGAGTGCAGTATAATTTCAGAACAAGCAGTGAACTGGACAAAATGATTGCTAATGGAGAAATGCTTGAATGCAGAGCATATGAAGTGGTAAATAAGTCAGGGAATACAAATATACGGCGTTATGGACTTGAAAAACCTCATGATATGGATATTGAAAATAAGAAATATGTTACAGTGCTGCCGCCGTCAGCAATAAAGTCCGTAATGGAAAATGTTCCTGCTAACAGCAATGTTCAGCTATATTATTTGAATACTCCCGATGATATTAGAAAAGATAGATGCTCAAAACGTGGAGACTTTAACGAACTGGAATGGAACAGACGACTTATTACTGACTCAAAAGACTTTTCACCTGATATTATTAAAAATCTTGGCGCAAAGGAAATTCCAGGAGCGCTGCCAGTTTTAGTTGTTACCGGATTAGTAATGGAAGCAGACAAAAAGGCTGACAGAGAACGAGAAAAACAGCAAATAAAGGAACGAAATAATTCAACAATGACAGTAAAAAGACCAAGTAGAGGAATTGAGATGGTCTTCGATAGAACTTCAGGCGTTCCTATTGAAATAAATAATATACCAGAAAAACATCCACAAAGGAGGGCACAGAAAATGAATGGATTTTTCTTCTCAACAGAACATGGAACAACATACACGGTAACGCAGACTGATAATCCCGCTGTTAATATTTTAAATGGCGGAACATTTAATGACGTAAAGATTTATGCGCCAAATCCACTTTCAATAATGAACCAGAGACCAGCAAAATTGCAGATTGTAAATGATCCTGCAGTTTATGGAAATGCAGCAGGACGTATTATTCAGACATCACCTGTATGCGGTGGAATTCATCAGATAAGAAATGTAGAAAAAGCTCAGGAAGAACCAGTACAGAACAAGGAATATAAAAAAGTAGTGTATTTTGAAGACCTTGAGAAAATACCGAAAGACAGCCCGGAAAGAAAGGCTGTTGAAAATGTGCGCATGCCAAATAATCTTGTATTTATTCCAAAGGAATATTTCAAAGGATGCGAGAGTTTAAAGCGAATTGATATTCCTGAAAGAACGGTGTCTATTGGTGATAACGCGTTTGAAGGATGTAAATCGCTTACAGATATAAATATTCCTAACAGTATGTTTGCCATTGGCGATAATGCTTTTAAGGACTGCTCAGGCTTATCAAATCTTGATATGCCAATGAAATTTTTAGATGATGCTGATAGAATCTTCTCGGGAGAGAATAATCTTGACTGGAGTTCAGTAAGAGCAAATATCGAAAATGGTGATTTATCCGATGCAATGGAAGATGAAGATATTGGAAATGACAGATAAAATAATGGGCGCCTGACATATTGTCAGGTGTCTTTTTATGTTTCAAAACTCATATTTATACTGCTATATTTATCAAAAAATAAAAAAAACAAAGGAGGATGATATTATGGCAGATATGTTAAGTTTTAGAGCTATTTCATTTGCGGCAGTACAGAAAATGGAACTTTTGGATAAGTTTGAGGAGTTATATAACGATGATGGATTTGCTATCTTTCAGTCCAAGAAAACTTATCATTCTGATGATGAGGCTTATAAACCGTTTACTTATAAACTGATAATCAGAGCAACGGCTTTAGGTCAGTTTATTGGAGAGGGTGAAGAAGGACATAACGATGTACATATTGAGTTGTCAATGTGTCCACTTCCAGAGTTTTTATCAGAAAAGGCAGCAAATGAGATAAAAGACAGCATGGGCGTTGATAAGCTTACAGTGTATGACATTGTTGAATACGGTAGATGTCCTGAGCTTGAGTCTGACACAGTTACTATTACTGACGATGACGATGCTTACAATATTTTGGATGTGGATACTGCTAAAGAAAAACTCGACTGTGCAGCAACAGCAGCAGAGACACTTAATTCTATCCGCGGTTTTTCACTTGATAAACCGTGGAATTTGATAAGTAATACTGGATGGGATCTGCTCGATGAGCTTATTGATGGCGTTGATCCGAATGAGAACATCATAAAGCGTCTTAAAGAAAATGGCGCGGCGTAAACAAAGACTGGCAGGAATTAATTTTCCTGCTTTTCTTTTGGGACAAATTGAGCGTTTTACATATTATATAGATAACATATATATAAGAAAGAAAGGAATTAATTATGCAGACAGTATTTTTACAGAAAACAGATATTACGCAGTTAAATGATATAGATGTAATTGTTAATGCGGCAAACAGCACTCTACTTGGCGGCGGCGGTGTAGACGGAGCAATCCATAGAGCTGCAGGACCGGGATTATTAGCAGAATGCAGAACACTTGGCGGATGTCAAATATCAGAAGTTAAGCTAACAAGGGCATACAATCTTTTATGCAAAGGGATTATTCATACAGTAGGTCCAATATGGAAAGACGATTTATCAGATAAGGTAAAAGAAGAAAAGGTTAAACAGCTTTATAACTGTTATATGAATGCTATGGTACTTGCAGGTAGACATAAATTTGAGAGTATCGCATTTCCATCAATATCTACAGGAGTTTATCATTTTCCCATTGAGAAAGCTGACTATATTTCATTACAGGCAGTAAAAGATTATTTTTCAAAACATTCAGAAAGCACGCTGACAGTGGTGAAGCTTGTGTATTATTCAGATGAGGATTTTGAGATAATGAAAAATGTCGCAAGAACATATAACAGTGAAATGAATCTTGATATATGGGTATGCAAAAACAGCAGTATTTTTAGGTTATAAAATCCATCTTTGTTTTGTCATATATAAATAAAACAATATAAAGGAGGAAAATATTATGGCAAAAGTAAAAGGATTCAAAGTGTTCCATTCAGATTGGACTTGTTCACCTAATGGGCATACTAAGCAGTACACTTGCCCCGGAAAATTTGAGGAAGAAGGAGAACTTGATATTTGCAGTCACGGTATGCATTTTTGTCAAACTGCTGCCGACTGTTTCGACTATTACAGTTTTAACAGTGAAAACAAAGTCGCAGAAGTTATTGCCTATGGTGATGTAAAAACAGCCGGAAACAAGTTATGCACCGACAAATTAGAAATCGTGCGTGAGATTTCGTGGGAGGAAGTGTTACGAATCGTCAATACTGGAAAGAATTGTACAGGCCGCTGCAACACCGGGGACTACAACACCGGGAACAGCAACACCGGGGACTGGAACACCGGATACTACAACACTGGGGACTGCAACACCGGATACTACAACACTGGGGACTGCAACACCGGGAACTGTAACACTGGTGACAGGAACACTGGGAACAGCAACACCGGGAACTGCAACACTGGTGACAGGAACACTGGGAACAGCAACACCGGGAACTGCAACACCGGGAACTGCAACATCGGAGACAGGAACACCGGAAGCATGAACACTGGTGACTGGAACACTGGTGACTGGAACAAATCGTCTTTTAATACTGGTTGTTTCAATACAGAGGAACAGAAAATCATGTTGTTCAATAAGCCGTCAGATATAACATATCGTGAATGGATAGATTCAGATGCAAGAGATTTACTGAATCAGATACCAAAGGATGTTGTTGAATGGGTAGATGAAGAAGATATGACTGATGAAGAAAAGGCAGCATACCCAACATATGAAACAATAGGCGGTTATCTAAAAACGCTTGATGAATCGGAATCTGGTCAGTTGTGGTGGAACGAGTTATCTGATTGTAATAAACAGATAATTAAAAGTATTCCAAATTTTGATCCAGACATTTTTTATGAATGTACTGGAATCAAAGTTACCGAGTAAACAAAGAAAAAGACGTCTCAATATTGAGATGTCTTTCTTTTGTGTGAAATCCATTTTTATAATGTCATATATAAATAAAACAATATAAAGGAGGAAAATTATGACAGTAAAAACAATAAAAGAACACATCAATAATCTTACTTTAGAAGCAGATGCAGTTATTCGCTTTGGCGGACCTCACAGTGAGGCATATTTGTCTGGCATGCAAAAATCAGCTTTCATATTTATTCCAATGCCGAAAAAGCTTTTCTTACAGGCATCATGCTCGGGCAAGAATAAAATCACAGTTAAGAGATTAATGAATTTTCTAAAGAGCTGTGATGAGGACATGGTTGTCTATGATGAAAATGGCAATGAAATCCTGTTTACCTGCTCACTTGTTGGCGATAATCATATGATGTGGCTGGAAACGGAGCAGGATGCTGATATGACCACAGAGATCCAGTCAAGATTCAACGATGCAGTTAAACATGGCGTTGACGAGACTGAAGTATATGAAAATATGCTGGAGTCTGGTATTAATGTTGACATGGTAAGAAAGTATATGGGTGATAAAACTGCCGACCATATGCAGGATTACTGTGAAGAACATGGGTTGCTCTAAAGACAGTAAACTTTACAAAGGACATTTCAATGCTGAAGTGTCCTTTTTTTTGTGTGTAGAAAATCCATCTTTATAGTGTTCATATATAAATAAAATAAAGGAGGAAAAAATAATTTATGGACAAAACATTAAGAATGAAGGAACTGGTCAACAAACTGAATGATGCATCAAACGCTTATTATAATGGCAAAGATGAAATCATGTCAAACCATGAGTGGGATGCAATGTTTGATGAACTTGCACAGCTTGAGAAAGAGACAGACGTTATTCTGCCAGATTCCCCAACACAAAAAGTTGGTGCAGATGAGATTGGTGGAAATGGACTTAAGAAAGTCAAACATGAATTTCCGGCGCTATCACTTGATAAGACAAAGGATATTTACGAATTTCCAAAAGTTTTTTCAAAAGCTGCTAGTGGAGACTGTGTTGTAATGTGGAAACTTGACGGTAGTACATTAGTACTAGAATACAATGATGGACGTCTGATACAGTCTGTCACTAGAGGAAATGGTGAAATTGGAAGTGATATGACTCATCAGGCACCTTATATCGAAGGTATTCCGATGACCATTGGGTTCAAAGGAAAATTGGTAGTAAGAGGAGAAGCTCTTATGTCCTATTCAGAATTTGAGAGAATTAATTCAAATTTAGAAGAGGGTGAAGAGGAATATTCAAATCCTCGTAATCTCGCCAATTCCACTGTTACCATGAAGGAACCGGGGCTCAAGGACAGAAAGGTTATGTTTAAAGCGTTCAAACTTGTACGTATGAAACCCGCTGCTAATGACAGGATTGAGGTACCGACAACATTCTTTGGAACACTGACCCTGCTTAAGAGACTTGGCTTTGGTGTTGTAGATCATGAACTTGCAAGAGCTTATTCAAGCAATCCAGATGTAGATTCAGATCTACCGGATCAGATTATTAACGTCATGAACATTTTTTCTGACAGAGTAGAGACACTGGATTATCCTGTAGACGGACTTGTCGTTGCATCAGATGATTACAAAACTGCTGATGCGCTTCCTGTTACAGGACATCATCCTAACAGACTCACAGGCTTTGCTTTTAAGTGGGCTGACGAATGTGTTGAAACCACTTTAAGAGAAATCGAATGGTCTCCTAGCAGAACAGGACGTATTAATCCTGTTGCAGTCTTTGATCCGGTACAGCTTGAAGGAACTACAGTTACAAGAGCGAGTGTACACAATGTATCAATCGTTAAAAAACTGCGCCTGAGAGTTGGCGACAGGATTTCAGTGTTCAAAAGTAATAAAATAATCCCACAGGTCGATAAGAACCTGACACCGGGAGATGAGCTTACTTACGCTGAGTCTCATGCATGTACATGTCCGGTGTGCGGCATGGAAACATCGCCAATGATTACATATTCTGGTGACAGAGACGTTGAAGTAGAGATGTGTACAAATCCTAACTGTGCTGTAAAGCAGGTTAAGAAATTCGTACATTTCTGCGAGAGAGACTGCATGGATATTATCGGTCTGTCAGAGAAAACCCTTGAGAAATTTATTGAAAAGGGCTTCATTAAGCAGCTTGCAGATCTGTATAGACTTGATACTTTTGAGCGTGATATTGCTGCAATGGATGGTTTTGGACAGAAGTCATATGACAATATTTGGAAATCAATTCAGAGAAGCCGTAAGACAACATTTGTGCCATTCATTCATGCGCTTGGTATTCCTATGGTAGGAAAAGGACAGGCTAAACTGTTCGACAAGGCCTATAAAGGTAATGTCAAGAAGTTTTTCAATGATGTCTATAATCGTAAAACTTTTACAGATATAGATGGAATTGGAGAAAAAATTGAGCTCAGTCTCTGGGACTGGGGCAGCAGGTATCTTGGATGGATTCCATTTGAGAAGGATTTGCTGGATGAGATGTGGAGAATCTCATGCAACACTGAGGTTTATGACCTGCTCAGATGGATTGATGTCGAGGTCCCAACAGAAACAGATGCACCTGCTGGTAAAGATATTCTTTCCGGCAAGACATTTGTCATCACTGGTTCAGTCAACCACTTTAAGAACCGTGCAGAACTGCAGGCGAAAATTGAAGAACTGGGCGGTAAAGCAACTGGATCTGTAACCAAGAAAACCAGCTATCTTATTAATAATGATGTAGAAAGTACGTCAGGAAAGAATAAGAAAGCTAAGGAACTTGGCGTGCCTATTATCTCTGAAGATGAATTCCTTGAGATGATAGGAGAATAACATGTAAATTTGTCCGATAAGGGCATGGATTTTTAAAATCCTGCCCTTTATGGGCAGGTAGAATGGAGAGAACATGGAATCAATAAAAACTTCACAAGAATTGTACGAGCATGTGATGTCAGAGTATAAAAAATATGATACAGAATTAAATTCTTTATTCTTTGACTTTCCGGTGCATATGTCCAAGTCAGATATACTTGTTACGTATGAACATCTTCAGCATGATATAAACGGTGACTATGTAGTAAGACTTAAAAATCCAAAACAGAAGATTTTGGACAATGAAGATATTATCATATATGGTGACAGTGAAGAGCCATTAGCTACTGAATACGATGAGATATATGATGGCAACTGTAAAGATTTCTTAGAGTCATTCAATGACAGGGAACTTGAAACAGGGATCTGCCGAGTAGATGAATTTCTGGTAAGTGAAAACTTTAATCCAGAAACTCAAAAAGGTAAAGTTGGCGGTGTAAAGTTTGATTTTATTGCATAGGCGGCTGTCATGAAGAAAGTAACGCTGGTCCATGGCATATACAGCCAGCAGGAAAATCCCGGCATGTACTGTAATTACGCAAGGATGAAACCGGCTGAAGAAAGGTGTTTTGTTTGCAGTAATAACTGTGAACATGCAGGAAAGCATACAGTTTTTACAAAGGAATAAACAAAAAAAAGAGTATCCGTTTTGGGTACTCTTTTTATTTATCTGCCCAGTTTGGGCACATTTTTAGGCAGATACTTTAGAATGACAGGCCTTCAAGTTGACTGTTTAAATATTCCATATCATTCAGTTTGTTATTATCCAGTCGTTTTACAAAGACAGATGACATCATTTTCTTTTTGTGACGTTTGAAAGTTGCTATTGGCATGTTTATTTTCTTAGCAACATCATTATCTGTCATACCTTGATTTTTCATGTATAGAATATCGGCATATGAATATACAGAATAAGTATTATCTTTAAAAGCAATATTTGCTGGGCGTCCAGCTGTTTGGCGTGTTACGGCCACATACTTTTCAGCATCAATATTTAGAAAAAGTTCATCATTTGATACCGACAAATTAACTCCTACATTTGCGCATAAATCTTTTAGGATGTTATATGATATTTCATTTTGCTTTTGATTAATGGAATTATCTTTTATATTATAATGCAGACAAACTGCATATATATCATTTTTTTTTGCAAGATTTTCCATTTTCTTTGTAAAATCCCACGCAGCTACATCAACAGGCTTTGGCATTACAGATCCTCACTTTCTATATTATATATGTATTATATCATAAGCAGTAATACGTATCAATTCTAAA
>OHNA01000448.1_pt1 | contig 14004 bp, 10 predicted proteins | sample 1569481 | NCBI WGS metagenome assembly OHNA01 (sample SAMEA3879542, study PRJEB24766) | human gut metagenome | biome: human-associated habitat; feature: feces | place: USA | collected 1985/1987 | reverse complement strand
ATTGTTAAACAGATGGAAACTGAACGTGGTCTGGACAGAGCAGCAGCAATCGCACATATGCGTTTTGATTTTATTGAAAAAGTCTGTGATGAAACGGTTGTGAAAGCAAAAGAAAGTAAAGAACATCTTCGCAGTATGAAAATCGATAAGATCCTTACGGGAAAATACACGGCTATTCCATGTTTTATCGGTATTATGCTGTTGGTGTTCTTCCTTACGTTCCATGTGATCGGCGCTTTTTTACAGAACCTGCTTGCCATGGGGATTGACGCACTGTCTAATGTGACAGACCATGCGCTGACGGCAGCGGGAGTCAATGAAGTGCTTCACGGACTGATCATTGACGGTATTTTTGCCGGAGTCGGAAGTGTACTGAGTTTCCTGCCAATTATCGTAACATTATTTTTCTTTCTGTCATTGATGGAAGACAGTGGTTACATTGCGCGAGTTGCATTTTTTATGGATAAACTTCTGCGAAAAATCGGACTTTCCGGACGAAGCATTGTACCGATGCTCATCGGATTTGGATGTACAGTTCCGGCGGTGATGTCGACCCGCACGCTGCCGAGTGAGAGAGACCGGAAGATGACGATTTTGCTGACTCCGTTTATGAGCTGTTCGGCAAAACTTCCGATTTATGCATTTTTTACCAGCGCATTTTTCCCGGAGTATGGAGCACTCGTGATGTGTGCTTTGTATCTGACCGGAATTGTGATTGGAATCCTGGTTGCGTTGTTGTATCGGAAAACACTGTTCCGTGGAGATGCGGTTCCGTTTGTCATGGAGCTGCCAAATTATCGTCTGCCGGGGCTGAAAAATGTTATGCAGCTTTTGTGGGAGAAAGCAAAAGATTTCCTGCAGAAAGCATTTACCGTTATTTTTGTAGCAACGATCTGTATCTGGTTCTTACAGAAATTTGATTTGCATTTTAATCTGGTGGCGGATTCTAAAGACAGTATTCTTGCGATGATTTCAAACTGCCTGGTTCCAATTTTTGCACCGCTTGGACTGGGAGACTGGAGGATCTGTACTTCATTGATCAGCGGCGTTATGGCAAAGGAGAGCGTGATCTCAACTCTGGAAATTTTATTTGGAGGAGCAGTAAAGGATGCATTGACACCGGTAGCGGCAGCTTCACTTCTGGTATTTAGTCTGTTGTACACGCCGTGTATTGCAGCAATTGCTTCCATTCGCCGGGAACTTGGACGAAAATGGGCAGTTGGCATGGTGATCTGGCAGTGTATGATCGCCTGGGTGGCAGCATTTGCGGTAAGGTGGCTGATGGTTTTATTTATGAGATAATGAAAATAGAGCAGAAAGTACTTGAAGGAATCGGAAAGATAGAATAAAATAATAACAAAAAAGGATTATTTATTTATGCTCAGACAAATGTGGAAAAAGAGGGTTTGTTTTGTTCTGGCTGTGATTCTGGCAGTAATTGCTGTGACACCAATGGAAATGGAGCACACAGATGCAGCAATGGTACATTCGGTAACAGCATTGATGACGGGAAATCTGGTAAACAAGTCCAATGCGGACAAGCTGACTTACAGACAGCTGGAGACAAGCGCCTATGAGAGAAAACTGATTTCAAAAAGTGTGTATAATTACACGATGCAGCAGGTTCCGGCATTGTATGAGGGCAGGAACGTCATTAATGTGTCCGGTATGACCGGAAAAGCAAATACCAGTTATGTGGATGATGATGGTGTTGGTGAAAATGTTTCGTTTGTAAAATTTCAATGTAGAAAGAGCGGTAAATACCAGTTTACGGAAAGTGATTTTAAGGGAAAATCCAAGAATGAAGTGATCTATAATGATAACAATTATCTCATGTTTCTGCCAAAAGAGTTAAAAAGCGGGTATGAGATTTATGACCCATGGAACAGTACCTACTATCAGTTTCTTTCCAGAACTTTTGCAAGTGGTTATGGCAAAGTATGGTATGATGTCAACGCATCGAAAAAACTTACGAGAAGTGCGAAGCGTGCAATAAAAAATTCGGCAGGGTATACAAGCGCTATCCAGAGGGAACTGCAGAAGAAAAAAGACAGTATTTCCAGATACAGTATGGAATCTGAAAAAAATACGTATCGCTTAAAGAAAGGAAATACATATCTGCTTGTAATTTTTACGCCGGATTCCTTCCGCTTCCGGAAAAAAATAACAAACGGAAACAATTATTATAAGGAACAGTATCTTTCCGATATTCCATGGTCGTTCGATCTGAAAATTACTTATATGGATGAAAAAGCAGATTAGCAAAATTACCCTATTGTATTAGAAATCAGAACGTGGTACAATGCATAAGAATAGAAAAAAGCATTGACGGAACAAGTAGTGAAATTGAAACATACAGAGAGAACGGTAGATGGTGTGAGCCGTTTATGGAAAGATTTCATGAAGACCACTCCTGAGCTGTGCGCGAAAGAAGCGTCACCGTGTAGCTGCGTTATAAGCCAAAGAGTAAAAGAATTAAGGTGGAACCGTGTATAAAGCACCCTTAGATATGTCATGCATATCCGGGGTGCTTTTTTATTTCCATACCAAAAGAAGGAGAGTTAACGTAAAATGGTAAACTTTAAGGAAAATGAAGAATTAAAAACACTGAATCATTCCTGTGCACATCTGATGGCACAGGCAATCAAGCATCTGTACCCACAGGCAAAATTCTGGGTTGGACCGGTTGTTGCAGAGGGATTTTACTATGATGTAGATCTTGGGGAAGATGTAATCCGTGATGAGGATATCGAAAAGATCGAAAAAGAGATGAAAAAGATTGCAAAATCCGGAAAGAAAATCATGCGACGTGAAGTTTCTAAGGCAGAGGCTATGGAAATGTTCAAGAATGATGAGTATAAACTGGATCTGATCTCCGATCTGGAAGATGGAAATATTACCGTATATGATCAGGGCGATTTTACGGATCTGTGCCGTGGACCGCACGTAGACAATGTAAAACTTTGCAGAAACTTCAAGCTGATCCGTCACTCTGGTGCATACTGGAAAGGTGACAGCAAAAACAAAGTGCTGCAGAGAATTTATGGTGTATGTTTCCCGACCGCAGAGGAGCTGGAGGCACACCTTAAGCTTTTAGAGGAAGCAAAGGAAAGAGATCACAGAAAAATCGGAAAGGACATGAACCTGTTTATGGTTGATGATCTGGTTGGCCGTGGACTTCCGATGTTCCTTCCGAAGGGATATGTGATCTGGCAGGAGCTGGAGAATTATATCAAGAACAAGGAAAGAAAGCTGGGCTATCTGCATGTTATGACTCCTTGTGTCGGTACCGTAAATCTGTACAAGACATCCGGTCACTGGGATCACTACAAAGAAAACATGTTCCCACCAATGGAGATGGAGGGAGAGTCTTTCGTTCTTCGTCCGATGAACTGCCCGCATCATATGATGATCTATGCAAACAGAAGACATTCCTATAAGGATCTGCCGATCCGTATCGGTGAGATCGCACATGATTTCCGTTACGAATCCAGCGGAACGTTAAAGGGTATCGAGCGAGGCAGACATTTTTGTCAGAACGATGCGCATCTGTTTGTAACACCGGAGCAGATTGAGGATGAGTTTACCAAGGTTGTAGACTTGATTTTTAGTACCTACAAGGATTTCGGAATTACCAATTACCGTTGTGTACTGTCTCTGCGTGATCCGGCAAACAAAGAAAAGTATCATGATGATGATGCTATGTGGAACAAGGCAGAGGATGCACTCCGCACGGTATTGAATGATCTGAAAATTGATTATACAGAGGAAATTGGAGAGGCTGCTTTCTATGGACCAAAGCTGGATGTAAACGTACAGCCTGCAGTCGGCAATGAGATCACACTTTCTACCTGCCAGCTTGATTTCTGTCTCCCGGCAAAATTCAATCTGTCTTATGTAGACCGTGATGGTGAGAAGAAGACACCGGTTGTTCTGCATCGTGCAATCCTTGGTTCCCTCGATCGTTTCATGGCATATATTCTTGAGGAGACCAAGGGAAATCTGCCGACATGGCTGGCTCCGGTTCAGGTTCGTGTGATGCCGGTTAAGACAGACAACGAGGAACTGACTGCTTATGCAAAGGAAATCTGCGATGCATTAGAGGCAAAGGATGTCCGTGTAGAACTCGATGACAGATCCGAGAAGCTTGGCTATCGTATGCGTGAAGGACAGGTGCAGAAGGTGCCGTATCTTCTGGTTGTCGGCTTCAATGAGAAAGAAGACAGAACCGTATCCTTCCGTCTGCATGGAGAAAAAGATACCACAGTTCTTCCACTGGATGAGTTTGTGGAGAAGCTTGAGAATGAGATCAAAAATAAGCTGAGAACTCATATCGGGGCTGAAAAATAAATAAAAGCCGATTTGAAACAGTAAAAAATGCGCGCAGCAAAAAGTGGTGCCCCCCTTTTGCTGCGCGCTTTTTTGCAGGAAAATATATTTTTACTTTCATGTTAGAAAGTCGTTGTATTCTGTTCAGAAACTTCCAACTTCCGGATCAACTGGAATTCATGTATAACCATTGCCAATCCAACTGCAAAAGATAACACATCCGCAACCGGACTCGCATAAAGAATTCCCTTAATTCCCCAGAAACGCGGGAAAAGCAAAAGCAGAGGAAGCAGGAATAAAATCTGTCTTGTCAGAGAAAGAAACGTTCCCTTATATGCTTTTCCGATCGAACTGAAAAACGTCGAGGAAATCGGCTGCATAAAATTAAGCCATGTAAACAGCAGAAAAATCCGGAAATAGTTTACACCAAAATCAAAATATTCTTTGCTTCCGCTGCCAAACAGACCAAGGATCTGTCGCGGAAAAATCTGAAACAGCAGAAAGGATACAATGGATACAATGGCACCGACCGTAATCGCCAGACGATAAGATTCCTTTACCCGGTTGTACTGTTTTGCACCGTAGTTAAAACTCTGGATCGGCTGGCTGCCCTGTGACAGGCCGATAATCACGGAAAAGTAAAGCTGGTTGACTTTCATGACAATTCCGGAACAGGCAATCGGAATTGACTCTCCGTAAACGGACTGTGCACCGTAATGCTTTAGCAGGTTGTTCATCGTAATCTGCACGATCATCATGGCAACCTGGTTGATGGCAGAAGCCATGCCAAGTGAGCAGATCTGTGCCAGATGGGAAGCATTCGGCCGGAAATGCTCGGAGTGCAGGGTTACTGTGCGGTAGTGTGACAGATAGCAGACCGCAATAATCGCAGAGATGACCTGACCGATCACGGTTGCCGCTGCAGCACCGTACATGCCCCAGTGGAATCCCAGAACAAACACGGCATCCAATACAATGTTGATGACGGCGCCGGAAATGTTTACAAACATCGCCATCTTTGGGCTGCCGTCTGCACGGATTAAGTGTCCGCTTCCGATCGTAAGAATTAAAAAAGGAAAACCGATCGCCGTCACACGGACGTATTGCCGGGCAAGCGGGAGAACATCTGCAGGGGAACCAAATCCGACCAGCAGAGGATTCAAAAATAATTCGGTTATGGCAAAAAGAAGGATGCCAACGGTAAGAAGCATTGTGATGGCGTTTCCGACAAAATAGGGAGCTTTTTCTTTTTTGCCGGCACCCATGTGAAGGTTGAAGCTTGCCGCACCGCCGATTCCAAACAGAAGTCCAAGTCCTGTGCACATCATGGCAAGTGGGAATGCAATGTTGGTAGCGGCATTGCCGAGTGTGCCGACCGCATTTCCGATAAAAAGCTGGTCTGCAATGTTGTATACCGCACTGACAAGCATGGCGATAATGCTCGGTACGGAAAAGCGCAGAATCAGCGAAGAAATTTTGTCCACGGCAAGTGGATTTTGTTGTTCTGAAGTCATATGTTTCGCCCTTTCTTATGTTAATATCTGTATTTGCTTTTATATGGCAAACTTATATTATTATAGCTTTTTTCCTGTTTTTTTTCAATGAAGCCGGGCAGCAGAAAAATAAAATGGAAATTTTTGTATTTCTGAAACTTTTATGTGTGATGAATGGTCTAATAGATAGAAACAAAAAAGGAGGAAAATAAAATGAGTAAACTGAGTAGTATATTAAAAAAGACAGGTATTGCAGTAGCTGCTGCGGCAATGCTGGTGACAATGGGAGCAGGAACGGTGGTTACACAGGCAAAAACAAGTCTGCCGGTTTATAAAGTATCGCTGGCAAAGAAGTATACCAACAACCAGAAGGGCAAACAGATGGAAGCCAGTGTAAAGATTCCGAAAGTGAAAATTACAGGTACAGACGGAAAAGTCATGAAAAGCGAAAGTGAAAAACTGAATGCTGCCATTTCCAGTTATCAGAACAAATTTATCAAAGATTATAAAAAAGATGTGGCAGCCATAAAGAAGGGAGAGAAGGGAAATGAGAGCCTTACTTCCGGATATAAGGTTGTAACCGACAACGACAAGCTGTTTTGCCTGCGGATTGATACGGTAATTGCTATGGGCGGCTCCCAGAGTTATGCAAAGATTTTCAGTGTGGATAAAAAATCCGGAAAACAAATCACTCTGAAAAATCTGTTCAAAAAAGGAAGCGGCTATATTGACCGGATTTCCGACAATATCAAAGAACAGATGCGGGCACAGATGAAAGAGAATGCAGATGTTACCTATTTTGTGGACGATGAAAACAATAAGTTCAATTTCAAGTCCATCAGCAATAAGACGAATTTCTATGTCAATGAGAAGGGAAAACTTACCCTTGTATTTGACAAGTATGAAGTAGCACCGGGATATATGGGAATGGTCGAATTTTCCATTCCGACAGGTGAGATTGTAGATATGGTTACAAACGGATATCTGAAATAAAAGGCATATAGAAAAAATGGCTCTGTGGGCAAATTCCACAGAGTCATTTTTTCTATTTGGTGCAAAGGAAGAGGATGCAATTTCTGATTTTTATGGTATACTGTCTGTAGAAAATAAAATGACATGAGAGTATACCTATGAAAAACACGACAGGCCATAGGCTTAAATATGTTGGAATATGCAGGTGTAGGGGATTGAAGCATGCAGTTCGTGTTGACTAATTTGTATAACAGCTGATAAAATGATTGGGAAAATTACGGCATCTGATTCATTCATCTGCAGAGCATTTGGTGAAAAAGATACGACGGTAATTGTGTTGAACAATTTTAATATAAATGAATAAAAACTCTGACGGCAAGGATGATCCGAGCAGGAATAGTTAAGAAATAAGGATTTACAGAACCATCTTTCTGACAGATTGCCCGAAAGATGGTTTTTTGCGTTGAAAATAACAGGAGGATAGCATGTTAAAGGTAGCAGTATACGGAAAGGGCGGTATTGGAAAATCCACAGTGACTTCCAATCTTGCAGCAGCTTTTGCAAATATGGGAAAACGTGTCATTCAGATCGGATGCGATCCGAAAGCGGATTCCACCATTAATTTACTTGGTGGTGAGCCACTTCGTCCGGTAATGAATTATATGAGGGAAGAGGACGAGGAGCCGGATGAGCTGGCGCAGATTTCAAAGGAAGGCTATGGAGGAATCCTCTGCATTGAGACGGGCGGACCGACACCGGGACTTGGCTGTGCGGGGCGTGGAATTATTGCGACTTTTCAGCTTCTTGAAGATATGGAACTATTCGAACATTATAAACCCGATGTGGTTTTGTATGATGTATTAGGTGATGTTGTGTGCGGTGGATTTGCAGCACCGATTCGTGAGGGATATGCGGATAAGGTTCTGATCGTTACATCCGGTGAAAAAATGGCACTGTATGCTGCCAACAATATTTCCAGTGCAGTCAGAAATTTTGAGGATCGCAGTTATGCCCGGGTATTTGGCATCGTGTTAAATCACAGAAATGTGGAAAATGAGAAAGAAAAAGTACAGGCATTTTCAGAAAAGATCGGGGTGCCGATTGTGGGAGAAGTGCCGCGAAGTAATGAAATTATTCACTGGGAAGAGCAGGGAAAGACTGTGATCGAAGGAGATCCGGCCTCTGAAATCAGCAGATGTTTCTTTGATCTTGCCACATTGTTATGGAAAGAAGAGGAAAACGCATGAGACAGGAAGCATATTTTTGTACGGTAAAAGAGCTGGATGAGCTTGGAAAAAATAACATTCCCAGACAGCTTATTTCCCATACACATCTGATCTACAGTTCCCCTGCAACGCTGGCATTCAATTCTCCGGGAGCAGAAGGATTTGGTGTCAAACGTGCAGGTCTGGCGGTTCCGGATTCTGTTATGTTGATCGTGTCTCCGGGATGCTGTGGCCGCAATACCTCGGTGCTTAGTTCGATGCGGGCCTATCAGGACCGTTTTTATTATCTGTTGATGGATGAGACGGATATTGTGACCGGAAGGCACCTGAAAAAGATCCCTAAGGCAGTAGCGGAAATATGCGAAGGACTTAAGAAAAAGCCGTCTGTTGTGATGATATGTATTACCTGTGTGGATGCGCTGCTTGGCACGGATATGGAGCGTGTCTGTCACAAGGCAGAGGAATATGCAGGGGTTCCGGTAAGGCCATGTTATATGTATGCATTGACCAGAGAGGGCAGAAAACCACCGATGGTGCATGTGCGGCAGTCCGTTTATTCGTTGCTGGAACCGAAAAAGAAAAAAGGAAACGTGGTGAATTTACTGGGATATTTTTCACCGCTTACGGATGACTGTGAGCTGTATGATCTGCTTCATGGGGCAGGAGTAAAAACAATCCATGAGATTTCCAGGTGCAAGGATTATGCACAGTATCAGACCATGTCGGAAGCAAATTTTAATCTGGTACTGCATCCGGAAGCGCGCTTTGCGGCAGAGGATTTTCATGACCGGCTGAAAATTCCATATATCGAGCTGCGCAGATTATATCAGATCGATAAAATTGCCAGTCAGTATCGTGCTCTTGCCGCTGCACTGGGTGTGGAATTTGAGGATGAAATACCGCGTAAGGCAGCAGAGGTGGCGGTAGAAAAATTCCGGGAAATACATCCGGATGCAGTCTTTGCCGTCGGAGAATGGATGAACGGAGATCCGTTCGAACTGGCACTTGCATTGGTACACTATGGATTTCGTGTGTCGGAGATTTATGGAACATTATCCGGTGAAAACTTTGTCTATGTAAAACAACTGGCAAAAATCAGTCCGGATACGAAAGTTTTTTCCAATCTGGAACCGACCATGCTGTATTATGACAAAAGTCAGTCCGGCGTCAATATGACCATAGGAAAAGATGCCGGCTATTATCATAAAGAATGTTCCAATGTGCTCTGGAATGAAGAACGGCAGCCATACGGTTATGCCGGTGTGCGCAGACTGTTTGAGGCATTGGCGGAGGTATAACACAATGAGAGGACTGAGAAAATATCTGACACCATTTGCACCGGATCAGTCAGGTGCGGTGTCTGTATTATATGAATTTGGCGGTATTATCGTCATTTGCGATGCCGGTGGTTGTACCGGAAATATCTGTGGATTTGATGAGCCGCGGTGGTTTGAGAGCAAAAGCGCACTGTTTAGTGCAGGGCTTCGCGATATGGATGCAATTCTCGGCCGTGATGACAGGCTGGTGGCAAAGCTTGCAGATGCAGTGACAAAACTGGATGCAAAGTTTGCAGCAATTATCGGGACGCCGGTTCCGGCCGTTATCGGAACGGATTACCATGCCTTAAAGCGTATGACGGAGAAAAAAGTGGATCTGCCGATTCTGACTGTGGATACGGATGGAATGGAATTGTATGACAAGGGGGAAGAAAAAGCCTGGAAGGAACTGTTTTTGGTATTTGCAGGTGAAAAAGAAGACGTGATTTTGGGCAGAATCGGGATACTTGGCATGACACCACAGGATATCAGTGATCTGCGTGCAGCAGACCGTATCCGGGAGCGTTTTGCGGCAGAAGGAAAAACTGCTGTCTGCTTTGGAATGGGAAATGGACTTGATGATGTAAAATCGGTTTCCAATGTGGAAAAAAATATCGTGGTATCGCCGGCTGCTTTAGAGGCAGCGAAATATCTGGAACGAACATATGGAACACCGTACGAGACAGGCTATCCGCTGGTGGATGAACTGGTTTACGATATGGATTATCATGGGAAAAAGGTACTTATTGTACAGCAGCAGGTGATCGGATCTGCAATCCGGGAAGAGATACAAAAAAAAGCAAAGGATGCACAGGTGACAGTTGCAAGCTGGTTTATGATAAAGTCAGAGCTTTGCAGTGACACAGATCTGCATCTGCGGGATGAAGAAGATTATATAAGGCTGGTGGAAAACATGGAATATGATGTGATTTACGCTGATCCATGTATGAAGCGTATGACACCGGAATTTGACGGAATCTTTGTGGATACGATACATTTTGCGGTGTCGGGGCATCTTGCAGAGATGAGATAACAGTTGCCGGTTGTCTTGTAAGATGTGACCCGCAATAAGGGAGTGTACGATTGGAGAAAAGTGTGTATAAGAATGAGATGACCTGGCGCATCCGGGTATACGGTATCGTTCAGGGTGTTGGTTTCCGGCCAACGGTAAGCCGCCATGCGACAAACCATGGAATTTACGGAACTGTTTGCAATAAAGGACCTTATGTGGAAATTTATGCACAGGGGACAAAAGAACAGATTGAAGGATTTTTAAACAGTCTGAAAGAACATCCACCGAAGCGTGCGGCTGTTTTGAAGATAAATACAGAGAATATCACCGCAGATACAACAGAACAGTTTGAACATTTTGACATTATCGAAAGTGAAAAAACAAAAGGGGAAATCTTTATTTCCCCGGATATTGCAATCTGCGATGAGTGCAAGGCAGAAATGTTTGACCCGAAAGACAGACGGTATCTGCATCCGTTTATCAACTGCACCTGCTGTGGACCAAGGCTTACGATTCTGGATGCTCTGCCGTATGACAGGGAACGCACAAGTATGAAAGAGTTTCCGATGTGCCCGGACTGTGCAAAAGAATACACGGATGAGAAAACCAGGCGGTATGACGCGCAGCCGGTGTGCTGCAACCAATGTGGACCACAGGTGTATCTGATCGGCAGACCCGAGCGGGGACGTGCCGCAATTACATATACACGCCGGCTTATTCGTGAAGGCAAAATTGTAGCAATCAAGGGAATCGGAGGGTTTCATCTGTGCTGTGATGCTACAAATGAAGAAGTGGTCTGCCGTCTTAGAACATTAAAAAACCGCCCGGCCAAGCCCTTTGCAGTTATGGCAAAAGATGAATCGGTTGTAAAACGGGAATGTGTGGTGACGCCGGAGCAGGAGGCGATTCTTACCGGACATCAGAAACCGATTCTGTTACTGGACAGACGAAGCGATGGCGGGCTGGCATCTTCGGTGGCACCGAACAATCCAAAAGTTGGTGTGATGCTTCCGTATGCACCGGTGCAGTTATTGATTTTTCAGTATGATGATGGTATCGAGATGCCGGATCTTCTGGTGATGACCAGTGGAAATACTTCCGGTGCACCGATCTGTCGTGAGGATGAGGAAGCTGTTGCCGAATTATCCCATTTGTGTGATGCGATGCTGTCACATAACCGCAAAATCAGGATACGGGCAGATGATACGGTGATGGATTTTTACAGAAATGAACCGTACATGATCCGGCGTTCCAGAGGCTATGCACCGCTGCCGTTTATGACAAAAGCAGACTGGAAAGGACAGGTGCTCGCGGTTGGCGGGGAATTGAAAAATACCTTTTGCATAGGTGTGGACAACAGGTTTTATCCGTCACCATATGTGGGAGATCTGGAGGACTTAAGAACGGTAAAGGCATTGCAGGAGACAATACACCGGTTTCAGACATTGCTGGAAGTAAAGCCACAGGCTGTGGTCTGTGATCTGCACCCAAAATACAATTCTACGGTTGTAGCGGAAGAACTTGGATATCCGGTGATAAGAGTGCAGCATCATTATGCACACATATTATCGTGTATGACAGAAAATGACTGTCATGATCCGGTCATCGGAGTCGCTTTTGACGGAACCGGATATGGAACGGACGGCACGATCTGGGGCGGAGAGATCCTGCTGGCGGATTATGGGAATTTTACAAGATTCGGAAGTATTACCCCGTTTTTACAGATGGGGGGCGATGCTTCTGCAAAAGAGGGCTGGCGTATTGCGGTCTCTATGATTTACGGATATACGAAAGATCGCAAAAGGGCATGGGAGATCATGGAAACACTGGGTCTTTGCAGCGAACAGGAAAGCAGGGTACAGTTCACCATGGCAGACCGGAAGATTAATGCGGTGGCTTCAACCAGTGCAGGACGGCTTTTTGATGCCGTCAGTGCGATACTCGGGATCAGGCGCAGGTCAGGATTTGAAGGGGAAGCATCGACGGCATTGCAGTTTGCAGCAGAGGCATACGAGCAGCAGAACCTCTCAAATATCTCACAGGAGCAAAAGGAAAATAAGGATATACTGCTGCATGAAACAAAAGAGCGTTTCGTTTTAAATACACAGATGTTGGTGCAGCAGATTACAGAAGCAAAAATGAGGGGCGAAGACACCGGGATGCTGGCATATCGGTTTCATCAGGTACTGGCAGAAATGATTACAGCTGCCTGTATCAAAGCAAAAGAAAGCAGTGGCAGGGATAAAGTTGCCTTAAGCGGTGGCGTATTCCAAAACCGGTTACTGCTGCGTCTGACAGAAGAACGACTGTTACAGGAAGGATTCGAAGTGCTGCGGCACCGTATGATTCCGCCGAATGACGGAGGAATTGCAATCGGACAGGCAGCATATGGGATGTATCAATTACAGAAATAGGAGGATAAAAAGATGTGTGTAGGTTTATCAGCTAAGGTAGTAAAAATCAGTAATGGCACGGCGGTCATTGATGCAGGTGGTGCCAAAAGAGAGGTTTCTTCCCAGCTTCTGGAAGATCTGGAGCCGGGAGATTATGTTATGGTGCATGCAGGTGTAGCAATTGCAAAAATCACCGATGAGGACGACAGTGAAACCGAGCAGCTCATGGAGGAATTTTTATAATGAAAACAGCCAGAGAGATCATTGAAAATTATGATGGCCCGGATGTGCGGATCATGGAAGTGTGCGGTACGCACACACATGAGATTTTCCGGCTGGGAATCCGTAAACTGCTGCCAAAACAGGTAGAATTGATTTCCGGACCGGGATGTCCGGTATGTGTAACACCGGTTAGTTTTATAGATGAAGCTATTTATCTGGCATTGGAAAAAGGAGTTACAATCTGTACATTTGGTGATCTGGTGCGAGTGCCGGGAACCAATATGAGCCTTGCGGGAGCCAGAGAACAGGGAGCGAAAATCCATGTTGTGTATTCTCCGGCAGATGCCGAAAAATATGCCGGAGAACATCCGGATGAGCAGGTGACATTTCTGTCGGTCGGATTTGAGACAACGACACCGGCAGGATGTCTTTCCGTAAAGGCGGCAAGAGAAGATGGACTGGATAATTACTCTATATTGGTGGCAAACAAAACCATGCCTCAGGCGTATGAGGCATTAAAGGACAGTGCAGATGTATTTTTATATCCGGGACATGTCAATGCCATTACGGGAACACGTCTTTGCGAAGCTCTGACCGAAGAAGGGGTCAGCGGTGTTGTGGCAGGATTTACGGCAAAAGAGCTGATGACAGCAGAAGAATATGCCGCCGTTCTGACTGGCACAAAGCAATATGTTATGCTCGGCGCAGGTCTGGATACCTTCGCTTTTCGGGAAAAAGAATTCTTATCAAAACATAGGGTATTTTAAGTTGATCATCCCCTGACGCAGAAAGATAAAATAGAACGGATCACCCGTGCCGGTTGGACGATTCCTGATAATCTCACCTTTGTTCCTGCGGATTTTACGAAAGATAATGTAGCGGAACGTCTGATCGATGGGGGGTGACGCATCTGTGAAAACATTTTTCTCATGGCTCGGCATAACGTATTATCTTTCGACGGAAGCAATCAATACGATGTTGGCTGCACTTTCCGAACTTTGTGCGGATGGGAGTTCGCTTGTGTTTGATTATCCAGATGAG
>OHNA01000433.1_pt1 | contig 14373 bp, 12 predicted proteins | sample 1569481 | NCBI WGS metagenome assembly OHNA01 (sample SAMEA3879542, study PRJEB24766) | human gut metagenome | biome: human-associated habitat; feature: feces | place: USA | collected 1985/1987 | reverse complement strand
GTTATATTTATGTTATATTTATGTTGTATTTTTGTTATTTTGTTGTATATACGTTTGTTTTTCATTGTATTTATATTTATTTCATGTTTGATAGACGTTTAATTCCTGTGCAAATAATATTTACAATACATTTTTCATCAAAAAATGGTTATAAATACGTTAGTTTTTGGTTGACATGAGCTTGATTTACAAGTAGACTAATGTATGGAACATTTGGATTACACCCATGTAACAAATCGAAAAGCATTAAGGAGGAACAGCTATGATGCAAGACTTAAACAAACGGATAGCCTTATCCATTGATCCAGGCTACGACGGTACCAAAACCACAGTAAACGGGGTCACATTCACAATTCCACATGACACAGTTGAGAAGAGAGGCAAAGAATATGATTCATGCAGAGATCTTGAAGATATCTATCAAATTGAAACAGCAGCCGGAACGTATCTATTAGGTCCTGGAATATCGGCGCTGATTGGTGAAAACGATGAATTGCACGAGAGATTCGGTAAAGCCACTATGCAAAGCAATAATTACTCATATTTTTCAACAAATGAATTTTATGCAAATACTATGGCCAGCATTGCCATTGGACTTATCAAGGCAGCAGAAGAAAACCTGTGTGATTTAAATAATATAGACCCCAAAAATACTTACTATATTGTAGAGCTCCCCCATTCCGCGCTCGAAACATCTGGCAGGGTAGTATATGAAGCATTGGTAAAAAAGCATCATATTGTAATTTCCGGAAAAATTTCCGGTACATACAAGACATATGAACTCGACTTTGAAATTCCAAAAAATAAATTGATTATCGGAAGTCAGGCCATTGCGTGTTTAATCGGATATACAACCGATGAAAATGGAACTGAAATTGACAACCTGAAAGATTGTTATCCGGTATTACTCAACGATAACGGCTATTACACTTCAGCCAAATTTGTCATTTCTAGGACGCACGCAATCAGTGGAGCCGAGTCAAAACTCGACTACGGCATGATGGAGATTCATCAGAAAGTAGCAGACAAAATAAACAAAGAGTATGGCACGAGTTATAAAGGCTATGATATGAGAGAGATTTTCAACGAGAGGGATGGTATGATTACCGTTTCGCATCGCATTTCCAAATCAGGAAACAATGAAACTTATGATATAAAACCCACACTAGATAAAGTAACTCGAGAAGTCTTCCATGCGTACATGAATGAACTCGATGAAGAATTAGATTCTTTAACCAAGATCAAGCTTAACCTTTTCGGTGGTGGAACAGGTGAAATCTTCTATAAAATTTTTATGGAAGAGTACGCCGAAAAATATAGTAATTTAAAAGCCGAATTAGTCACGTATGAACACAACGGGCACATTGTAACGCCTCGCGAATCAATCTCAATGGGAGGCTACAAACTGTTGTTATCACAGATAGGAGCAAAATAATCAAAGAGGAATTGCCATGGGATCATATACATATACTGTAAGGAAATCAGATTTAATAAGTAAGAATTTTTTATCTTCTCACACGGTAACCCCTGAAGGCATTACAATGAACCAGATACTTCGTTTAGCAATGGGATATCATTACGTATTCGGGAAATACTTACATATAGGAACCGTTACAATAACAGAATATGATGATTCATCCAAATCATACGTCAGAAACTTTTCCGTTCCTACAAACTCTCTAGCGGAAAAATACATACTGGAGCAGAAAAAACAAGGAAAAGCCGTATCCACTATTATATCTTCACTAATTATTAACGGAGTTACAATAGGAGATAAATGTGAGACCATTTCCAAAAATGACTACTATACGGTCTACCAACAGATACAGTCAAATTCTATTGTAAAAGAAATATCTTCTCCCGCAACCTTGCCACCTACTATGCCATCCACGATCAATCCTACGATTGATCAAGTTCAGATTCTCGAACCGGACAGCAAAGCAAATTCTTCATCAGTTGTTACCGAAGCAGAAGTAGAATCAAATCCAGGGCACCCAAGAAGCGGCAAAGACAAGCCTCTCGCTTATGTGAAAGATTATTTCATGGGCTTTGATAACTTTAGTAAATAAATATCCTATATTCTTACAAAATACCCTCAATACACATTGAGGGTATTTTTATAGCTAAATATTGCTTTTAAATGAAACACTTCGGATAATTATAAGTACAATCAACAATATACAAAAAGAGGGAAAACATGCGTACTTTTACTGTAACCATTGACGAAGAAAAGAAGAAAAAGTTAGAAGAGCAGCAGCAATACATTCTAAAAAAACTAAAAGACACTGACAATCAAGAAAAAATGGTCTTGGTCGGATATACCATTATGCTATTATATTTCTGCATTTTGATCATGAGATATGCCCTGGCATTTTATGGTATTCAGCCCAAAGTACTAACAAACAACCCCATGCTGCTAATATTATGTTCATCACTGCCAATTTTTCTATGGCTGTATATGACGAAATTTGATTTTTTTAATTACTACAGAAGAAAAAAATTTCTCGCATATTTTGTCATGTTGAACATGCTTGTCACCTTACTTCAGCCGATATACTCCCTCACATGGAAATATGCCGTCAGATACATACTGAAAATCCCACTCTCAAGAACCATTACCATCAACATGGTTCTTGGGCTAGCAAGAATGGTTTTGGCAGCTGCACTTGCATTAGCCACCGCAATCATAGTAATTCAGGTGCAGCCATACATTTTTACCCCTTCAGCCACAGAAGAGCTTTTATACATAAAATGGAAGTATCTTTTTGACACTCGAGAAAATCACAAATATGCATATGATCTGCGTTTTATCAAAGATCTAGAGACAGGAAAAGACCTTCTCATAAAAGAAATTGATAGATACACGCATATGTACATAACAGGAGCATCAGGAACCGGTAAAACCAGCTCCTGTTACAACAACATCATCCTGCAGGATCTAATAACAAAAACCACCAATCGTAATAAGCGTTATAAAGAATTAGCAAAAATGGTGTTGTCTGGAAAAGCATACTTCAAAAAGCCATTTAAGATATTCGTCGAATCTTACATTGAACCCAAGGAAGAATACAAGGCAGAGTACGATAATATATACAAGAAATATCCAGATTGCGGAATAACGGTGCAAGCTCCAAACGGGAGTTTAAATGACGGAATTATCAAAATGGCGGCAGCACGAAAATTAACTGTAAATTTGATTGATCCAACAAGAGATAAGCCAAAATACAAGAACGAAAAATTGATAGGTCTGAATCCGTTCTCAATCCCGTTACCCGAAGAAGGTGATCCAGTCCTGACAGATGAGGTAACAGTTCTTATTTTGGAAAAATCTAAAATCTTTGCTCAGGTATTGGCAGCTCTGAACGAACTAAGTGGCAAAGTAGATACTTACTTTCAGGCAGTCAACAGATCTGTTACCACAACTATCGCCACAATACACATGCTTGACTGCTATTTAAGAGGCAAGCAGGCAGACATTTTCATGATCCAGAGATCTATAAATAAATACAGTGACCTTAAAGAACCAATTGAACGAATTGAGGAAAAATTAGGATTTACAGTAACCGTCGATGAAATTGGATCAAAACGTGGAACTATCGTCTCTCAAAAGAAAGAAGATATCAAGGATAACACAACCAAAGGGATACAGTCCCAAATCATGAAAGAAAACGCCGAAAGAGAAAGTCCTTTTTACTTGCCAATATATACAGCAAAACAGGAGCTACTTGGCGAGGGTCAATCAGATATGTATTCGCAATCAAGAGGCTTGCGTAATCTTATAAACGAGTTTCTAAGTGATCCGCGAATCCGTAAAGTATTCAACACATCTGATGTACTCGATTTTGATGCCATATTATCTCGTAATGAAATTACACTGATCAACACCGGCATGAGCATAAGTCCAGAAAGTTCCACAGCCCTGGGTCTCTTTTTTATGTTAAACCTAAAGGCAGCAGTATCACGACGCCCTGAAGAAAATAGAAGTGCTCACTTTTACCACATTGACGAAGGTCCTCAATACTTGCATCCAGAGCTCGAAGCTATGTGGGCTCTTTTTAGACAGTATCGCTGTGCGATTACCTTTGATGCTCAATCCTTGGCTCAAATGAAAAAGAAACCAGATACCGCCTTTTTAGAAGAAGTCATTCTGTCAGCTGGTATCCATGTTTTATTCGGTAGATGTACAACAGCCGAAATAGATATATATACAAAACTTGCTGGAACGCGGAGAGAAGATGTTTCACAAATATCCAAAAACTGGAACTCCATACTTTCGGAAAATCCAAATATATCCATGAGCGAAAGAAAAACTCCTACTGACGTTAATATACTAACAGGACGTGCAGCTAGAAAAAGAGACTTTCAGGAAGTAACTGTATTCTCGCAAGATGAAGGAAGGGTACTTGACGCAATCCTCGGAAAAGTATGGTTTCTTGATAAGAAAAAGGCATTCAGATGTGTTAAAACTTACGAAGTTGATTGGGAAAAACTATACCTAAACAGTATAAAGAAGAATAATATGCAAGTTAACAGAAATATTGCATCCCCCTCAACCTCCAGTACAGAAGCCAAAACGGAATACCCAGAAACGCAAGAAATCCAAAAAATCCTCTCCGGTTCAACCGCAGACTCCCATTTTGTCAGTTTAGATAGAACAGAAGATGCTCAAGACGATGATGAATTGTTGATACTACCAAAGCAGCAATCCGTATCCAGTCTTACAAAAAAGCAATTTGAAAAATTAAAGGAGGCCTCTCAAATAGCAGTGGAATCAGGGCAAATTGTAGATCGTCCAGATTTTGCAGAGTTTGATGATTTCTTCAACAATTAGAACAGAAAACGTGCTGCAGGTAATCAAACTGCTGAGCAGCAATTCAATCAAGAAAAGGAAAAAGAAGTGCTATGCCAAGCAATAAATCAATATCCCCATTTGATTTTCAAAAAGAAGATATTCTCCAGTTAAAACCTATCCGCAAAGGAAATAATACCATCAGCACAGATCAGTTAACAGAAATCCAAATGCAAATAGTCCGGACGGTAGGCAAGTATGGTACTATTACCAGAAAGGAATTGTCGCTCGCTACACAAAAGGACATTCAAGCAAGTGCACTTAAACAGTTATGCCTAAACGGCATGCTTAATCAGTATTCAAAAAAAAGCAGAGATAATTCAAATTCTCTGAGTTTCTATGCATTATGTCCCAACAAGGAAACTAAAGCGTATTCTAAAAAATGCTCCCTGACCAAGAGCGAATATTCCGGAACAGAAATGAAAAATATACTTGAATTATTATCAGTAAATATGTGGCATATTGCCATGTTACATTATTATAGAAATCACATAATACATCAAACTATAAGTGATACGACTAGCATCATACAGTGTCGATTACCTCACAAGATCGAATTATGTACTTTCGTAGCAATGCGCTATTTTATAGATCCAGATAACCCAACCGATCCTAACGCAATTTCTTTCTTGACTCCCGCTATACGAAAATATGAGAGATTTCGTCTTTTGTCGAAACAACATTTTTTTGTAATAATCACAAATGCAACCGGTGGGCAAATGGAGTATATTGCTAAATCAATAAGTACCTCCAGTCTTGCATCTTATCCTATACTGATTACATCCGATCTGGCGATCAGTACAAGCAATCCACTAGAGTGGCTTTATTTATACAGCAATAAAGGCAATTACAAGAAAAGAACGCTGTTATCCCTTTAATTTATAATCAAACAGGTAAACATTATTTGTTATAAACGCCGGGTCTGTTATCCAGGTAAGAAAGCTCTGACTGGCAGTAGATATACTTCCCCAGACTGATGAGGTGGTAATACCGCAGGATCATCAGGCGGATGTAAGGAGCGCAGTCTGCTTTGCCGCTTTTCCAGTTTTCAATCGTCCTGACCGGGATACAGAATGTGTGCGCAATGGCAGCAGTACCTACGCCGGCTTTTTTAATGAGTTGTGGAAAGCCCGTATGCGCCGCTTTATAAATGCCCGCCAGCATTTCTACCGACTCGACGTAATCAAGCCTGTATTTGGCGTAATTAAAGCGCCTGCTGCCATACATACATCCGTGTATATAGCTGTGCTCATCACAGGCCGTAAGCGCTTGCTGCCACAACTGATCAAATATCCTGTCCGGTATGATCTTCCTTCTTCCTTCGCTCATTTTTACCATCCTTTCAGTTACCGGTGTACACATCCGGCAGTCTGCCGCCATTTCCCAAAATCCATAAAAATGTTTCACGGATAAAGTGATTAAATAAAATATACCACCTAACAGGTGGTATATCAATAAGTGAAATGTAATATACAGGGCGTTTATGCGGAAACAAAATATATTTCATAAAAAACGTGGAGAGAAAAATGTTTCACGGACAAGGTTTTAATCAACCCAGTCATACTGCTGCCCCAGCAGATCTTCCACGTTGTCCGGCTGCAGGTTCAGGTATCTCTGTGTGACAGCCGGGGAGACATGCTGAAGCACGTACTGGACGACCCTTATATCTTTCCCGCTTTTTTCATACAGCTGGTGGGCAAAGTATTTACGGAAACTGTGTGTGCTTATTCTGTCATAGCCGAGGTAGTCCGTTACTTTCTGCAGATACTTCTGCACGTTCCGCTCTCCAAAAGGATACAGCCTGTCACTGCCCTTGATGTTGTATTTCTCACAGTATGCCATGATCTCCTGATGCAGCTCATCAGATACCGGGAAAGGGCGTTTCTTTCTTGTTTTCTGCTCTTTGATGGCAAGCCTGTACCGGCCGCGCTCGTACACAAAGGAATCCGGCGTCAGAAGCAGGATATCCTCTATACGCATCCCGAGATTGGCTTCCAGCATGAGCACGAATGCTATCCGCTGGTTGGGGCGGAAATAGCTGCTCCCTTTTTTCATGGTAACTATAATGTTTTCATACTGCTGCCGGGTTACTGGTATTGTCTCATAATTAGCCATATAGTTAGCCTTTCCTACCTCTCCATGTTCTTATTTGCGACTTTTGCTTTTGTGTGTACGTTTGTGTTTGCTGCACTACAGATAGTATTATAACATATTTTAACGCAAAATCAACAAATTGGAGTTCGTATAATATACAAAATACGAACCCATATAAATGTGTGACAATGTGCACAATGTAGTGTGTGACATATTTTAACAATTCGATATTGATATTGATGCAGTATATGGTATAATTTATAGTATAAGAAGCAGGAAATAGCAGCGGGATCCCGCATGATATAGACTACATAGATCGGCAGTGCGATAGTGCTTGCAAAACAGGAGGATTGAGATAAGTGAAAAAGGCACAGATTATCGGCAAAGCAAAATTTAATATTGAAGATCTTACCAGAGATTATTATGAGCAGAAGATCATTCCATGGGCTAGAAATCTGTGGGAAAATCACAAAGATGAGATATGGACGGTTAAAGGAACCGGATCCGGGGCCGGATATGAAGAATCAAAGCTGTCCAAGGTATTCCGGGATCAGTTTATGATAGAGTCTCCACGATACCTTTTCCCGGATGAAGAAAGCATGAAACACTCCTGCACCTATGTAGGATGTAAATATGATTATCTTCGCGGAACTATGACCGACAAAGAGCGTCTGCTTAGAATCGTGATCTGCCAGCTTACAGAGATCGAAGAGCTGTGCAGGATCAGCCACTGCGATCCTGTTTTTAATGTGCTACAGTCAAAGTGTGCAGAAAAGCTGGATATTGCACTCCTGCAATATGAAAACCTCGATCCATTCTGCCTGCCGGCATCTATCCTTACCATCACTTATTATAAGGACTATACCAATATACCGAGTAACCTGCTTGCGGATACACCGGTACTTGGGAACCAGCTCATGCAGATAAGCAATAAGAGCATTGCATCAATCAGAACCGAGAGCAGTAAGCTGTCAGATATGGAAGAAGCACTAAAAAAAGAGCAGGAGGATATCAGCCATAACCGGCCGCCGGAGCTTGCAAAGCTGCAGGCGCAGATTGAGAAAATGCAGGACGAACTGTGGGAAAAGAGGGAGAATCTTAGGGAGCAGCTTGCACAGAAACAGGCACAGCTCAATGCGCAGAAAAAACAGCTGGAAAATGAACTGTTCCTACTAGAAACACAGATCTACTCGATCAGATGCGCCAGCGGGGAAGTATATGAGATCAAACAGCTGCGGCAGGGACGCAGTGCTCCGGATGACGTACCGCTCACTCTTTTCCAGAAAGTAAAATATATGGATCAGGAACTTGGTTATCTTGCATCTGTTTATAATGTGGACTACAAAGAAGCAAAAATATTCGAGAGACTGATCGCGGAAAATCCGCTGGTATTTGATACATTCTGCCCGACGGACAAGTGCATTGTCATTATGCGGGTAAGTGAAAATTCACGGTATATGTCCTGGGACGATCAGCAGGGATATGCATTTTATGAAAAGTATCACGGAAACAAGACTGCCATCATTATGAGAAATGGCGAAAACCTGTATGCGACATGGACAGATGATGATCATATCAACATATCCGGTAAAGCTTTCTTTCAGCCCGGAAAACAGACGCAGGAGGATATCGATGATGTTGTTGAGACTGATACAAAAGAAGGAAGGGCATCGAGGATCTTCCTTATGAACATCCTGCAAGGCATCATTGACAGCGGAAAGATCTTCCGCTTTCCGGAAAAGGTAAATCTCTTGAATCCTACAAAGTACATCGCTTTTTCTTATGCCGATCAGTATGTGACAGATAACCGCTTTGGGACACTTGCCGATATACAGGGCAGATGCAGCGAAATGATCAAAAAAGGAGACACAGTGATCCTGCTTCGTAACATATCTGACTCCAAGCGCTGGGTTCATGGATGGGATGGAAAAGGATACTGGGGAAATTGTGACCGCGGGCACGGAGAGAGCAATCGTACAAAAGACTGCAAGCTTAAAAAAGATACATTATATGAAATCAATCTTGTTGACAATGAAGGGTGCTTTATCCGCGCAACTAAAATGATATGGAGCGGAAACGAATACTCCGGATACGAAAAAGAAACAGGGGCAAATTTCAAGGTATTCCCGAACGAATTTCTGAACCTTGCTTATTGCAACACTGTCTGGATTGACTATGTACTGACTACCCGTAATATTGGCAACATGAATAACTCCAGCTCATCCAAAGATGAAGACTATGCCGGACTTGTCAAGGCTCTCAAAGTCGCAAAAGAATATCTCGTAGAGCGTGAGAAGGAAGAAGCCGCACTTATCAGCCAGTATGCCGACATAACAGATGTCAAGGAATGGCAGGTCATCCTGTCTGAGTGGAAGATTCAGGCTAAAGTCAGATACATCACTGACTATCAGGCAAAACGCTTTGCCAGATTTTTAAACGGCTGATATAACGGCAGATGCCAATGCTGCTGCCGTGGTAACGATATAATAACATGAAAAGGAGACGGATTTCGGCGTCCGGATGGCAGATATGGTACAAGAAATGACCGCTCCTATTTTACAAGCGAAACCGTCATTGAGTTTGCATATACAAAAGAAGTACAGAATTCAGACGGATATTTAGAAGGAATACCTGTATGGACGATATCATCTGTGGAACACAATAAAAAAGACTATTATATTGTTGGTTACCCGGATGTAGATCTGAACAGACTCAAAGTGCGTGTGCGTGAGTAGTAGTGAGGAGACAACGATGGCAGGTAAGAGCATCATCATATTGAGGAAAAGATTAAAAAAGATTGGAGTAGCACCATATGGAAGAAAGAGAACAGATAAAGACCCAGCCGAGGTCTTTCAGGATCAGTGAGGATGTTAACGGAAAACTCAAGTCGATCTCCAACCAGATCGGCGGCAACCAGCAGGATCTATTTGAGCAGCTTATTTCTGCGTATGAGTCCAGGCAAGTAGAAGAAACTCTGGGATCAAGGAAAGAGGACTATGCAGCTGTTGTCAAGCTGCTTGATACGGTAAAGAGTAAGTACATAAGCGCTGTACTGGAAGCTGATAATGCCGATGAGATTGCCAATGCAAAGTACGAAAAAGAACTGAGGAACAGGGAAAAGACTATCATTGCCCAGCAGGACAAGATCGGATCACTGGAAGAGAGGATACGGCAGCAGGATAAAGAGCTTGAAGGCATCACGGGACTCCGGGAAGATGTCAGGGATAAGCGGGAAGAGTGCAGAAAGCTGTCTGAGGAAAATGAAAAACTGAAAGAGACGGCCGGAAAACAGGAAGAACAGCTGCGGTCTTATCAGAAAGCGGAGATCGATCAGAGAAACAGTCTGGCAACAGTACGCGCTTCCTATGCAGAACTGCAGGCAGACTCTCGTGACGACAAGGATACCATTGCTTACCTGCAGAACGAAAACCGTCAGCTGACAAATAAATGTGATGCATTTCAGCGGCAGGATGCGGCAGAGAAGAAAGAACTCCGGGAACAGATCGAAAAAGAGATCCGTATGCAGCTGCAGCAGGAATATGCTGACAAAGAAAGAGAGTATTTTTCAAAGCTGGAAGAGGAAATCAAACATTACAGGCAGCAGGCAGACGATTATAAGGATAAGTACATAAATTTACTGGAGAAACAGGCACAGGAAAAGAAGTAGGACACGGGATGCCGTACTATTGCAATGTTGCAATGTAAAAGGAGTTATGCAAATGGGATGGCAAGAAGAAGATAAAATATATACAGAAGAAGAAATGGCAGCAGTCCGAAAGGAAAACAGAAGACTGCGGGAAATAATACGTAATAACAGAGAAAAATATGAAACAATCTCTGGTCTTACGGACAGAGAATCAGATCTTTTATATAATCTCATATCACTTACTGTACGGGTAGAGAATCCATCATGGCAGCAGATAAGTGAAATTTGCGACCTACATACAGATGCTGACTGGGAAACTTTCGGAAATCTTAAATTAAAAGGGTTTATAGACCATGGATCAAGAGCAATGTCACCTACTAATCTCAAAATTATTTATCCTTGGGAACAATTCACGAATCTTCCAAAGGATCAAGTTACCATGGAGGCAATTAACTCAGGCAGTATAACCTCAAAAAGAGGAGAATTAAGTGCAGAATTAAATATAGGTGATCTTTCCAATGGCAAGATGCTGCGCCATAAAAACTTTTCAGACATTTTCACCGGAAAAACTATTGACACCATAATTCCTTTATTCTCCATTCTTAAATCAGGTAGGATTACAATCATAGATGCATCTGCTAATTTGATCAAAGAAATTGAAGAAACAGCAGATGTTACTAAAGCCCTGCTGCCATATGCGAAAAAAGTAATCAAGCAATTTGACAGCGTTATCGGCGGGTATGAGATCATAATTGCAGTTGATGAATCCTGTGACGAAGAATAAATGCATTCATCATAAAACAAGAAACTTAATAATCAGAAAAAAATATAAATAGGAAGGATAATGCATGAAATCCAAATTGAACTTTTCCGGACAGATGTCGTTATTTGACCTCTTTCAAAATGATGCCGTTCCCATTGAGGAGCTACAAGAAAAATCTGTGACAAACCAGCATAACCTAGATGAGGTAGCAGACATTATTGATTCTGCTGCCAAAGACGAATCAGTACAACGATCCGTCCTTAAAGAAGATATGCTGGCAATAGGAGATATCATATGGTCTTGCTATGGTGATTATGAAGGTACTAGAGATGCCAAGGCTTATATAATAACAGATATAACCAACAAGGGCTACATGGCACAAATACTGGGACAAGAAGAACAAGCAAAAAAATTATCTCTCACCCTTAAAAGTGAAGGGATTGCCTGGGCAAGAACCAGAACAGATGCCGAGAAGATTAAACTTTAAAAATGGGAAGGAGAACCACATGAACAAAGTTATTTTAATGGGACGTTTAACAAGGGATCCTGAAGTTAGATATACACAGGGCGATCATACAATAGCAATTGCAAGATACTCTCTTGCCGTAGATCGAAGATACAACCATAGTTCTTCAGACAACCAAACCGCTGACTTTATCAATTGTGTAGCTTTTGGGAAAAATGGTGAATTTGCAGAAAAATATCTTCACAAAGGGATTAAGATTATTGTAGAAGGAAGAATTCAAACAGGTAGCTATACTAATAAAGATGGAGTAAAAGTATATACAACGGATGTAGTCGTGGAGTCACAGGAATTTGCAGAAAGTAAGAATGCTACTCAAAACAGAAATGAAGAGGAAAATAAATATGCAAACCCACAGCAGCAATCATCAGATGGATTTATGAATATACCTGATGAATTAGAGAAGCTCCCATTTAGCTAAAATAAGAAATACGGGAACTTATAGACAGAGCCGGTACATATAATAAGATTACATCAACATCATTTGTAAGTATTTTGTCAGTAGATGATATATATATAAATATATTATTATATCCCATCACATAAATACCGTAAATACAATGTTTGGGAGTAAAAATTAGTGAGTAAAAGTACGGAAAATGTGAGCGATAGTACGGAAAATATGAGTAAAAGTACGGTAAAAGTGAGAAATGGTATGCCAATTATGAGTAAAAGTATGGCATACCATTTTTATTATATACGGGTAAAGTGTAAGTATAAAAATAGAAACTGAAATGTGAGTAAAAGTACGGCACTTCAGGTAGGGAAATGTCCTAAACCGGTGAACTATGAGTAAAAGTATGGTCTATATATTACGAAAGGATAATAGCAGGCGAAAAAACACCTGAAATGTGAGTAAAAGTATGGTTGCAAAATAACAAATAGATGATTATATTTATTATATAAAAAAACAGACCTATTCATTTCTATATCTATAGAAAACAGGAGAAATTTACCTATGGGGAAAAGCTCAACGGAATTAAAAAATGCCCGAAATAATCTGATAGCAAAGGATACTCGCATGATCCAGAATAGCCGACAAGAGCTTACAATGCTTGAAAACAAGGCGATTCTCTATATGATATCAAAGATATGTCCAACAGACAAGCCGGGTAAAGTATACATATTTGACTGTCAAGAATTTCAGGAACTTTTGAAATGGAATTCCAATAATTGCTATGCAAAGATAAAAGCCATGCTTACGCGACTGGGTGATAAAAGCTGGTGGATAAAAACTGCGGACGGAAAAGAAGCACTGGTTCGGTGGTTTAATACGTTGCATATTGATCCGGGAACAGCACAGATAGAGGTTACATGGCATGAAGATACAACTCCATACTTGTTAGATCTACAAAGACGCAGAGCAGAGGATGGAACATATTTTACAACCTACAGGTTGCAAAATATAACTCTAATGAAGCATAAATATTCTCCAAGAATATATGAACTATTGAAAAGTTATCAGTTTAATAATGTCAAATGGACTTTTGAAATAGGAACTGGTTCCGATTATGATCTGCAGGTAAGGATAGCAAATACTAAGCAGGATGCAAAGACAAGAAAATGTATATCTGTTATACCGGCATCCTGGTCAAACTGGGCTGTGTTTAAAAGGGATGTTATTGAACCAGCCGTAGAAGAAATAAATAAGTATACAGATATAAAAGTAGCATATAGAGCAAAAAAAGAAGATTTATCCCATAGAAGCTATAGATCTATCAAGTCGATAGAATTTTATATGGTAAAGAAAACTACCGGTGAACAGAAAAAGACAAATCAGATTATTGATGATGAATATTACGACATCATTGATCCGGTTATCCAGGCGGCAAGTGCAAAACAAATGTCTCTGGAAGAGTTCTTAACCAGTCATAAAGACCTACAAGATCAGGAGGACGAAGAACGTAGATATGAAGAACGCAGTAAGCGTCCACACGCATTGATCACAGAATCAGTAGAAGCAATCAATGGTGGAAAACTGGAATTTTCAGAAAAGCAGATAGACTCGTTATATGAAACATCACTCAAGTATATGACACCGTACGATATAGATGTTAGAAATTACGAGCTGTTTGCGACAGACCTCATCAGTTATTATTACAAATTGATTTTAGCTTATAATGATGAAGATGATGCAGTAAGTAAAGAAAAAAAGGGGAAATTTGCAAGATTGCAGGATATGATTGCAAATGATTATAAGCAATATGTGCCATATCTGCAAAATATGTATGTGGCATAAAAAGTATATATGCATCTAATATATAATATAGTAGAAAAAGCTGGCAGATACACTTTGTATGTCAGCTTCTTTTATTTGGGAGAACTACTTGCTGTTTTTAATCATATATATCATATATATAGGAAATTTTAACATTTCCCCATGGCTAAAGTCAGTGGGATTACGACACATTTGATAAAATTTGTGATATTACACAGTGAAATTTCATAATTCATTTAAAATAAAAAGTTGCAAAAAATGGATATAATTAAAAAAAAAT
>OHNA01000413.1_pt1 | contig 14865 bp, 10 predicted proteins | sample 1569481 | NCBI WGS metagenome assembly OHNA01 (sample SAMEA3879542, study PRJEB24766) | human gut metagenome | biome: human-associated habitat; feature: feces | place: USA | collected 1985/1987 | reverse complement strand
GACGTAAATCGCTATTATATTCTTATTTGTTATTTTATTCTTTATTTCAAGAACAATATTGCTGTCGTTGGGCTCGTTGAGAGCGAGGTTTGCACCCACGCTGATTCCGATTTGATAATCGATGTTGTCAAACATATCCAAACCGAGTTTCAAACCGAGATCCGCAAGGAACAAATCGAGGTATTTTTCAAGGCGAACTTGCTCTTCTTGTCCTTTGAGTTGCAAGTCAAGTCCGAGTTCGACGTTGAGAGAAAGCGTATCGAGATTTTCGGCAGTCGTATAAATGGAGCTGTCGAAATCGTCGGGCATAACGCCGTCCTCTTTGCCGAGTCCGAGATTGATCTCGGAGATTTCCAAGCCGAGATACACGGGATCGATTTGGAGATTGAGAGCAAGATTGTACTTCCACGTAAGAGCAAGATAGCTTCTGTCGGGATTGAGCTTGATAAACTTGTCGGGATCGATTTTCTTTCCGGCAAGCATTTGTACAAGCGTTACGACAAGAGCTTCCGCAAAGTTGATTTGCACGCCCTTCGAGTCAATGCCGATATAACCGATAATTCCGCCGAGCACCGAGCCGAGCACGCCCATAAGATCGATGCCGCCGTCATCCGCCGTCATCGCTGTGCCGCCGTTGCCGCCGTCGCCTTTGCCTTTAAGCAAACCGCCGAGCAATGCGCCGATGTTGATATTGGCAAGAGCGATGTGGAAATCGTTGCTCAAATCGAGATATACCGTGCTGACTGCGTCGCCTTGTGCGTTTTCACCCGTGCTTTGCAAACGGAGAGCGAGGATGACGCTTTGCACTTTTTCCGCATTGGTCATCTTGTCTACGTCTTTGATGCTCTTGTTGTAAATTTCGATAGCGATATCGCTGTGAGAAGCGATGTATGCAATATCGAGGAGGCTTGCCGCTGTATAGAGTTTGTCGTTTTCAAACAACACGGAGTTTTCGTCCGTTACGTTGACTTTGACGTAGTTTTCACCGACGAGAACGTATCCTTCGCCTCGATAATTCGATTTGGAAACTTCGCTCAGTGCGATTCCGCCCGCAACGTATTGTTTGACGTATACGTCGCCTTCAAACGACTTGCGTTCTTCTTCCGTAAGAAGCGTGTATTTTGTTCCGTTGAGTTTGTACACCTCGACGAATTTGGCAAGATTTGCCAGTTCGGATGCGGCGTATTTGACAAATACCGCATTTTGAGTGAAGTCAATGGGAACGTTCGGATTGAGATGTGCGTTGAGTGCGATACGGAATCCGATTTCGGCACCTGCTTCTACAGGCACCTTATAGGTGAGAAGAAGTTGTCTGATGAAGGAGTTGAGTTCGGGATTGCTGTCGTCGAGGAAGTTTGCAATCCACTCGCCCACCGTCCAGGACTTGTTGCCCGCTTCCGCACCGACGGTAAACGTGCCTTTGAGTTCGGCAAAGATCGACGGCAAAGCGATGTCGCCGTAAGCGTTGAAGAGCGTCACGTCTTCGAACACGTCGCTTGTGTCGCCTTGCAAGTAGGCTGCCATCGTTTGAGTTTCTTTGTTGTTACGCACGATTTTAACGGGTTCTACGGAGTCGCCGCCAATCGTGATGTTGATGGGATTGAGAATAGAACCGTCCGCCGTTTTGACGGTCGTGCCGATATAAATTTCCGCTCCGCCGACAGATTGACCTGCGTCGTTGTTTACGTCAACCGCAACTCTAACGGGTTTGTTGTCGTATTTGTCTTTGACGTTTGCCCATGCGATTTGCGCCCATGCGGTGAGTTCGTTTGCGTCGAAACCGAGGAGTTGATAGATGATGTCCGTCAATCCCTTTGCGATTTGAAGTTTCAAATTGTCGGAAGAAAGCGTTGCGATAATGTCGAGAGCAAGGGCTTTTTTCGCCGCTTGATCTTTTGCGTCGCCTTCCTCGGCGGTCATTGCGTCCGCATTCGTGCCGCCGTTTACGATAACGGTGGAATCTTTTGCGAGCAATGCGAGAATGACCTCATAGAGGTCAACGTCGGTTTTTACTTTGTCAAGACCAAAATTCTTTGCGTCGATATAGAGCGAACCGCCGGTGTAGTAAACGCCGAGCAAAACTTTGCGTTCTTCGGCAAATTTCTTGCCGGTGAGTTCGACAAGCAATTCGCTTACGTTGCCTTTCGTATTGATTTGAGGCGCACCGAACAAATAGTCGATGATAGGCGACAAATCGAGTTGACCGGCAATGCGCAACTCATAGTTGAGCGACATCTTCTCGTCAAATGCGAGCGTTGCTTTGGTTATATTCTCTTCTTGGTAAGTACCGTTTGAATCTTTATAATAGAGCTTGCCCGTGTAGTCCGAGGGGACGGGATTCGAATCGGTGATTTCAACGTATTTCCCGTCTTTGAGATAGTGGGTACCCTTGCCGAACACGAGTTCTTTTGCGCCTTGGTCCGCATTGAAGTCAAGACCGAGCGTAAGATCTATCCCAACGAACGGATATTCGAGGATTTCGGTGAAATCTTCGCTTTGACGTCCGTCGTTTGCAAGATAGTTTGTCGCCTTGTCGTTCAAACCGGCAGACAAACCGCTGAGTGCGACGTTGAGGTTGACGTTGTTGCCCAAAGACATGAACACGCCCAGTTGAAGTTCGGGCAAATTGAGTCCGTCGTTGAGAGCGATGCGTATACCGCCGTCGAAGTCGGTGCTTGCAAATTCAATCTTAACGCCATCGATGTTGAGCAAATCGAGCACTTGTTCGAAGAGGTTGGAAGCAAGCACGATTTCAAGAGCGTGATTGCCGAGATTGAAACCGTCGAGAATGCCAGCAACGAATCCGAGCACCGCGTTGATATCCATGCCGCCGCCCGTCGTGTCGTCTGCGGCGAGAGCTTGTCCGCTTCCCGAGCCGCTTGCGCCAATGCCGAGAGATGCAAGAAGCTCTCTTGCGTTAACTTTGATTTCTTTGACGTTTATGCAAAGGATGTCCGCTTTGAGATAAATCCAACCGTCTTGCAAATAGAGCGCAAGCACTTCTTCGTTGTTGGATTGCTTGGATATTGCAATCTTCGCGGAAGATTTGAGGAGCATATCGAGGATTGCGTCCGCGTTAATTCCGCCGGTGAGGTCGATATCCGCGTTGATGTCGAGTTTAAGACCGCCGTCGATGTTTCCGAGTTCGATCAATGCGGTGAGCAAAACACCCTTGAACATCGTTCCGATGTCTTGATTGGGCATGTCGACGGTGATCTTTGCAAGTTCGCCTTTGAGTGTATTGACGTCAACGGTGAGTCCCGTCGAAACGTTTACGTGGAGCAAATCGGTGTTAAATTTGCCGTTTTTGAGGATGGGCAAATATGCGTCGGGATTTGCTTCGAGTTCTTCTTCGAGTTTTTCGAACGTTGCGTTAAATCCGGGCAAATTGTTGATTTTACCAAAGGTAACTCCGACGCCGAGAGCAAGTCCGACGAGCGGTTCCGCATTTTCTACGCCGAGATTTGCGGACAACGTAAGAGTCTTCTCTTGTTGTGCGCCGAGATTCTTATAAACCAAAGACGCATCCTGAATCGGAATTTTCGCACCTGCGTTCTCGCCCTTGAACACCATACCGAAAATGGTGTCGAGCAAATCTTTGGTGAGTTGAACTTCGATGCCTCTAATATTGAAGATGTCGCCGTCCATATCGAGATTGATATGGTCGAGTATCATATTGATCAATGCCAAAACATCCACGCTGCCGTCGGAATCCGCCGCCGCAAACGCGCCGTGTTGAATGACGATTTCGCCGTTATCTACAAGGGTTTGTTGAATATTTTGAGTGGTTGCTCCGCCCTTGAGTCCGTCGAGTGCGCCCTTGATTGCGGCAAACGCCTTGTCTACAAGCTCGCCGAGCAGGTCATTGACGTTTATGTCGTCGATTTTAAACTTCGTTCCGTTCGAGCCGAGCAAACCGCTTGCGTCAAGATATACGCCTTCTCTTGCGCCCGTGTAGTATGCCGTGACGCGTTTTGCACCGTTTCTGCCGAGAATTTCAAGAGCGAGTCTTGTCTTTTTGGAATCTCTGGTGTTGATTTCGCCTTGGAGCTTGATCGTCAACTCAACCGTACCTTTTTCGAAGTTAATTTCCTTTGCAAAGAGCGGTTTGAGAGCTTCGAGCATCTCGGGTTTGAGATTTTTGGTGAGAAGATTTGATATGAGAGTGCCGAAAGAGCCGATTACGTTGTCAATCGACACTGTCTTTTTGTTGAAGTCGAGAGAAAGAGTTATCGCGCCGTCGAGAGTGAGGAAGGAATATTTGTTTTCGCTTTCCTTGACGGAATCGTAAAGGGACTTTTCACCGTCCTGAATGGCGGTGTTGTTTTCGTTGCGAGATTTCAAAAGCGCAACGACGTCGAGGTCGGGGGTACCTGCGAAGTCCGCTTTTGCGTGTCCGAGATCGATGCCGAATTCGGATTGGAAAGTGCCGTACTTTTCTTCGACGCCTTCAACTCCGTAAGAGTTGAGGTTGACGTCGATGTTGAAATTGACGCCTTTGAGCGCGCCGTTCATGATGTCGGCTTCCAAATAAAGAGCCATACCCGCAAGTGCGCCGAGCTTGCCGAGATCGAGGCCGAGCACGTCTTTTACGAGATTGATGATGTTTTCGGGGATAAGACCTTGAACGAGCGGAATAATGCTGACGATAAGACCGAGATCGCAAGGCATACGCAACACTTGATGACCGTTGCCGTAGTCCACGATCGTACTCTTGCTTGCGCCGAACAAAACGTTGACAAGCAATTGTTCAACCGTCAAATGAGCCAAATCGATTTTGATAAGGCTGTTGATGAGTCCGCCGATGTCATAACCCATAAGGGTGTCGTAAAGAACGGAAGAGAGATCGAGTTGATCGAGAGCGTCCGCAAATCTGGACACAAACTTCGTCATATCGATCGTATCGGTGTAAACGACGTGCACGCCGTCCCCTTTCTTTATTCCGCGCATGTCGGCAACCAACTTGCCTTCATAGTAGTACGCGCCGAAAAGCAAAGTGCCTTCACCGTTTTTCGCCATCGTGCAGACGGTGTCTTTGTCGACGGTTCTGCCGTTGATTTCGGACGTGAGCTTGCGGAACTCGACGAGTAATTGGCTCTTGGAATCGTCTTGCGAATCGATCTTGCTTGCAAAGCGCGCCACGATGAGTGAATCGTAAGAGTCCTTGGAGAAACCGAGCACAAAAGCCGTGTCGACGTTTATGTATCGTTTGTCTTTCTCCGAGTGAGCCTCTGCAAGAGCCGCCGCTTTAAAGATATTCCACGCCTCTTGCGAGCCGAGATATTCCGAGTTGTCGATATCCGGATCGGGTGTGGGCGTAGGAATAACGGGGGTATCCGTGTTCCCGTTGTTTGTCGGATTGCATGCAACCATGCCGAAAAGCATAACGCTTACCAGCACGAGCAACAATACGAGCGATAACTTTCTCATTCTCATAATCTCCTCCGAAACGCATGCTTTACGCGTGTAACGCATACGTGTAGATTATTATACAGTCCAATTATACGTTTTTTTCGCCTATTTGTCAATAGCTATCTGTTTAGAATATCAATAGCTATACCTTGTGGTGTGCTTGATTTCAAAGCACAACCCGTTGGGGGAAACGCCGATTTTCAGCCCTTTTCGCATCCGAAAATCGCAAAAATTTAACGTTTTGCCATATTTTCCCGATTGCCGCTGATTTTATAGACAAATACCGTGTTTTTCGACATTCTAACCGTGTTTTTTACAAATTTTTCCAAAGTTTTTCAAAATGAGTTTATGCGGATAGAATCCGCGAAAAAAGTTTTCGGAGCGGTTTTTCGCAACTTATTTTTCTTTCGACGTTTTCTGTCGTTTTTCAATCAATTTAGCGTATCTAATCTGTCGTTTTTCACAATCCGTCCTCACATGAAGGTCGTCGTTTGACATTGAAAAACAATAGTGCTATATTCATTTTATGCAAAAGAGCGTAGAAAAAAATCCGTTGATAAGCGAGGACGTTCGAATCACCCTCGCGCCGAGGCGCAAGCGCAACAGAATTTGGGAAATCGACTTCCTTCGCGGCGTGTGCGTCATCCTTATGATTCTCGACCATTTGGCAATCTTGCTGGGGTCGTATTTCGGCAATCAATGGTACGGCTTCGACTTCGTGCGCAGAGGCGTCGGCGATGCGTTTACGACGTTTTGCTACAACTGGATAAACGGCAGCGCAAGCAGCGTGAGAGATGTCATACACCCGATAGTTCTGTTTATTTTCTTCTCCATATCCGGCATATCCTGCACTTTTTCGCGTAACAACGCAAAAAGAGGATTTCAGCTTCTTGCGGTTGCATTGATTTACACGTTGGGCTCGTATATCGCACAAAACCAAATGGGAATAAGCGGCGTATTCGTTGCGTTCGGCGTGCTTGACTTCCTTGCCGTATCCATGCTCTTATACGCTTTGATTTCCTTTCTGACGCGCGACAATCGGCTTGCAATGATTATCGCAAGCATAGTGCTAATCGTGCTTACGCTGTGTCTGTATTTTTGCTACACACCGCCGGCGACGACACCGAAAATCTTTGCGATCATCTTCCCGCCGCACGATTTTTGGGGCAACCCGTCCTTATTCTACTCTCAATACGAGTTTTCACCCGGCGATTTGTTCACCATGATACCCTACACCGCTTTCTATTTTGCAGGCGTGCTCGTAGGCGAACTGTTTTATTACGAACGTCTTTCTCTCGTGCGTTTCGACCTGACGAAAGCTCTCTACAAAAAAGCCTGCGACGCCCTTTACGCAAACGTCGAAGCGGAAAAGAAATCCCTGCGCGATTTTTCGATAGACGCCTTGAAGTTCATGCTCGGCGCGGGCAAGGTTACGACGGCAATCGCAAAAGCGATAGAAAAAGCGGTCTGCTTCTTCGGCAAGCACGCTCTCATCGTCTACGTCGTTCACGTGGTGATGCTGGCGGTGATTTTAAGCCTTATCAGCGGTCTGTTCATCACTCCCGGCAACTTCGGTTTTTAAGCATCCAACACTTATTCATAGCGTGCTTATACACGGTATGTGCAACTTCAAAGACGGAACACGAGCCGCAAGGCGGCGAGAATATGAGCGCCGAGCTTGACGAAAAGTACGAGAATGCGTGGCATTCTGTTGCGTAGCCGCCACGCAGGCGAAGTGGCATAATGAGTGAATTGCCCCTATCTATGCGAGTGCCGACTGTCTCCCCCGCGAACGACGGATAATCTTGTAGGGAATTGTCCCTATTTGAGTGGTGGGAGAAAAGCCCGAAAGGGAAAGAGGGGGCGTATCTAATTTAGAGTTCACGCCATTCACCCATTGTAGAGGAAGAACACACACTATATACATCAAAATTCACAACACAAAGATATTCGCAGGTGAAATATGTTTGTTTGCAAGATATGCGGAAACGAAGTGAAACCGGGACAAGCCTTTTGCCCCACGTGCGGAGCGGACGTAGTTGAAAATTATCAGACCGTCTGTCCCGTTTGCCACGCAAAAAACAGCGCGGGCAGCAGATACTGCGCAAAGTGCGGAGGCATTTTGCAAGTTATGCGCAAACCCGTATGCGCCGTGTGCGGAACTCAAAATCTTCCGGGCGCGAAATTTTGCGTGTCTTGCGGCGCTCCCATAGTGGTTGAGAGCGAAACGCACAGCGACGACGATATGCTCGACGCGCGCAAGGCAAAGTTGCGTCTTGACAATATGGAGCGCGACAGAATGGCGGCGGTCGACAAAGAGATCGCCGAAAAGCGCGCCAAAGCCGACGACGAGAGAGAAAAGGCTCTCGAACAGGTTGAAGAGTATCGCAAAAAGAGCGAGGAAGAGTACCGCGAAAAAGCGGAAAATCTTGAAAAATATCGTCAAAAACTCAACGAACTCGGTTCGGAGGACGTGGAACTTTTGAAGAAAATGTCAACCGCGCTCAAAACTTATTCGAAATATTATGCCGACCCCTACACTCAAATCGACGAGGACGACATCGAGGGCGACACTTACGTTTGCCCCGCTTGCGGAACGATAAATCCGCTTACGGCAACGGCGTGTACTCATTGCGGACGCAACAAAGCGCGCGCGCTTTTGCTCCTTGCAAAAAACAAAATCAAACAAAGTCCGCCCGTCAAGCGCAAGCAACAGATTATTCCTGCGCCCCAAGCCGATTTGGAAGTGAAAAAAGTTCCGACGCTAGACGAGTTTGTGGACGAGTTGAACGCTCCCGTTCAAGAGGAACAACCCGCTCCCGAAAAAGAGCCCGAAAAGGAACAGCAAGCGGATTTCTCCGGTCCCGGACGTACGCCTTATCAAAACGGTTATGCGCCGTACCCCTATCCGCCTTATCCTTATCCGTATGCTCCGCAACAGTCGGCAATGCCCCCGCAATATCCGGGAGTGCCGGCATACCTTGTCGGAGAGGACGGCAAGCCCTATCAAATGCCGCCCATCGTACAACCGGTGGCGTTCGTGCCGTACGTGACGCAAGAGCAACCGCTCATGCAATATGCTCCGCAAGTCGAGCAAGTCGCACCCGTCAAGGCGCAGCCTATCAAAGAGCAACCCATCAAAGCGCAACCCGTGCAAAACAAGAAAAACCGATATATCGACGGTTGAGTTATCATGGCAGACAAATTCAACAAAAACAAAAATCGAAGCGTTGACGATGCGGGCATAAGGCTCGCGCCGCCTCCTATTAACAACGCCGCCTATCACGTTATGCCGACGGTTATGCAGGAGTACGTGATAGAACCGACGATTGTCAACAAGGAGACGCCCGACTCCGATTCAAGACGTATCGTTTCCACCGTTGACGACGTGCAACCAAAGCGCGAAGAGGTCAACAAAAAGTGGAAAAGAGGCAAACGCGCAAAGAATATGGCAAGCGGAATAATCGCTCTCGTGGCATCCGTTGCCGTGCTTTTGCCGTACGTTTTTGCGGCGGTCGGAGCAAGTTTCAATGCGCCGTTCAAGATGGTGTTTGACAAATTCAACGTCGTGTCAAACTTGGTTTCCGCTTTTAAAAATACGGCGCAACTTGGTTGGAGCGGCAGCGAAGTCGGCGCGATCTGGGTGAGTGCCGTACCCTCGCTTATTCTAACAATCGGCATTTTATGCGTGCTTATAAATGTGATTAAGTCCTGTTTTGCGATATTCGGTGCGGTGAAACCCGTCAAATTCGCAAGAGGAGCAATCGTCAATTTGCTTTGCGTGCTTGCAATATTTGTCGCAAGTTTGGCAGGCGCAAGCGCAATCGGCATAGAACAAATAGATTTCATCAACGACTTTATCCACGGCTATGCAAGCAGCGAACTGTTTACGTTGGTCGTGTTTGGCGCGGTATACGTCGTTTTGTGTACGGTGAGCGCAATTATAAATCGCGACAAATGCGGTTATCTCAAATAATCGCCAGGAGGAAATATGTCAAAGAAGGACAAAAAACAAGAGATTGTTATGACGCCTGACAACGGGGAAATCAAATTGGAAGACGAACCGATGTTCGAGTCGGAAGCGTACGCCGCTCCGCAACCCGAAGCAGGTTCTGACGTCACGGTGCTCAAACCGGTGGGAACGGGCGGCCCCGTGCCTATCGTTGCGCCCAAGCACAACACAATCCAACTCCAACCCATCGTCGTTCCGCTTGCCGTCGTGCCCTATATGACGCAGGACAGCAACGTTTTGAGAACTGACGGCAGGGGACAAAACGTATATGCGCAAGCCACCGTCGAGAACGACGAGGCAACCGATTTCGAAACGGTTTCCGCGCGCAAGGTCAAAAAGAAAGGCAAAGTGCAACCCAGAGTTTTCGCACTTGTCACTTTCCTTCTTTCCGCGCTCACGGTGCTTCCGTTCATTCTTTCCTACTTTATGCCGAGCGTGGGCAGCGTGTCGATAGAAAAACTCAACGTCATCGGTGTGATAAAAAACTGGATTGACAACGGTTTTGTGCTTCGTCCGCTTTCCAACATTGCGTACATCGGCGTTGCGGCGGTCAGTGCGGTTATGACGATTGCCTCGCTCATATCCGTCATCGTGGGAAAATACCCGCGCGCGTTCAACTTCATCTTTGCGCTTGCGTCCTCGGGTGCAATGCTTGCAAAGACGTTCGTCGCAAGCGAGAAAATCGCATTCCTTATCGTGCTCGTGCTGTGCCTTGTCAACTTGGTGTTGACCATCGTGTTCGCAATCCTTATGAACAAGCTCGACGACAAGGTGGAAAACATGCAAAACATGTCGAGAGAGATTTAATTTCGGCAAAATAAAGAGCAAATCAAACGGTATATAGGGGAACGAATTGCTTTTTGCGATTCGTTTCTTGTTCAAAAGAGGAAAACATGTCGCTCAAACTCGTGTCGCTCGCAAGCGGAAGCAAGGGCAATTCAACACTCATACTGTCAAATTCAACGGCAATCTTGGTTGACGCTGGCGTGTCCTACACTCGAATTGCAAGCGAGCTTGTGCCCTTCGGCTTGAAACCGAGCGACATCGACGGCGTTGTGGTTACGCACGAGCACAGCGACCATATCGCAGGGCTTTGCAAACTTTCACCGTACACCAAAGTGTACGCGCATCCGCTCACCGCAAGGGCAATGTGTCAAAAGTACGACATCAAAAACGTGGTGAGCAACGACGATTACGAGAGCGGATTCAAAATCGGCGATATAAGCGTAGAGCCGTTCAGGATTCCGCACGATGCGGCGTATCCTCTTGCATATACGTTCGATTGTCAAGGCGCAAGGTGCAGCGTGGCAACCGACATCGGCGTACCGACAAGGGGCGTCGTCAAAAACGTAAAAGACAGCGAAGTGGTGCTTTTGGAGTCCAATCACGACTTCGAAATGCTCAAAAACGGCAAATATCCGCCCGTCCTCAAAGCAAGGATAATGTCAAACCAAGGACATCTTTCCAACGATGCGGCGGCGAGAATCGCCTCGATTTTGTGCGACGATTCGCGCATAAAACAGCTTGTTTTGGGGCATATAAGCGAAAACAACAACACCGAGCAAAAAGCGTACGATGCCGTGGAAAACGCATTGAAAGCAAAAGACAGCGACATCGAATTGTATGTCGCGCATCAATCGAGAAGAAGCGAGGTTTTCGAAATATTATGAGAAGAACGATAGGCGCAAGCGAAAGTTCGTCAATTTATCTTTTGGGCATATGCGTCGGCAGTTTGCTTTCGCTGTTTTTGTCCCTTGCGCTCCGCAACGTATCCGCAACGCTCGACGGCATGAGCGTGTACAGTTGGTGCGGCTATGCAATCATGCAAGTCGGCTTTATCGCAACCGTATTCGTTTATACGCGCGTGCGCAAAGTGGACGTCGTGTGCGTCGCAAAAATCAAAGGCAAACTCAATCCCGTTCAAATCGTAATTTTGCCGTTTATCGCAATCGCAACCATACTTGTATTTTTGCCGCTTGCAAACGCATGGAGTGCGTTTTTGGGCATCATCGGATATCACGGAGCGGGAGTGTCCATGCCGTCTTTTTCAAATATAGGCATATATTTTCTTGCAATTTTCGTCATGGCGATTATGCCTGCGATAGGCGAAGAATTGTTTATGCGCGGCACGGTTTTCCCCGGGCTTGCCACGCGCAACATATGGTTCGGCGTGCTTATGTCGGGGTTGTTTTTCTCTCTTATGCACGCAAATCCCGTTCAAACGGTGCATCAATTCGGGCTGGGCATCGTGCTTGCGCTCGTGGTCGCACTTTCGGGTTCGATATGGGCAAGCGTCATTGTCCATTTTATCAACAACCTTATTTCTCTCACGCTCACGGCGTATTTGCCGCAAGTAGACGCAATTTATGTCAAGCTCGGCTATTTTAATTGGCTCACGGGCGCGGCGAGCGTAATCGTAGGTATTGTATTGCTCGTGTGCTTGCTCTATTTATTCTACCGCGCAGGCGACAAACGTCAAAGAGCGGGCGAGGTCAGCAACGTGTACGAAGAGGACGGATTCACGATCGTGGCAACTGCAAACGTCACGACAAAAAGCGAAAACGTGTTCAAGGGCATATTCCGTTTTTTCAAATCGCTGTTTACGAAGCAGGGCCGGAAACGCATTCAATATGAACTCGAGGAGCGCAACGAAGTTGAATATCTGGGCAAAAATCAGCATATGTCGGGCGTGTGGATTGCACTTGCGCTTGTGTGCATATACTGGGTTTACGCTTTCATCGTAGGTATGGTATGACAAAGCGCGCGAGTGTAGGTTGGATATATTTTGTCGTTGTGATGTGCACTTTGCTTTTGCGTATCGCGTCGAGTTTGGACATCTATTCCGTGCTGGGCATTGCCGATTCGGACGCGTTTTTCTCTTGCGTGGTGCAGATTGCGATATTTGCGTTTTTGAGCGTGTTTTTGTACTCTCTCGGTGCAAAAGGAAGGGGAGAAAACGCAAAGGACATTATTTCCGATTTCGGTTTCAAAAAGATTTCCGCAAAGAACTGGCTTTTGATAATAGGCATATGCGTGTGCGCAATCGTGGTGTCGAGCGGCATCTCGTACGTCTGGCAAATGGTGTTGCGCATGATAGGTTTCACCCACGTTTCGTCGAGAACGGATTATTCGAGCATAGGCGTGCTTTTCAAGGAATTGTTTCTGGTTGCGGTGCTGCCGGGTGTGTGTGAGGAAATCGCGCACAGAGGTCTTATACGTGCAGGGTACAAGGAAAGCAAATCGTGGTATGTCGTGGTGTCCGCGCTGCTGTTTTCGCTCATGCACCAAAATATAGTGCAGACTGGCTACACATTCTTTTTCGGAGCGACGCTTGCGCTTATCACCTATTACACGGGCTCGATTTGGGGCGGAATATTGATTCACTTTGCCAACAACGCGTTCAGCGTATTTTCGGAGTACGTTTCGCAAAACGGCGGAGTGTTTGACTTCATCAACAAAATCAGCGACTGGATATATTCCTCAAATCTCGGCTTTGCCGTGGCGGCGGGCGTGGTGGTGCTTTGCGCGTGCTTGCTTGTGCTGTTCTTCTTTTTGATGCGCAAAGACGCGGTGAAAAAAGAGCGTATATCCGACACTCCCTTCGATTCGGGCAACCTTGCAAAAGGTTACGTTGACGTTCCGTTTTTGCTTACGCTTGCGGTCGGAGTATGCGCCACGATATTCAGTTTCGTGTGGGGGATGACAAGATGAAAATCAACGTTATCGCAATAGGCAAAATCAAAGAGAAATATTTTGCGGACGCAATAGCCGAGTATGTCAAACGCGCCTCGCGCTTTGCCGACGTAAAAGTCGTCGAGCTTCCCGACGCACCTCAAGGCAAAACGCCTTCCGAGCAACAACGCATAGAAAGCGACGAGCTTTTGTCAAAAGCAAAAGGGTATATAATCGCAATGGATTTTCGGGGCAAGGAATTGTCAAGCGAAGCCCTTGCTGATTTGATAAAGACAAAGTGCAACGACGGCGAAAGCGAGTTTTCTTTTCTTATCGGCGGCAGCCACGGTCACACCGACGAGCTTCGCTCGAAAGCCGATTTCGTCTTGTCTTTCGGCAAGCCGACGTTTCCTCATCAACTGTTCAGGGTGATGCTTTGCGAGCAGATGTATAGGGCATTGAGCATAAATGCCAACTTGCCTTACCACAAATGAGCGCGTTCATTACAAAAAACAGAGATTGCCGCAGAATATCATAAACAACAATCAATCAACACAATCGGTTGTTTATACATTCAAAACAACAAGATAAAGGTGATTTATGGCATACGACAAACAATTTATGGATATAGCGATTGAGCTGGCAAAAGAGTGCGCTTTGCAAGACGAAGTGCCCGTCGGGTGCGTTGTCGTAAAGGACGGCAAAGTCGTTGGCGCAAGCGGCAATCGCAAAGAGCGTGAAAACAACGCCATATGCCATGCCGAGATTTTGGCATTGAGCGAAGCAACCAAATCCGTCGGAAATTGGTGGCTTGAAAACTGCGACGTGTACGTCACTCTTGAACCTTGCGCGATGTGCGCGGGAGCGATGATTCATTCTCGAATCCGTGCGTTGTACTTTGGCGCATACGACGACAAAACGGGAGCGTGCGGCTCAAAACTCAACCTTTTCGAGCCGGGGCTTTTCAACCACCTTGTCACCGTCGAAGGCGGTCACGAGCAAGAAACCTGTTCGCAACTCCTATCCGATTTTTTCAAGCAAAAGCGAAAAAATAAGTAAACGATACGGCTGTTTTCAAAGATAATTGTAAGGTTTGCACAAAACGATTTTACTCAGAAGTATTTTTAAGTTGATTTATCTAATTATGCGCGGACGGTTTCGTCCGCGCATATTTGTTGTCGGGCAGGCGCCGGTCGGTCATTTAGAGAGCGAGTGTTGCAGGATAGGTTTTAAAAAGAGCATTTTCGTTGCAATCTTGATTTTGCGTCGCCTCGGCATTTTGGGGGCGACGCTCATATTTGCGCGATAAAAAGGAGAAAACGCGCGATGAAGATTACAGCGTTTCGACAATGCCCGTGTCGATGTCAACCGCATCCTTGATTGCGTCCTGCGGCACGCCGAACACAATTCCGACAACGGTCGATATAAGCGAAATGATTGAAGCAACAATGACAAATACAATCTTTTTGGTTTTGTTATCCATAGGTTCTCTCCGAAGTTTTATTTTGCCACCGCGAAGATTTGCCTGCCCGAACACGCACAATATACGCCTCGATTTTTGCCGTTTGCAAATTATTATGTCACCGTATGAAAAGTTTTTTTGCAAAACGAATATAGTATGGTATGGATAAATATAATATTGTTTTTATAAAAACCGAAAACGGCGAAAAAGAAATGCTTGGACGGCGTGCGGAGGATTACGTTTTGCGTGAATTTGCGGATTTCTCGGCAAAAAAGTGCCGTATCGCAAAAACGGAGGCGTACAAGGA
>OHNA01000410.1_pt1 | contig 14914 bp, 10 predicted proteins | sample 1569481 | NCBI WGS metagenome assembly OHNA01 (sample SAMEA3879542, study PRJEB24766) | human gut metagenome | biome: human-associated habitat; feature: feces | place: USA | collected 1985/1987 | reverse complement strand
CAGACAGACGGGAAAGGCGTAAATATCTACACACATGGCGAAATGCTGCCTGCCCATGGTTATCCGGAGCTGAAAAAGCATCCGCAGTTAAAAGGAAATTTCGGAACTGCATGGCAGAATCAGCAGAAGGAATTTGAAAATATTCCTGCACCGGTGTTGTTTACGACTAACTGTCTGATGCCGCCGAAGGAAAGCTATGCAGACAGAATCTTTACCACAGAGGTTGTTTCCTACCCGGAAATGGTGCATATCGGAGAAGATAAGGATTTTACACCTGTCATTGAAAAGGCACTTGCACTGGGCGGCTACAAAGAGGATAAACAGCTTTATGGCATTAACGGCGGCGAAAAGGTAATGACAGGCTTCGGACATCATGCAGTGCTCTCTCATGCGGCGGAAGTGGTGGAAGCGGTCAAAGCAGGAAAGATCCGTCATTTCTTTCTGGTGGGTGGCTGTGACGGTGCAAAGCCGGGCAGAAACTACTATACGGAATTTGTCAAACAGACACCGCCGGATACGATCGTACTGACGCTGGCTTGTGGAAAGTTCCGTTTCAATGACCTGGATCTTGGGACGATAGCAGGGCTTCCGCGTATTATGGATGTCGGGCAGTGCAATGATGCCTATGGTGCGATCAGGATCGCACTTGCGCTGGCAGAGGCATTTGGCTGCAGTGTCAATGAACTGCCGCTTTCCATGGTGCTTTCCTGGTATGAGCAGAAGGCAGTCTGCATTCTTTTGACGCTGCTGCATCTGGGCATCCATGATATTCTGCTGGGACCTACACTGCCTGCATTTTTATCCGGGGATGTGTTGGATATTTTAGTAAAGAACTATAATATCGGCAAGATTTCCACGCCGGAAGAAGATCTGGCAAAGCTGCTGCACACTTGACATAAAATTTACTTTCATTTTACGGAAAAGCGATATTGCACTTTTCTCCCGGCTGATACACTGAAAAAAGTGTATCAGACAAAGGAGAAAAATTATGAATGAAAAAGTACAGGTAATATTTGGTCTGGTGGGCGGTCTTGCGCTATTCTTATATGGTATGAACAGTATGAGTGTTGCTCTGCAGAAAGCAGCCGGTGAAAAGATGAAAAAGGTGCTGGGATTTCTGACAAAGAATCCGATCATGGGTGCTCTTGCGGGAGCACTGGTAACAGCCGTACTGCAGTCAAGCTCTGCAACGATTGCCGTTTTGCAGAATTTTGCCACACAGCCGGTCGCTGCAGACAGTACAGTCAGTGTGATCGGACTTGCAGGAGCAATCCCGGTCCTGCTTGGTGATAATATCGGTACAACGATCACAGCACTGCTTGCTTCCATTGGACAGTCAAAAAATGCAAAGAGAACAGCAATTGCGGAGGAAGCAATTGAGCATATCACATTTGACAAGTTTGCGATTGAAAACGAAGAGCTTGTAAGGGAAGGTTTGAAGATTCCCGCAGTAGTAGGATAGTAAAACGATCTCTTCTGTGTTACAATTTAGGTTAGAAATGACTAACATGTAATACAGAAGGGAGTTTTTTTATGCAAAACGGACAGGAAAGAAAACCGGATCTGGTCTGCAGCCTGGAAAAGGAAGGGTTTCTTGGCAGCTTTTATCAGGGAGACCGTTATGTGGATAAAGCGGTCATTTTTGTGGGAGGCAGTGGAGAACCACGGAATGTGGTAGAGGCAAGAGCTGCAATACTGGCAAGAGAGGGCTACAGTGTGTTAGCAGTGGGCTACTATCTTTGGAAGCCGCTTTCCAAACAGACCGTAGCGATCCCGCTCGATTATGTGGAGCGTGCGATCGACTGGTTAAAGGGAAAATGTCCGGTGAAGGTAACCAAGATCGGTATGATCGGACTTTCACTTGGTGCTGCTTACACGGCACTTTGCGGTGCTTATTTTCCACAAGTCAGTTGTGCGATCGTTGTTTCGGGCTTTGATTTTGTGGTGGAAGGCTGCAAAAATATGGTCATCAGACAGCATAGATCATATTTTACTCTGCATGGGGAAAATATACCGTATGAGCCTGCGGAGGCACTTTCGCACCTGCCTGCAACACTGAAAAAGTGGAAAAAGGATCCGTGTTACGGTTCCAGTGCAATGAACCGCTTCTATTATAATGAATGTTTCAAAGACAGGACAGATGCAAGCAGGATCAAGGTGGAAAACGGAAACTGCGACTGGCTGTTTCTGGCACCGGGCTATGACGATACATGGCCGTCCGATCAGGCGGTGAAACGTATAATACAGGTTCTGCGGGAAAAACAATATCCACATCGTTATGAGTGTGTGATCTATGAAAAAGGAAGCCATCTGCTGGGCATGCCAAATGAAGCACTGAAAGCCATGGGGGATGTGGATAAACTGATGCGTATGCTTGGAAAATTTCTCACAATGGAAAAGAAATACCCGAAAGAGTGCATGGAGGCAAGAGAAGAAAGCTATCAGAAGATCCTCTCATTTTTGCGGGAGAGTATGATCGACGGATAAATGGAAAATTCTGTTTCACATTTTTTACACAGACAGGTCAAAAAGACATCACAATTTACCGGCTATGATAAAGACAGATAAAAGATGTGAAGAACTGGAGGAATGACCATGAGAAAAAGGAGCCTTTGGACAATCGCAATGCTTACCGGATGCTGTATTCTGGCAGGCTGCAGTAATCAGGGCACACAGACGGATACTGCGCAGCAGAGCCAGGAGGAAAGCGTAGCAGATACAGAAGAAAACACAGATCAGAATACGCCACCTGAAAAGCCGGACGGAGAAGCACCGGATGGAGAAAAACCGGATGGCGCACCACCAGATGGTCAGGCACCGGACGGAAACGGCCCCGGTGGCGAAAAGCCGGACGGAGAGGCACCGGACGGAAAAGGAGGACCGGGCGGACAGAGTCAGGCACCGACAGAATACGATGCACAAAATACATATACGGAAGATGCCGCGGTAACGGGAGAAAGCATCAGTTCCACAGGGACGGATGAAAATGCGGTTCTGGTACAAAGTGGTGCGACAGTTTCTCTTTCGGATACAAAGATCGACAGAACAAGTGATGCCTCCACAGGCGGCGATTCTTCCAACTTTTACGGCGTAGGTGCAGCGGTGCTTACCACAGACGGAACGGTGAAGGTCACAAACAGCTCGATCACCACGGATGCAGCGGGCGCAGCAGGTGTCTTTGCCTATGGAGATGGCGTGGCTGAAGTATTGGATACCACGATCACAACAGGGCAGGATACATCGGGCGGAATCCATGTAGCAGGCGGCGGAACACTGAAAGCAACTAATCTGACAGTAGAAACAAGCGGCGAGTCCTCTGCGGCGATCAGAAGTGACCGCGGAGGCGGAACCATGACCGTAAACGGTGGCAGCTATACCTCTAATGGAACAGGTTCACCAGCAGTTTACAGTACAGCAGATATTACGGTGTCAGATGCAACACTTACCGCAAACGGTTCCGAGGCGGTCTGCATTGAAGGCTTGAATTCCCTGAAACTGACAAACTGTGATTTGACAGGCAATATGCAGGATCCTTCCCAGAATGACTGTACCTGGAATGTGATCTTGTACCAGAGCATGTCAGGGGATTCCGAGGTCGGGAACAGTACCTTCAGCATGACCGGTGGCAGTCTGACGGCAAAAAACGGCGGTATGTTCTATACGACAAATACGGAAAGTACCTTTTATCTGTCAGGCGTTGACATGATCTATGCAAAGGATAATCCGTTTTTCCTAAAATGTACCGGAAATGCCAACCAGAGAGGCTGGGGTGAAACTGGCAAAAACGGCGCTGACTGCAGTTTTACCGCGCAGCAGCAGGAAATGCAGGGCAATGTGATCTGGGACAGCATCAGCCAGCTTGACTTTACGATGAAGAGCAGCACATGGACCGGTGCTTTTGTGCAGGATGAGAGCAATGCGGGAGACGGTGGTGACGGCTATGCCAATCTGGTGATCGACAAAGATTCGACATGGATCGTGACTGGAGACAGCGTATTGACCAGTCTTACAAATAACGGAACGATCACAGATGCAGACGGGAAATCCGTGACAATACTTGACACGAATGGTAAAATACTTGCGAATGGCGAAAGCGGGTATACCATAACGGTAGACTCCTTAACAGAATAAAAAGGCAGAAGATATAAGGAGCAGAGAAACAAATGAAAAAGTTGGAAGGCATAAAAACAGAGCGCGGCGCGGAAATCTTGCTGATCCTGGTACTGGTTGCCAGAAGTACATCCTTTGTGATGTCGAAGGTCACAATGAACGCGATGAATCCGTTTAATCTGCTGGGAGTCAGATTTTTGCTGGCATTTCTGCTTCTCTGTATCCCATTTGGGAAAAGGCTTGTGAAGATCAAAAAACAGACCCTGCTAAAGGGATTGCTGGTTGGACTGGCCTTTTTCTGCGTTATGACGGCAGAGCTTTTTACGCTCCGGCTGACAGCCTCATCTACATCATCTTTTTTGGAAAATATGGCGATCGTATTTGTACCGATCTTTGAAGCGGTGCTTTTGCGCAGACTGCCTGCAAAATATAGTGTGGCAGGTGTTCTGATTTCTATGACCGGAATTGGATTCCTGACGCTGGAAGGTGGCAGGATCGCACTGGGAACAGGAGAACTGATCGGTATTTTATCCGGTATCTTATATGCGGTTGCAATCATTATCACAGACAGATTATCGCACAATGATGATTCACTGCTGATCGGAATGGTACAGGTCGGAACGATTGGTGCGCTCGGAATGATTGCATCGTTCCTGTTTGAACAGCCGACACTGCCACAGGGACAGACGAGCTGGCTCATGGTCATTTATCTGGCAGTTGTCTGTACGGGCTTCGGGTTTACCCTCCAGCCGGTGGCGCAAAGCCGTCTGACTGCAGAACGGGCAGGATTGCTTATCGCAGTCAGCCCGGTAAGTTCTGCAATCATGGGTAGTATTTTTCTGAAAGAGCATTTGGGGATCAGTGGCATGATAGGGGCAATATTGGTTGTTGGCGGTATCATCATATCCAAGGATCCTTTCCATAAAAAACCACAGGTCTCTTCGTAAATTTTGCAGGAACTTTTTGAAGATTTATTTAAGATTCCTTTTTTCGCTAGGAATTTTCAGAAAGGCATGCTATGATTTTCGAAGGGTGATAAAGATGAATAAGGATTCGATTGAAGAAAATAAAGCAATACAGGATGGACTGGAACGCTTTTTGGACGAAGAGCTGGCAGGTGTCCGCAAGGAGCAGGTGGCACCGAACAGAACCATCATATACAACGAAGAGCCAAAGGAAAAAGAACTTAAAACTGAGTTTGCCACAGAAGTAACGCCAAAGAGACAGGCAAGCTATGAGAGAAGGTCCGCAGGCGGCTATACAGCTGCGGCGGGACAGCCGGAACATAGAAGCAGCGTGGGCGAAAGACAGATGAGCCATGCTGCAGATGCGGCAAGCAGGAGAAGAACGTCCGAAGAGACAGACAGATATCGTAACATAGACAGGGAAGCGTCAGCTCACCGGAGACAGGAAACTATCTCTGACCGCCGGAGCATAGCGCCTGAGAAAAAGCACCGGGGATATGAACCGCCTGTATCTGAAAATAGGAAGAAACAGCATAAAAAGTCTAACAGAAAAGCCGATAAGAGACAGAAAAAGAAAGACGGCAACAAGAAAGACAGGATGTCCAAGCCAAAGAAAATACTGCTGATCATCGGTATTGTCATTCTGGCACTTTTCCTGTGGTGGTATCTGACCATGGGACGGATCTACCATAAAATGAACTATGAAAAGTCAGATGAACTGGCAAGCGGTTCTTTAAAGGAGCAGGGCGTGATCAATGTGCTGCTGATCGGAAACGATTCCCGTGAAAACGGAGAAGACGGCCGCTCTGATGCCATGATCCTGATCTCTATCAGCAATAAAACAAAGACGATCCACATGACCTCTCTGCTGCGTGATATGTACGTGGACATTCCCGGGCATGACGGCAACAGGTTAAATGCGGCTTACGCTTATGGCGGACCTGCGCTTTTGTGTGAGACGATCAAGCAGAATCTGGATATTGAAGTAAACAGATATGTACTTGTGAACTTCCAGGCGTTTGCAAGTCTGGTAGATGCAGTCGGCGGCGTAGATCTGGAAGTGACGAATGAGGAAGTCCAGTGGATCAATGCATATTTGAATGAATACAACCTGCTGGAAGGAAAAGAGATGACGACCGACTATCTGGATACCTCATTAAGCGGGGAAATCCATCTGAACGGTCCGCAGGCACTTGCTTACAGCAGGAACAGATATATCGGAACCGATTTTGGCAGAACAGAAAGACAGAGAAAAGTACTTTCTGCCGTTATGAAAAAGCTGCCACTTGCCATGGCAACCAATTCCGGTGAACTGATAGACGGTCTGTTTCCGAATCTGACAACAAACCTGACACAGACAGAAATGTACAGCTTATCAACGCAGGCAAGTAAACTTCTGACCTATGACGTGGTACAGAGCACGGTTCCGGCAGAAGGCACTTATTCCAATGCCACGGTCCGCAAGATGGCAGTTCTGCAGGTTGATTTTGAGGCAAATAAAAAGCTCCTGAAGCAGGAGATTTACGGACAGGAAGAGTAAAAAGACAAGTTGCGGGCAATAGTGTGCAAGAGGTACAGAACGGAGGCTTACATGAGCAAAACTTTTAAAGAACGATATCTTTCGCATGAGATAGAACTGGAAGCAATCGATGATTACATCATCGAATGGAACAATTCCGATACAGAGGAGACTCTGGCAAAGTTTCTGGGACTGAATAAAGAGGAAGAGACCGCGTGGGTGGAAGACAGTGATGATGCCCTTTTTGATCTGCTGGAAGCACAGAGAAAGTAAAAGTATGCAGAAAAGCGGAATGCATGATATCGTAGAGAGAATAAAAGATGATCTGAAAAAGAATGGGATAGGATGTGCTGCAGTATTGGCATGTCTTATCCTTTTTGCGCTTATTTTCCATGATGTATGTCCGGTGCAGATCCTGTATGGACTGCCATGCCCCGGATGCGGTCTGACGAGAGCAGGGGTCCTGCTTCTGACCGGGCACTTTGCAGCAGCATTTCAGATGCACCCATTTATTTACGGATGGGCAGTGCTTCTGCTGTATGTCATGCTCTGCCGCTATGTCAAAGGCTGTAAACCAAAAGGAGCATTGCAGCTGATGATCGTTCTCATTGCTTGCATGCTCCTGTTTTATATCTATCGTATGCTGCTCTATTTTCCGGATGTGGAACCGATGACCCGCAAGGACGGACTGCTTCTACACTGGAATCCAGACAGAAACTGATCTGCCGTGAACCGGGAAAGTACCGTTTCCGTCCGCATCGATCGTAACCATATGGCGATAGCCGAATAACACATCGAAAAACTTCTGCCCACTATGTTGTTTCCCGACATACATGGTCTTTTGGGTATCATTTTTGGAAGAAAGGATGCAGGCAAGCCCTGTATTTTCATCTTCTGCAAGCCCTTCCCGGGTAAATCCGATACAATGATAGTCATCAAAGTAATCATGCTGTGCTCCGTAAGCATGGGAAGCTCTGACAGAGAGCAGATTGGTAAGCGTTTTGCCGACCGGAGCTACATTCTGGGACGGAATACCGTAGCAGTCTCCGTAAAAGACACACGGATATCCCGCTTCGCGCAGCAGGATGAGCGCATAGGCAAGCGGTTTGAACCAGCTGTCTACAAAAGAGCAGAGTGCCTGCCCCGGCTCTGTATCGTGATTGTCTACAAAAGTAACTGCATTCTGCGGCTTTGCAGCAACAAGACTGCCATCAAAGATCTTGCGCAGATCGTAGCCTTCACTGTTATAGGATGCATAGTGGAAATTAAAGTGAAGCGGTACATCAAACAAAGACAGAGCATAATTTGTTTTTTCCAGATAGGCTTCGAGTGCCCAGCATTCCCTGTGCCAGTATTCGCCGACAGTAAACAGTTCGCGTCCTGCATAGCTGCGCATGGCAGGGATCCAGTCGCGGTAAAAATCATAGTCAATGTGTTTTAATGCATCCAGACGGAATCCATCTACCTGTGTCTGATCCAGATACCATTTTCCCCATTTGGTAAGTTCGGCAATAACCTCAGGTTCGCTGAAATCAATATCTGCCCCCATCAGATAATCATAATTTCCGTTTTCCGGATCAACATCCTTGTCCCATTCTTTTCCTTCAAAGAGATAGATACTGTTCTTTTTTTGCTTATCATCCCAGTCTACACCATCGAAGCATTTGGATGTCCAGACAAAATCGGAATATCTGCCTTTTCTTCCCGGAAAATTAAAAATGGTCCAGGCGGTGATCTGTTCGATGCCTGTTGTTTCCTGTTCCCTGTTTCCTGCATTACATTCTTCGGCATTTATTACTTCTGTTCCATCAGCACCAATCTTGTGGTTCAGTACGATATCAGCATAAACATCAATTCCATATTCCTGACAGGTATGGATTGCAGCCAGATATTCCGCTTTTGTGCCATATTTGGTTGCAACACTGCCTTTCTGGTCAAATTCGCCGAGGTCGTACAGATCATACACCGCATAACCGACACCGTTTGTACCATAGGCATCTTTGTAAGCCGGAGGTAACCAGACTGCGGTAATACCTGCTTCTGCAAGCGCAGGAGCTTTTTCACTAAGCTGGTTCCATAAAGAACCGTCGGATGGCAGATACCATTCGAAATATTGCATCATTGTTCCGTTTTTCATCATTTGCCTCTTTTCTCCGTATTCGTTCAAAATATATCTGAATCCAAATTATGCGTCCATACTCCATCTGCCGCTGGCACCGCATGGCAGAACCAGCCCGGATCTTGTGACCGGTAATCCGATTTCATCCGCAGCAACACATCCGCCAAGCTTCTTCGTCAGTACGGTATTTAACATATAGGAGAGAACTGCAGGCTGCAGTCCGGTCGTATAAGAATTGATCAAAAAGAAAACAGGATCCTTGGACAACACTTTGGAAGTCAGTTCAATGAATGGGAAAATGCTTTCTTCGATCTTCCAGATCTCGCCCTTTGGTCCTCTTCCATAAGATGGCGGATCCATGATGATGCCATCGTAAGTATTGCCGCGTCGGATCTCGCGCTCTACAAATTTGGCACAGTCGTCTACCAGCCAACGGATCTTATCGCCGGGAATATTGCTTGAAACCGCATTTTCCTTTGCCCACGTAACCATTCCTTTGGAGGCATCGACATGTGTGACATTTGCACCGGCATTTGCTGCGGAGATCGTAGCACCGCCGGTATAAGCGAACAGATTTAATACCTTCAGCTCTCTGCCCGGATCCTTTTCTCTGGCTGCCCTGATCTTCTGTGCACACCAGTCCCAGTTTACCGCTTGCTCCGGGAAAAGTCCTGTATGCTTAAAACTGAACGGCTTGAGATGGAAGGTAAGCTCCCGGTAGGAGATCGCCCATTCATTTGGCAGGTCAAAAAATTCCCACTGGCCGCCGCCTTTGACACTGCGATGGTAGTGTCCGTTTTTCTGTTTCCATTCTTTGGCATCATGCCCTGTGCTCCAGATGACCTGCGGATCCGGGCGCACTAAAATATAATCACCCCAGCGCTCCAGCTTTTCGCCGTCTGAAGTGTCCAGTACTTCATAATCTTTCCAATTATCTGCTATCCACATGGGTGTAATCCTTTCTGTAACGCAATATCATGGCTGGTTCTTTTTCAATCGTGCGATCTCTGCCTGCAGAGCCGCAATCGTAGTTTCTTTCTCGGCAAGAGCATTTTCTTTCTTGGTAAGCGAGGTAGTCTGCTCTGCTACAAGCGCCTGCAGATCCTCAATCTCTTTTTGCTTCTCATCGATCATATAAAAGGCTGTATTTCTGTCTAAAATGGATAATGCTTCTGAATACATATAGATCAGCTCCTTTGGATCCTTTCGGAATTCTGCTATGTCGTGATATAAGTCGATAAACGCCGGATAGGCGGATACAAGATTTATGATATCCTCCGGTTTATCAGAACTTAGAAAAGTCAACCATGCATCTAATTTGTTAGTTATATTGTGGACTACGCTTTTGAAAACGTCAAGGGATATGTAAATGTTTTTCGATAGATGACGGACATCAGCTCCGCTGTCATAAGACCGGATTTCCCGATGGATATAAGCAGGAAAAGTGTTTTTGAATTCGGAACTGCTCTGTTCCATTAGAATAATGATATAGATCGGTTTCAGATCCTGATAGGTAAAAGTTTTGCCCTTTTGCGCTTTGATACGGTTATACTGACGCATGATAAAGTCGGAAGCATAACAATCGCTGCGCTGACCGGGAAAATGGTATCCGATCTTTTGCATTTCAACGTCAATGATCTCACCATCGGTTGTTTCGATAACGATATCCATCATAACAAAAGTACCGGTGTCAGATAGCTTAATGCCTTCTAAAGGGAGTATCTGAAGTGTTTTGATCTCTTTTTGCAATATACAGGATAAAAAATCTTGAATTCGATTTGGGTGCAATAAAGGATCAAAGATCTTTTTGAAAAAATTATCATAGGTGATCAAGAGACCAGAATTGCCCTGCAAAAAAGAAAGCAGTTTTTCATAAGAAGCGGGGGAAAGCTGTTTTAGCCGGTCCTGCGTGGTGTAATCATCGGGAATCAGGGAAAGAGCCTGTTCTCTGCTGATGGGTTGTCCCAATATGTCCGTAAGAGATGGGAAAATACCGGATGTGTTGTTCATAGAATACCTCCTGATGTGAAAATAAGATTTGTGAAATGAAATGATATTATATAAAGAAATAACTGTGAAGCTCATTGTAACGTAATATGACGGAAAATGCAAGAAAACGCTGTCCAAAATCCGCGAACGAAATTTCATGGATACTCTGGCGGCGGATGCTGGTAAACATTGACAGGCAGAGAGATATCTCTTATAATTTTCACATATGTTGATACTAAAAGTACCGGCTGCGCAAAGCGGTTTATGGGAAAAAATATAGTGTTTGGCAAAAACGACGGAAATGTGTGAAAGGAAAATAAAATGATGGAAAAGAGTAGAAACAGAGCAGTCGGCAGACAAGTCCGGAAAATGATCGCAGCAGCTATGGCAGCAATGCTTGTGTTTACCTCTGCAAATGTGGCAGACGTAAATGCAGAAGAAACAGTGCTGGCAGTCAGTGAGAATGCTGTTACAGGGGAAACGGGAGCGGGAGTAGTAGAAGCAAAGAAAACAGGTGAGCCAGAAGTAGAAAACGGTGGAGCTGAGAACAGGGAAGCAGAGAACACAGATCTGGATGCAGAAACAGCAGATCCGGACACAGAAAACGCGGACGGAACACACACATATAAAAATGGTTTCTGCACAGACAGTGGCTGTGACGCATACGAGCCTGCAGTACTTACAACCGGCAAATATGATATAGATGCCAACGGCGAAATAACGGACAGTGACGAAGCCTACGAAATTGGAAATGCAGGGCAGCTCTACTGGTTTGCAGGGCTTGTAAACGGAACATTGACAGACGGAACTGCGCAGAATCTGGGTGTTAATGCAGTTCTGACAGCAGATATCATTGTGAATAAAGATCTGCTGACAAGCATTAAGACAGATGAAGACGGAAATGTTACAAATGGTAGTTCTTTCAAAGCATGGCGACCAATGGGAATGGCAGATGAAAATGGGGAATTTACAGGGCACTACAAAGGCATTTTTGATGGAAATGGGCACAGTATCAGCGGCTTATACGTAAACAGAGATGAGGCAGCGGATGATGTGGATACATGGTTTAAAAGCTGTATTGGTTTATTTGGATATTATAGCGGAGTGACCAGAAATTTATCTGTTTTAGATTCTTATATGAGAGGAAAAGATTGCATTGGTGGCATTTGTGGCATTTGTGGTTACAATGATGGTGGAACTATCCAAAATTGTTATAGTGCTGCTACAGTATGTGGTGATTCCTATATAGGGGGTATTTGTGGTCGCAGTGAAGGTGATAGCATAATAGAAAACTGTTATAATACAGGATATGTTTATGGAGCTACTAGAAGTATAGGTGGTATCTGTGGAGATAATAGTGCTACATTGCAAGGGTGTTCCAATGTTGGAAATGTTAAAGGAAAATTTTATGTTGGCGGAATTGTTGGAGAAAGTTACGGATCTGGTAATACAATATGGATAAAAGATTGTTACAATAGAGGAAACGTGATAGGGGATACAAAAGACATTGGTGGTATCGGAGGATATATCGGTAGCAGTCTGGTTGAAAATTGCTATAGTCAGGCAACTGTCAGTGGAAATACAAATGTTGGGGGTATTTGTGGTAATAGTAATAAGGTTGACTTTCAGAATGCATACTATGATTCAAATTTGTACACAGGAGATGCGATTGGATGTTTAAAAGACGCAACAGCCGAGAAGACCGAAGGAAAACCCTCGCAGGCATTTGAAAGCGGTGAGATCGCATATCTGCTGCAGGCAGGTCGTGAGGAAGCAATCTGGGGCCAGACGCTTTCCGGAAATGATGTGCAAGTTTATCCGGTATTGGGCGGCGCAAAGGTATACCAGAACATCACCTATCAGGACTGCGCAAAAGATGAGGCGCATACAGTTTATACTTATGCGAATGACCAGAAACCGACAGTTTATGAATATACCTTGCAGGAAGTAAAAGCAAAAGCAGCAACCTGCACAGAAGCCGGCAATACAGCTTATTATGTGTGTAGTGTTTGCGGAAAGCTTTACGCAGATCAAGAGGGAACCAACGAAGTGTCAGCAAACACAGTAGTAGTTCCTGCCAAAGGGCATAGCTTTACATGGATCATTGACAGAGAAGCAACGGAGCAGGCAGAAGGAAGCAGACACGAGGAATGCAGCATCTGTCATGAAAAGAAAGCTGCAGTTGCAATTCCGAAACTGCCATCCGGTACACAGCCAAGCCGGCAGCCAAGCGAATCACCGAGCCAGCAGCCAAGCGAAGCACCAAGCCAGCAGCCGAGCGGATCACCGAGCCAGAAACCGGAGCAGGATATAAAAGTACCTGCAAAGGGCACAAAGCTGACAGCGAAAGGTGCCAGCTATCAGGTAACAAGCGCTGCAGAAAAGAATCCTACGGTTGTATACAAAGGCAGCAAAAAGCAGAAAGCTTCCGTAACGATCCCTGACACTGTTACAATTGATAAGGTGACTTATAAGGTAACTTCGATCGCAGCAAATGCATTTAAAAATAATAAGAAGCTGAAAAAAGTTGTGATTGGAAAGAATGTCACAAAGATCGGCAAAAAGGCGTTTTATGGCTGCAGTAAATTAAAGAAGATCACGGTGAAAACAACAAAGCTGACTAAGAAAAATGTCGGTAGTCAGGCATTCAAAGGAATTCATAAAAAAGCAGCCTTCAAAGTACCAAAGAAAAAGATAAGCAGCTATCGGAAAGTATTCAGAGCCAGAGGTGCAGCAAAGACAATAAAAGTTACAAAATAAAGCAGAAAAGGTGTTTGCGGTGCAGACACCTTTTTATTTGTTGAGAATTGTATACACGTATCCTTGACGAAATGCTATCTCATACATTATAATAGGTAACAGTTTTGTACTTTACCGTAGCAGAGAGTAGTCAAAACAATCGAAATTCTTACATATGGGAGGAGAACATGAGTAATACATTAGGTTGGATCATTGTAGCATTTGTACTCTATCTTCTGGGCATGGTAGCAGTCGGAGCTGCTTACGCAAAGAAGAACAGCAGTGCAGAAGATTATTTTCTGGGAGGCAGAAGTCTTGGAGGCTTTGTGGCAGCGCTTTCCGCACAGGCATCGGATATGAGCGGATGGCTTCTGATGGGGCTTCCGGGCGGCGTATATGCGCTGGGAACAGGACAGTCGTGGATCGCGATCGGTCTTTTCCTCGGAACGGTTGTAAACTGGCTGGTTATTTCAGGACCGCTTCGCCGTTATACGATCCGGGCGAACAATTCCCTGACACTGCCTACTTACTTTGAGAACAGATTCCATGATAAGAAGAAAGTGCTTCTGCTGATCTCTTCGATCACGATTGTTATTTTCTTCCTTGTTTATACCGCATCAGCACTGGCATCCGGCGGTAAGCTTTTCAATTCCGTATTTGGTGTAGATTACCGCATTGCACTGACGATCGGTGCACTTGTTATTCTGGTATACACATTCCTTGGCGGGTTCATGGCAGTCTGTGTGACCGACTTTATCCAGGGAACACTGATGCTGATCGGTCTTCTGATCGTTCCGATCATGGCATATGGGATCATTGGCGGCAACCTTTCCGCAGCACTGGATGCGCAGGGCGTTGCGGGCGGCTCTTCCGCATTCCTGAGCCTTGTCAGAAATGGAGATAAGACATATTCAGCGATCGATATCATTTCACAGCTTGCATGGGGACTCGGTTATTGTGGTATGCCACATATCCTTGTACGTTTCATGGCAGTCCGCGATGAAAAAGAATTAAAAAAATCCAAAACAGTAGCGATCATCTGGGTTGCACTTTCCCTGTTCTTTGCATGCTTCATCGGTGTAGTCGGCAGAGCATTCCTGACAACTCCACTGGAAGGCGGCGATACAGAAAAAGTATTTATTAAGATGATCCTGCAGCTCTTTACGGAAAACTATTATCTGCCGGTGGTCGGTGGTATCTTCTTATGCGGTATTCTGGCTGCGATCATGTCAACAGCAGATTCCCAGCTCCTTGTCAGTGCTTCTTCCGTAGCGGAAGACATCTACAAGGGTGTATTTAAAAAGGATGCGGATGATAAGACAGTTCTGAATATCAGCCGTATCACAGTACTCGTCATTGCAGTACTTGCTTACTTGATCGCACTTGATCCGAACAGCTCCATCATGGGACTTGTATCCAACGCATGGGCAGGCTTCGGTGCAGCATTCGGCCCTGCGATCGTCCTTTCGCTTT
>OHNA01000370.1_pt1 | contig 16369 bp, 14 predicted proteins | sample 1569481 | NCBI WGS metagenome assembly OHNA01 (sample SAMEA3879542, study PRJEB24766) | human gut metagenome | biome: human-associated habitat; feature: feces | place: USA | collected 1985/1987 | reverse complement strand
AAGAATCAGTATAATGTCTATAAGAGCAGAGGAAAAAATAAGGGACAGGACGGTGAGAATGATGATTGACCGCTGGGTCGCAGAAGCGACCGAATGTGATTTCAAGGTCGCGCTGGAGGTAAAGAAGCCGAAAAGCTGGCTCAAAAGCGTCAGTGCCTTTGCAAACGGCATCGGCGGCACGCTGTTTTTCGGGATTGATGATGACAGAAACGTGATAGGCTTGTCAGATGCGCAGACCGATGCGGAGACGATCAGCCGTCTGATCAAAGAGCGAATCACGCCCTATCCGAGTTTTGTCCTTGCTCCTGAACGAGAAAATGGTAAGGACATTCTTGTCCTGTCCGTATCGTCCGGACGGTCTACGCCGTATTACTATAAAGCGGACGGTATCATGGAAGCCTATATCCGAATGGGCAATGAAAGCGTGATCGCCCCGTCCTATGCGCTGAATCAGCTGATTCTCAAAGGGATGCACCGCACCTATGACGAACTGGTTTCCGAGTATGATTTCAAGGATTACGCTTTTTCCAAGCTACGCGAACGGTATAAGGCTTGGACGGGCAACAGCATGGAAGAAAAGCTGTTCGATTCCTTCGATATGCGGGACGAACACGGCAAGCTGACCAATGCAGGCGCTTTGCTTGCGGATGATTCTCCCATCCGACATTCCCGCCTGTTCTGCACACGCTGGAACGGCCTTGATAAAAGCGGCGGCATGGTAGATGCACTTGACAGTGCGGAATTCTCCGGCAGCCTGATCATTCTGCTCAATGAGGGCGTCAGCTTTGTCAAGCGGAATATGAAAACGCGCTGGAAGAAAACCGCCGATTCCCGTGTTGAGATGCCCGACTACTGCGAACGAAGCGTTTTCGAGGCCCTTGTCAATGCACTGATCCATCGTGACTATCTGATTTTGGGCAGCGAAGTCCACATCGACATTTACGATGACCGCCTTACCATATATTCTCCCGGCGGTATGGCAGACGGCACACGGATACAGGAGCGTGATCTGTCCAGTATTTCCTCCACGCGCCGCAACCCTGTCCTTGCAGATATTTTCGGACGGCTGGGCTATATGGAGCGGCAAGGCAGCGGCTTTAAGAAAATCACGGAAACCTACCGCGCCGCTCACAATTACCGTGACGAACTGGAGCCTAAATTCTATTCAGATGCCAGTTCTTTTCAAGTTACGCTCTATAATCTGAATTACGGAACTGCGGCAACCGCAAACAAGGTTACGATTGAGGACGAAAATGTTGCGATTGAGGTTGCGATTGACCAGCTGAACGCAAGCCAAGGTACGATTGCAAAGGCGAAAGCAGTATTTGCAAATATGGGCGCTGATGGCGTCTTTGGCCGATCTGACATTGCTGCTATCACAAAGGATTCTGTTACTGCCGCAGGCAATCTCATTACAAAACTGAAAAATGCGGATTTGATTGAGCCTGTCAGCGGCTTTGGAAAGGGTAAATATAAGTTTATAGCACCAAAAGAATAAAGATAATGCCCGTTATTGGCCATACTGCCAATAACGGGCATCTGTCATTCATATACAAGCTCAGTCAGAACGATTTCCTCTGCGCGGCTGTGGATGTTGTTCATGCGGCGCACCCATTCCATTTGGTTGGCGGCTTTGAGCGCTTCGGTCACATCTTCCTGCCTTGCCATATCGGAAACGATGATTGCCATACGCTCGTTACAGGCTTGGTCGATCTCGGCAAGGTGCCGATGCAGCGTTCCGCTTGTGAGCAGGTTTGTTTAGAGAATGGGGCGATGTTCTTTCAGATAGCTGCGGCGCATCCGCCCGTACTTGCCGATCTGGTATTCCGGCTCATCCGGCAGCGTAAGATTCGGGATAAGATAATCACCTTCCTGACGGTAAGTGCCGCCCATTTGCTCAAATATCGTTTTCATATAAATCAGCTCCTTTTTGTGTTGATTTCCAGCGGTTATAAGGATTATTCTGCTCCTTTCCTACAACTGCTGTTCCATTCACCACAAATGAGCCGCAGTCATATGTATTAGGTGGGAGAAACCACCCTCTACATAGTAACTCTTGGTTGACGATACTGTTACTGTCCCCTACCATTTCATCATCACGAGAAAGTCTTTCGTAGAGGGCAGTAATCTTTTCATTTTCTGCTTTTTTTGTTCTCATTTTTTGTCCTTTCTTGTGCTTTTTTCTTAACTACCCTTTACAATATAAGTCCTCCCTATGGTTCCTTTCTCGCTCCATCATAAGGGCTTTATTCTTCTATTTCTACTCCAAGCAGGGTCAAATGCTCCATTCGTTCACTGGATTTTTTATATTCCCGCGGACTGCAGCCCACAACCGAACGGAAAGCCGCGGCAAACTTGCTCGGATTGTCGTAACCGAGCATTCCTGCGATCTCTGCCATGCTGTACTCCGTTTCTTCTATATAATCGGCCTCTACCGCTTCCTGCGAATGAAAATTGTTGTATACAAAGTACACACCGGGCATGATCGGATGAAACACCATGGAGCTTTTTCCTCGTCGCCATAACAAAAAAGAGCCGGAATGAAATGCATTCCGGCTCCTGTAGGTCGCTCTTATTCGTCATACTATGTATTTTATTCGTAGATCTGGAACATGTTCAGCTCGCCTGTCAGCTCATCTGATACCTTGTAAAGTCTGCCTGTTGCATCCTTGATCTCACTGATCGTTGCTGCAAGCTCTTCTGCAGAAGCTGCTGTTTCCTGTGTTGCTGCTGCATTCTCTTCTGCAATAGCGGAAAGGCTTTCTACAGAACTCATAACCTGACCTCTTGCATGCGCCAGCTTTTCCGTATTGGAAGCAATACTTTCGATGCCATCGATCGTTACCTGTAAGCCACCGCTTACTTTATCAAATACGCGTTTGGTTGTTTCCACCTTATCTGCCTGCAGTCCGATGATCGCATCTACTGTGTTCATCGTCTTTACTGCCTGCTCGGATTCCTCTAACAGATTCTTGATGATACCCTCAATTGTCTTGGCAGATTCATTGGACTGTTCTGCCAGATTCTTGATCTGTTCTGCAACAACGGCAAATCCACGTCCGCTTTCACCGGCTCTTGCCGCTTCGATGGAAGCATTCAGTGCAAGAAGGTTTGTTTCGTTGGCGATAGAAGCGATCAGTTCTGTTGCCTTATGGATTTCCTGTGCGGATTCATTGGTTGTATTTGTCTGCTGGTAGATCACTGCGATCTGTGCTTTTACTTTTTCGGAAATGCTCCCCAGATCCTGTACGCTCTCAGCACCTGCCTGACCGGCTTTCTTCATCGTGTCTGCATTGTTCATCAGATTCTGTACTGCTTCATTTGTCTGTTCAATGCCCTCTCCGATCTGCATAACTGCTTCGGATACGGACTGGGTCTCTGTTGCCTGTGCTGTTGCACCGTTTGCCATATCTGACATAGATCTTGCCACATCATCGGATGCATTCCTTGTCTGGTCTGTCATCTTATCCAGCTTTTCGGAAGCTGCCACGATCACATCGGAAGTACTACCGACCTTTGCGATCACCTTTGCCAGTGATTTGATCACCGCATTGGTATGGCGTGCCAGTGTTCCTGTCTCATCCTTGCGGGCTGTATCCTTTGGCTGCGCCGTAACGGTCAGATTGCCTTCCGCTGCGGAATCCAGCACCTTGATCGTACGGTTCAGGGAATTGACAAAGCCCCATAACGTCAGACGGATTGAAATCGTAACAAGCACGATGAGTATGATCGTCAGCATGGCAAAATACTTTACCAGTGTCTGTATTTCCTGATCTGCAATCTTTCCCTTCAGAGAAAGTGCCCCGACTACCATTGCAGCTGCCATTGCCACGACAACCGGTACGATCGCCACGATCAGCATTTTCACCTTTAACGTAAAAAATCTCTTCTTTGCTTTCTGCTTAACTTCTGCCTTGTTTCCCATCGATAACACTCCTTATAAACCACTTTCGTCAAATTGTATATGGAATCCCCCGTATATTATGTTTTATTGTAACATATTTACCCTGAAAAGCAAAGGACATTTTGGTATTTTCGTCATTCTTTCCTATCCCCGGATGTCACGATCCGGTTTCTTCCTTCCGCCTTTCCGCGGTACAGAAGATCATCGGCTTCTTTCACGATCTCATCCAGTGACTGCTCTCCTGTAACATCCGTCAGGCCAAATGTCAGGGATACGGAAAATGTCTCTCCTTCATAGGCAAATGCCGTTTCCCTTATTTCATCCGCGATCTGTTCCAGTTTTTCCTGCGCCTGTGCGAGCGGCAGTTCAAATACAAGCAGAAATTCCTCGCCGCCCCATCGCGATACCAATCCTTTTTCTTCCATGTTTTTCTTAAAGATATTGGATATGCTTTTCAGTACCATATCACCACATTCATGCCCATAGGTATCATTGATCCGCTTGAAAAAGTCGATATCACCGATCGTAACGGACAGAGACTGCTGTCTGTTTTCCCTGCACTGCTCGATCATCTTCTGCAGATTACTTCTGCAGGCACGTCTGTTCAAAAGTCCCGTCAGCGGATCCGTCGTGATCATATCCTTCAAAGAACAACTGACGGCTGCTGCATAACTTCCCATAGCACCGATCTCATCCTTCCGGCGCAGAACGGAAATCGGCATTTTAGTGGAGAAATCACTGTTTGCCAGATGCCCAAGGTAGTCCATGATCGATTTCAGTGCCTCTACCAGCTTCTGGCTGGCAGCAATACAGCACAAAAGTGCCGCGATCGTCACAAGCACACAGACTGCCACAGAATTGATCACATTATTTCTGACGAATGCCATAACACTTGCACGTGTTTTACTCGCAAACGCCATTCCCACAACTGATCCGTCTTTATTATAGATCGGTACATAATATCCAAAATAGGATTTTCCGCCGATCTTGATCTTCTCAGAGAAATAGTCCTTGCCGTTTTCCAGCACCCAGTGGCTGACCTGCCCGTCCGCACTCGTTCCGCTCATCCGTTTTCCCTTCTCATCCGTGAGCGTTGTCAGGATACGCTTATCACCGTAAAAAAGCGTGATATCCATTCCATATGATTCCTTCAGGGAATCCACGATGGAATAGTCACCGGTGAGCACAACATCTCCTTTATATATCATTCCATCTTTCTCATACATATCGCCCGGTGCGATCAGGGAATACGTATTGTAGACCGAACGTGCTGCCACCTTTAATGACTGGCTCACCTGCTCCGTTGTCACCTGCACAAGCGTCCTTGTTGAGATGAATGTCAGCACCAGTCCCAGAACAAGTACCGGTACAAGCGAAAATTTCAGTAACGTGTGCTTCAGACTTGTTTTTTTCGTATTATCCATATGTATCCCCCCCTATTTACCTTTTGTTCTCCTGCTCAATCTCCAGAACAAGTTCTTCTAAATACATCCATCTGTCCATTTTTTCGGTAAGCAGCTGCCGTTTTTCGGTCAGCTGCCTGTCCAGTTCTGCCAGACGGATAAAATCTCTGGCAACCTTTGTATATTCACCTTCCAGCGCAGCAATTTCTTCTTCCAGCTCCGCGATCGAATCCTCGATCGTCTCATATTCCCTCTGTTCTTTATAAGAAAGCTTTTTCCGGTGCTGGCGCGCCTCCTGCCCTTTATTCTCTTTTTCTTCCTTCTCCGGCCGCTGACGCTGCGTCTTTCCCTGCTCTGTTTTCCGTTCCTCCATGCGGAGCTGGTAATCCGTATAACCACCCTCATACTGCGCAACCCTGCCTGCCTCCTCAAAAGCAAAGATGCGCCGCACGGTACGATCCAGAAAATAACGGTCATGGGAAACAACCGCTACGATCCCGTCAAAGCTGTCCAGATAATCCTCCAAGATCGTCAGTGTACGGATATCCAGATCATTGGTCGGCTCATCCAGCAAAAGAACATTCGGGGCTTCCATCAGCACGCGCAGCAGATTCAGCCGCCGCTTCTGTCCACCGGAAAGCTTTCCGATCCTGCTGTACTGCAGCTCTGCGTCAAACAGGAACCGTTCACACATTTTCGCCGCCGACACTTCTCCATCCTTTGTCTTGATAAATTCCGCCGTATCCCTGACATAATCAATGACACGCTTTTCCGGATCCATATATGCCAGTCCTTTTTCTTTTTCCTGACTGATTTCCTGCGCATAGTAACCGATCTTGATCGTCTGTCCGATCTCAATGCTGCCACTGTCAGGATATACTGCAGCATTTCCGGTCAGCTGCCCTGCTGCAGTCGCGATCATTTTCATGAGGGTTGTCTTACCGCAACCATTTTTCCCGACAAAGCCGACGCGGTCGCCGCGCAGAAACAGATAAGTAAAATCACGCAGAAGGACATGCTCTCCATACGCCTTTGATAAATTCTGAAGCTCTACCGTCGTTTTGCCCATACGGGTGCTGACACTGCTCATCTCTACAGTTCCGGTCTCTTCCTTCAGCTTGCTGACCTTCAGATCCTCGAAACGCTCCAGCCTCGCCTTCTGCTTCGTGCTCCGCGCCCTTGCCCCGCGCATGACCCACGCCAGTTCGTTACGCAAAATACTGCGACGTTTTCTGTCCGCCGCCTGATCGATCTCCTCGCGTTGCGCCTTCCGCTCCAGAAAGCCCGCATAATTTGTATCATAGGAATACAATGCGCCTCTGTCGATCTCTATGATCCTGTTTGCAATGCTGTCCAGGAAATAACGGTCATGTGTGACCATTACAAGTGTACCTTTGTAGCTTTTCAGGAAATTTTCCAGCCACTGTGCCATTTCCGCATCCAGATGATTGGTCGGCTCATCCAGAAGCAGGATATCCGATTTATGCAGCAGCACATTGACAAGTGCCACACGTTTCCTCTGTCCGCCGGAAAGCTCTGCCACCGGCGTATCATATGCGGTAACGGAAAGCTCCGTCAGCATGGTTTTTGCCTGCGCGGCCAGCGCCTGCTGCTCCTGCGTGCTCTGCCTAGTATGCGACCGCAGCGCCGCCTGCAGCACCGTATCCTGCGGTTCAAATTCAGGCTGCTGGGAAAGAAGCTGTACTGTCCTGTTTTTTGCCAGGATCACCTCGCCCGCATCCGGCTCTTCCAATCCGCCGAGGATCCGCAAAAGAGTGGATTTCCCGGTTCCGTTAATACCGATGATCCCGACTTTTTCCCCTTCCTGCAGATAAAAGGAAGCATCCGAAAACAGCAGTCTTCCCGTATATGATTTTGTAATATGATCCAGTGTTACGATATTCAATGTACTCCTCCGTATCTGCCTATCTGTATACTTAAATTACCCTTTTTCGTTTCATGGGCAAGTCCCTGATACACAAATCTGCCATATCCGCGAACAGAAACAATGCTTCCCTCTTTGCAGATCCCACTGTTGTTTTCCATGCATCTGCCATCCACAAACACCTTTTTCTCCCGGAACAGCAGCAGACTCTGGCTGCGGGAAAGATGGTACAGCTTCGCCACGATCCCGTCGAGTCTGAGGGAACTCACGATGAGCGTCTCTTCCGTTACCTGTGGCTTACTTTGCTCCGGTATTTCATCCAATATCCTGCATCTGACAACCGTATGTCTGATCTTTGTCAGATTTTCCACAATATAACCGCTTACCTTTGCCAGACAGAACAGATATGCTTTTCCGTCGCCGAGCCGGATGTCGCCAAGTGTACTTCTGTCAATTCCAAGGTGCATCAGTGCCCCAAGGAAATCCCTGTGTCCCAGATCTTCCGCAAATTTTTTCAGTGCCGGTGCGATCTCCACACACACGATCGGAAACGGTTCTTCATAGCCCAGACTTTCCTCACTGCCAAAACGGATCACACACCTCTCACAGCCTTCACTGCCGCCTGATATGGTATATTCCATGCCCGGTCTTTGCGCCAGAAGCTGATAAAACAGATCCTGCTCTGCCAGCGTCAGAAATCCGGTAAATGTATAATGGTTATTCCGATAAGACTGCTCGCTTAAATCCAGCAGCCTTTTCTGCATAAAAATATCTTCGTCTGTCATATTGTCCTCACGCCTGCTTATATATACTATCGTACTACAATCACGTACCTCTTGCAATCCCCGCAAAATCGTGCTAGAATACGCTCGTTGCGATTCCAGAAACCAAGGTCTATGGAAAAAATACCGAGTGTTCGAGACCTTCCACTCGTAAAACAAAACTAAAGGAGATATCTTTATGAAAAAAATCAATTTTCTGACACAGGCCGCCATGATCGCGGCACTTTATGTCGTCCTGACACTTGCCATCAACGCATTCGGTCTTGCCAGCGGTGCCATTCAGGTCCGCGTGTCCGAGGCACTTACGATTCTGCCTTATTTCACGCCTGCTGCCGTTCCGGGGCTGTTTATCGGCTGTCTTTTAAGCAACACCATTACCGGATGTGCGCTGTTTGACATCATCTTCGGCAGTATTGCCACTCTGCTCGGTGCGGTCGGTACCTATCTGCTGCGCAGGCACAAATGGCTTGCTCCCGTTTCCCCGATCATCGCAAATACGATCATTGTTCCATTCGTACTTTCTTACGTATATGGTACGCCCGGAACCATTCCTTATCTGATGCTGACAGTTGGCATCGGAGAAGTGCTTTCCTGCGGCGTTTTGGGCATGGTTCTTTTATTTGCACTGAACAAATACAGAACGACACTCTTCGGAGTGCAAAATTAAACATCCGCCGGTCGGAATCGCCTCCGGCGACGGCGGATGCTGCATCTGTGGGACACGATCGCAACATTTTCCCGCAGATGCCTTTTTTCTTTCAGATCTATTTACTGTATGTGATAAAGCAGTTTCCGTTCGCTTCAAAGTAATCACGCGAATCATTCATGCCCATCTTGGATATCGTTCCGCTCATCGGATTGAAGATGACCGTATTGAGCTCATTGTATCCCACGATCAGTACTGCATTTCCATCATTTAACAGTGCCATGACCGGAATGTCCTTTCCGACATAGTAAAGCACACTTTCCATGCTGCATCCGGTCAGATCGAGCACCTTGTCATCCGGCAGATTTTCCTGCAGGATATCAAACAGCGACTTTCCGGCCTGCAGAAGCTGCATGCTGTTTCTGCTGACACCCTCAAAGGACAGGATCGTATCAATGCAGACCGCAACACTGCTCCGTTCCTCCGAAACAGCATCCGCCGTGATCTTCATGATCTGATTGACGTTACTTCTGTTGCTCTTCTCCCAAATGCAGTTTCCGTTTTCATCAATCACTTTCCCGGACAGGGCATCCGCCTTTGACACCGCTTCTCTTGGCTGCTGCACGATCGCAGAAAGCCTGTAGCCGTCATATACATAATAGCATTCCTGCTTTTCCTCTTTCTGCGGCAGATGAATAGAACGCTCTCCCTCATACATGACCTGTTTCGGCGTCAGATATTTCATCTTATCCGATTTCAGACTGCTCTTCATGGCTAGCTGTGCAATCTTTTCATAATCCTTTGTTGCAACGACCTCAACCGTATTTTTCTGCGTTGTCTCCGGCAGATCGTTCATGATCTGGTCATCCGCCACCGCTGTATAGCCACCGTTTCCATCCGCGCTCACACGGTGCAGATCGATCTGGTTTCCGTTGATCTGTGCTTCCAGCACATAAATACCGTTCTTATTGTAATCCTTTAAAATATCTCCGCTCTCATTCTGGATCTTCACATCATACATCAAAAACAGCGTATTTCCCATAGTATCCTTTGTAATATCTGTCCGATATGCCAGTCCGTAGATCAGATCCTCGTTCATAAAGCCAAGCGGTCTGATACATCTGCCGCTTCCCGCCTCGATCTTTGTCTGCCTGCCTGTATTCAGGTTCAGAAGGATGAGCTCCTGACTGTTATCCACATCCCCGGTCAGCCATGCGATCATCCGGTTACTTTCTGATACACGGTAGCTGCCCTGTATCACATTTTCCTGCAGTGCGGTATAGCTCTTTCCCACCAGATCGATCTGATAGATCACGTGATCCAGGATCAGGAACAACTGGTTTTTATTATTGACATAGGCAAGCTGTGAAATATCCTGCATCAGCCGCTGGGAAGAGCCTGTATAAGGGATATATACCTCTTCCTCGATTGTATTCAGCATACTGTTGTAGTAATAACAGCCGACACCGACACTGCCCTCGTGATTGCCACGGTTCATATAGCCGTATACCAGAAACCGCACATTTCCTGTCTCATCTACGCTGGCGATCCTGATCCCGCCATCCTGATACAGTGTCCTGCTGTCCACATTATTCTGATCGTAAAAACCAAACAATAATGCAGTCTTACTGTCTGTCAGGTTAATTGAGAACAATCGGTTTTCCTTCACAAACGCAAATACATTACCGTCTTCGCTCTCCGCCAGCTCCAGATTGCCATCGCTGATACCCAGTGACAACTTATTATTTGTATAGGAAGCTGCTTCCGGTTCAAAATAAGAATCCATGTCTCTTTCATAATCAAGCAGATACATACGTTCCGCCGTGTATCGGATATAGTAATACTCCGTCACATTATAATACCGACAGCCATCCGCCATATCAACAGACAGCGCATAACGCAGCTCGACATTTGCCACATACGGATTGATCCTTCGGACATAGATCTCCGGCTCTGTTTCTTCTTTGACGGACAGATCCCCCCAGGTGATCTGCGCAAAGCTCGAATGGATCGTCACCTTACTGTAGGTTGTATTATCTCCGTCCGCGTTGGACTCCAGATATTTTGTCAGCTCCTGTGCACGATCCTTGTCAAAGCTTCTGCTGTGGAAATCCAGCGCAAAAGCCGTCATATCACTCACATGGTATGCTGCATCTGCCAGCACGATCCTTGTATAATAATAGATCGTCCTGCCTTCCGTATCCGTCAGCTTCAGGCAGAAAGAATATTCGGTATTCTCCTCAAGAAGATCCTTCAGCACAAGATCCACATATGCCATGTCTTCCGACTCTGTAAAACTGCCTGCCTCCGTATCCTCGACAAGACGCTGTCCATCTGCCGATCTTACCTCATAGGCAAGTGCGGAAATGCTGTCCGCATACAGGTCGATCTGCAGGGAGATCTTACGATCATCCTTTTGCAGCGGCGATATCGTATCGTCCAGCTGGCTGCAATCCATTTCCTGATCATAGCCATGCAGACAGTTGATGCGTGTATCACCCTCCATCACATAGACGAGCGGATACGTTGCCTTTGGCATTTCTGCCGTGATATCCGTATTTCCTTTATTCATAAAATGATCGATCATCAGCATTGCGATCAGAAACATGATGACCGTATATACTATCTTCAAAATTGATTTCTTCACGTTATTACCTCTGGACTGCCTCTCCCGTTAAAAGATCATATAATGTCTGATGACAGGAAAGTGCATCAAGCAGCTCCTTTACCTTTTCTACAGAAGGACGTTTTTGCATGCCCTTCTTTTTCACGCCGCGCAGGAGCAGGTTTTTCGGCGTATGTGCCATATCGATAAATTCCATGATCTGTGTTTCATAACCATAGCATTCCATCAGCTGTGCCCGGACTGCGTCTGTCAGGATCGCAGCCATACGATCCTTTAAGATCCCATAGGAAAGCACAGAAGAAAGCATATCACATTTGATCTGTCTGTTCAGCTCATGCTGACAGCACGGAACAGTCAGGATCACGCTCGCATTCCAGAAAATTGCCTTTGCGATCGCATAATCCGTCGCCGTATCACATGCGTGCAGTGTTACGACCATATCGACTTCTTCCTTTTCCCGGTAATTCTTAATATCACCTTCCAGAAAGTGCAGGTTCTCATAGCCATACTGATCCCGCAGACGGTTACAGTGCTGGATCACATCTTTTTTCAGATCCAGTCCGATCACATCGATATCATACCCTTTTAAAATTTTCAAATAATAATAAATGGCAAATGTCAGATAGGATTTGCCACAGCCAAAATCCACGATGGAAATCTTTCTGTCCTGCGGAAGCGCCGGCAGTACATCCTCGATATATTCCAAAAAACGGTTGATCTGTTTGAATTTATCATATTTCGTACGCACGATACTGCCATCCGCATTCTGTACACCAAGCTCCTGCAGAAACGGAACACAGACACCTTCCTGCAGAATGTAGTTCTTTTTACGGTTGTGGGATAATCTGTCTTTATTACATGTCCCACTGTCTCCCATAGCAGGGATTCGTTCATCTGATACACTGTTTCCGGATCTTTCCGGTTTCTTTGCAGCCCGCTTTTTCACGGTAGCTTTCCCATTCTTACTGATCATTGCAGTCACCTGACAGTCCGCTGCCTGCAGGGAAAATTGCCGGAAATCAGCTAAAAGTAACATGATTTCCGCGATCAGCTCTTCCTTTTCATAATTAGTATGAAACACCTGTGTTCCCACATAGCTTGTCATTTGGAAAAACAGCCTGTCCTTCTTCTGAACCGGTCTGATTTTGACCTTGGATGCCAGAAGTGCTTTATCTTTTTCCATACCCTGTGCATTCCCGAAGGTTTCCGGCTTTTTACGCGGATCACTCAGCACGATCTGCAAAAGATCTGTATTCAGTTTTTCTTCCAGTATCTGCTTTATCCGCTCCATTTATCACATTCCTTACCTGTCTGACTTCGAATAGTTCCATTTTAAGTTGCCTGTATCCATTCGTCAAGGTACAAATCCGCAAAAGCCCGGCCATAACGGGTCAGCTTATTACGGATTTGCAATATTCCGATCTGCCATACTAAAACTGCAGAAATCCCATATCCTTCTTATGTCTTCGCTTCAATACTTCGTTCAACAGTATCAGAAATACAAGCTCATCAATTCCTTCCTGCGCAAGCACTTTATAAAGCGGATCCTCCGGTTTTGTCTGCTTTTTCATTTTATCAAGAAGTTTTGTCGAAAGTCTGCGCAGCATAAACTGATCCGGGTAAGCATCGTAGATCATACTGCCATCATAATCCAATATGCTGATCGACTTCACAATTTCCCGCTGCAGCATTCTGGCGCCGTTTAAGTACATCTGCTGGAAATATTCCAGATCTTCTACCATTCCGTTTTCCTTGGTATACGCGACTGTAGGATATGTCATATAAAAAGGAAGCACATTCATTTTTTTCATGCAGACCTCAAACTGCTTTTCTCTATATATATGACAAAAGAAAGGGAGCTGTTACATAACAGCTCCCGCAAAATTTTGCTCTTCTATTTGACTGTTTCGATACGTGCTATTGCACGCTGCAGCGCAGTCTCCGCTCTTGCGACATCGGTCTCGTTTGTCTTATGCGAAAGACGTTCTTCCGCTCTTTCCTTTGCCGCCTCCGCTCTGTCCAGATCGATCTCCTGCGGCCATTCAATGATCTCCGCCATGATCGTCACCTTATCCGGCAGTATTTCTACAAAACCGGCGTGCAGAGCAGCTTCACGCGTTTCGTCATTTTCTTCCGTAATGGTAAGAATACCCGGTTTGATGATCACCGTCATCGGGATATGGTGCTTGTAAATACCGATCTCTCCCTCTGTCGTATTAAACTCGACCATGACAGCCTCACCTTCGTAAAAAACGCGATCCGGTGTGATAATCTTCAGTTCAAAGTTTCTTTCATCTGCCATCCGGTCTCACTCCTTACTTTACGCGGGCTACCACATCATCGATGCTTCCGGCATTTAAGAAGTAGCTTTCCGGAATATCATCATGCTTACCTTCCAGAATTTCCTTAAAGCCTCTGATCGTTTCTGCAATCGGTACGTATTTTCCTTCGTAGCCTGTAAACTGTGTAGCAACGAAGAATGGCTGAGATAAGAATCTCTGGATCTTTCTGGCACGGTTTACGACCAGCTTATCATCTTCGCCAAGTTCATCCATACCAAGGATTGCGATGATATCCTGTAATTCTTTGTATTTCTGTAAGATTTCCTGTACACCACGTGCTACTTCATAGTGCTCCTGTCCTACGATACGAGGATCGAGGATACGGGAGGTAGACTCCAGCGGATCAACTGCCGGATAAATACCAAGCTCTGAAATAGAACGGGAAAGTACGGTTGTTGCATCCAGATGGGCAAATGTTGTAGCCGGAGCCGGGTCAGTTAAGTCGTCCGCCGGTACATAAACTGCCTGTACAGAAGTAATGGAACCATTCTTTGTGGAAGTGATTCGCTCCTGCAGGGCACCCATTTCTGTCTGCAGTGTCGGCTGGTAACCTACAGCGGAAGGCATACGGCCTAAAAGCGCTGATACTTCGGAACCTGCCTGTGTAAAACGGAAAATATTATCAATGAATAAAAGTACGTCCTTACCGCCTTTATCACGGAAGTACTCTGCCATTGTCAGTCCTGTCAGACCAACACGCATTCTGGATCCCGGCGGCTCATTCATCTGACCGAATACCATGGTTGTCTTATCGATAACGCCGGATTCTGTCATTTCATGATATAAGTCATTTCCTTCTCTTGTACGTTCTCCAACGCCTGTAAATACGGAATATCCACCATGCTCGGTTGCGATATTACGGATCAGCTCCTGGATCAGTACAGTCTTACCTACACCTGCACCACCGAATAATCCGATCTTACCACCCTTCTGATACGGGCAGAGAAGATCGACTACCTTGATACCGGTTTCGAGAAGCTCTGTCTCTGTAGACTGCTCCGCAAACTGAGGTGCCGGTCTGTGGATCGGTTCATAGTCCACATCTGTAGGCTGTTCTTTATTATCAATTGCCTCACCTAAGACATTGAAGATTCTTCCTAATGTCTTTTCGCCGACAGGTACGGTAATCGGAGCGCCTGTTGCGATCGCATCCATTCCTCTTACCAGTCCGTCAGTCGGTCCCATGGCAATACATCTGACAGTGTCGTCGCCCAGATGCTGTGCCACTTCTACAATGAGCTTTTCGTTTTCGCCACGCTCGATGCGAATTGCTTCGTTAATCTCCGGAAGGTTGCCTTCCGCAAACTTGATATCAAGTACAGCACCGATAACCTGCGTGATCTTTCCGATTGTCTGTTCTGCCATTGTTTTCTATTCACTCCTTTTCTAGCTGATGGCCTCCGCACCTGCTATAATTTCGGTTAATTCCTGCGTAATAGTTCCCTGACGGGCTCTATTGTATTGTAAAGCCAATGAATCAATCATTTCTTCAGCGTTGCTTGTTGCTGAATCCATTGCCTGCATACGTGCACCGTTCTCACTTGCGACAGCATCTACCATTCCGCCAAAGATCAGACTTGTGATATATTTCGGAATGATCAGGTCAAGTGCTTCCGTTTCCTCCGGTTCGAAGTTCATCAGAAGCTTATCGTCTGCATCTGTCTTTGTCTCCGCTGCTTCCGTCTCCTGCCCGCTGACCGGGAGAAGCTTTAAAAACTGCGGGATATGGACAACGGTATTTTTGAATGCGGTGTATGCCAGATAGATCTCACCGACCTCACCGTCTGAAAATGCTTTCAGAACAGTGTCTGCGATATTCATGGCATCGATATAAACCGGTTCGTCGATCATATCGGAATAATCGGCAGCGATCTCATAACCGGCTCTCTCCAGTGCGTCTTTTCCTTTTTTACCGATCGCGTAGATCTTCAGATCTTCTTTTTTCAGATCCTCATTCTTTGTGATCAGCTTTATGACATTGGAGTTGTAACCACCGGCAAGACCTCTGTTACTTGTGATGACAATGACTGCTTTTTTGCTGCTTTCGCCGGCCTTTAAATAAGGATGATTGATCGTTCCGGCTTTGGCAAGCATGGATTTGACAGTCTCATACATGCATTCAAAATATGCCTTTGATTGTTCTGCACGCGTTTTTGCTCTCTGCAGCTTAACAGTGGATACGAGCTTCATTGCTTTCGTGATCTGCTGTGTACTCTGAACAGATTCCTTGCGCCTTTTGATACTTCTCATTGAAGCCATGCGTGTTCACCTATTCTTTCTGCAATTTACTTAAACTGTGCCTTGAATTCTTTGATTGCCTTTACAAAAATCTGTTCTGTCTCTTCGGAAATTACCTTTTCCTCTGCAATGTTCTTTGGTACTTCAGGATACTTGGTATCCAAAAATTCAAAGAGCTCTGCTTCAAATCTTGTAATATCCTCAACCGGGACATCCAGAAGATATTTATTGGTTGCTACATAAATAATGATAACCTGATACTGTACAGGCATCGGCTTGTACTGAGGCTGCTTCAAGATCTCTCTGATTCTTTCACCCTGTGCCAGCTTTTCCTTGGTATCTGCATCCAGTTCGGAACCGAACTGTGCAAATGCAGCAAGCTCACGGTACTGTGCAAGCTCCACACGGATAGGAGCAGCGATCTTTTTCATTGCCTTGATCTGCGCAGAACCACCTACACGGGATACGGAAAGACCTGCATTAACAGCCGGACGGAATCCGGAGTTAAACATTTCTGTTTCCAGATAGATCTGACCGTCTGTG
>OHNA01000361.1_pt1 | contig 16561 bp, 18 predicted proteins | sample 1569481 | NCBI WGS metagenome assembly OHNA01 (sample SAMEA3879542, study PRJEB24766) | human gut metagenome | biome: human-associated habitat; feature: feces | place: USA | collected 1985/1987 | reverse complement strand
ATATTTTATTGTATGAACACTCTTTTTTATTTTAAAGAAAGGAGCTGATTCAATAATGGAATCAAAACGCACAATCAGTCTGTTAAAGGCTGGAGATTCTATCAAGGAAACTGAAAAAATGCAGTTTATGGTAGATGATGTAACGTCAGCAAAGGATGGGTACATATTGGTTCTTACTGATTCAACAGGTAAGATTCAAGCACATGTTATGGATGGCCTGTGTACTGATCCGGAAAAACTGAAGGGAAAGGTAGTGACGCTTGAAGGTATCGTGTTATATGTAAATGAGGATACGAACCGTATCAAGGTCAAGAAGATTGCAGTAGTTGACAAGGAAGATATTAAGATTTCTGTTTTTACCAGTATTCCAGAGGAAAAACTGGATCGATATGAAAGAGAACTTGAGAAACTTAGAACACATCTGAAAGGAAGTGTTTATGAGGAACTTGTCAGTATATGTTTTTCCCGGGCACGTGTTACGAGAATGAGGCAGATGCCGGCGACATTGATCAATCATTGTTGCATTAAAGGAGGAATGCTGGAAGCTGCTGTTGTTGTAGCAAGACTTGCTACGGAAACGGGACGGTATTACATGGGCTTATCTAATGGGCTGTATAACAGTAAGATAGAGTGGGATCTCTTAATTACTGCAGCACTGCTTCATAATATCGGAAACTTCCTTTATTACTCAAACGAAGAACCATTCTCGAAGACCATGGTAGGTGTCAATTATGGCTACCAGGGTTGTGTTACCGAAGAACTTGAAAATGTGATACGCACAAATTCAATCGAACTATCTGTAATGGATAAGGCAAAGCTTATTGGAGTAATTGCACAGTGCAATCCTTATCGCAGGAGCGGTGCAAAAGCAATGAGGGTAGAAGCTGTTATCTTGCGTAACGTCTATACGACATTTACAATGGCAGATATGTTTGACAGGGTACGTACACAAGCAATGGAAGAAGGGCAGAGTGGAGAAGATACGGAATTTGTGTATGATGAAGCCCTCAGATGTTATGTCACACTGAAAGGATAAGGAGGATGTCATGGAGAAAACAGTGTTAAAAAGAAGCAGTCTACTTACAGGTGGCAGTAGTGAATATCTTATGTCACGGGCAAAGGAAATGGCTGCGGAAATATTGGAAACTTCTGTGGATAGATTATATCTACATCCGGATTTCCTTATGATTCAGTCGCAAGACGGTAAAAAATCCATAGTACTGGATGATATACTTCCAATATTTGAACTGGCAAATTTGGTTCCTATGGGAGACTATTTTACAGTCATTATTGACGGAATGGATCGGTTGACTTTACAGGCAGCCAATAAGATGCTCAAGATACTGGAGGATAAATCGTCTTTAATAGTCCTTGGTATCTGTTATGGACAGGTCTTGCCGACAATAAAATCTCGTATGCAGTGTCTGAATATCAAACCCAAATCTGCAAAAGAATATGATGGTCTGGGCGATGATGCGGGACTGTACTTTGACGCTTTGCGCGGCAGGATAGGAACCGATATATCAGATATTATTCCTACATTGAGAGAGGTACGGCGTATTATCTTGGATGGAAAAGAAAAGGATCTGATCCCATGTCTAAATCTTTTAGTAGAAAAAGACAAAAATTCATTCTATGCAGTCAATAATGTGGACAGAGTGAAAGCTCTTTTAAATGTTTGTGAAGCAGCATATCTTGAATTGCTTCGTAAAAACTACACTGACAAAGTGTATGACAATATTATACTCATCAATCAGCATAAACAAAGGCTTGGATCATCCTCCTATTCAAAGGATGATTTTTTTTCACTTTTTGTGTGTCTGATCTGATTTTCAAAGGAAGGAGAATTTAACATGAATTTATACAACAAAATGCGTCCTCGTGATTTTAGCAAAAGTCAGATGGTAGGACAAAAGGCAGCAGTCTCAGTTTTAAAAGGTGTTATCCGAAGTAAAAAATATCCCAATGCATTTTTGTTTACAGGAGTAAGAGGTACGGGCAAGACCAGTGCTGGTAGAATTTTTGCAAGGTATTTGAATTGTGAAAATCCGACAGAGAATGGTCCATGCGGACGATGCAAAGAATGTCTGGATTCGGCACCTATGGATATTATTGAACTTGATGCCGCCAGCCACAATGGCGTTGCGGATATAAAAGAACTTTTATTGTCAACACAGTATGCACCAGTGTCACAGTACAAAGTCTATATTTTGGATGAAGTACATATGCTGTCACCGGCTGCATTTAATGCTCTTTTAAAAACCTTGGAAGAGCCGCCAGAGAAGTGCTTTTTTATTCTGTGTACTACAGAATCACATAAAGTTCCGCTGACTATCAAAAGCCGTTGTATGCGTGTGGAGTTTACACGTATTGAAGAAGATGTTATATATGAACGCATTAAAGTGTATTGTGATGAGGTCTCTAAGGCTTATGAGGATGATGCACTGAAAGTAATTGCTAAAAGTGCGGATGGTGGGATGCGCGATGCGTGGAGTATTCTGGAACGTTTTCTTTCAGAGGATAAGATAACAACCTCAGATGTTATGGACGGACTTGGAATAACCGCCGATGAATCCATTTTTACAACACTTGCCGGAATTGTACGTAAGGATCCGGTGATGGCACTTGATGCGGTAAAAGATATGGCGTCAAGAGGACGGAGTATCGAGATATTTATGCAGGATCTAGTAAAGGTACTGGTAGATATTGTATACGTGCATAAGTCTGGAGGCGTTCGCAGTCTTGTAAATACTTCTGATTATAAAGAAGGTATCGCGCAGCTTACGCAAGAGATTGATGCACAGACTGCTCTTCGGTATATAGATGAGCTGACAAAGGTTTATTCCGGTGCAAAGGAGTCTGATATTGACTTTGCTGTAGAAGCTGCGATTTTAAAGCTGATCAGTACAGTATCAGATTATTCAGAACTTGAAAAGAGAGTGAATTTGCTGGAAAAAGAGGTTTCTGTTTTGAAAGCGACACCTGTCAGAAATATTCAGGACCCAGCTTTCGAGAAGAGTACACAGGAGAAGAAAACAGAACCTGTTGAAAAAGAACCGGCGAATACGCAAAATGGCTTCTTTGGAGAACCATACGTAATAAAAGAAAGTGTACATGGAACTGACGAAGAATTTGCAAAAATTGCTTCGGATGAAGAAATGCCATTTGATGAGGTTCCGGATGAAGAAATGCCGTTTGAAGTGACTATTGTTCCTTCCAAGGAAGGGTTAGAGAAAACTGCAAACTGTACAGAAACACCTCTAGGAATAAGAAAGGCTGCAGCTATTGCCGAAATTCCGGAAGATGCTCCAGATGGGGAGATCGGCGAAGCCATTAGTTTGTTTGGCAATGACATGAATGAAACGAAGACAGAAGAAATGTCGGAGGAACAAGATGATCTTGATGAGTTCATGTTTGGAGACGTTGATCTGTTTGGAGAATGTGCCAGGCAAGATTAGACAGCTTTTAAAATCTGGAATTGAATTTTTATCTTCGAAACGAAGAGGAAACAAATTGAAAAAGGATCTGGAGCTGCTTAAAGAATATCAGAATGATATTGATATGCCGCAGCTTGATAGATTGCTTAAAGAAAAAGATATATGATTGTCAGACAGCGGAAAGCTGTCTGTTTTTTTGGACGGAGAGCGAACCTATGCGCTATATCATTTTAGTAGTGCATCATAGGTAAGATATGCACCTGCAGAGGCGTTATATGTGGGATGCATATCTGTACTCCCAAAAGAAGGCAAAGAAGGAGGAAACTTATGAGCAAAGAACTAAAATATTATCACATTGATACATGTGATCTGAAAAACGGAACCGGGATACGTGTAGTATTATGGGTTGCCGGTTGTTCCCACCATTGTAAAAATTGTCAGAACCGTTTCACATGGAATCATGAACAGGGATTACATTTTGATACACAGATTGAAGAACAGCTGATGGACGCACTACGACCCTCATACATTGAAGGTATTACGTTGTCTGGTGGTGATCCACTATATCTGGAAAACCGCGATGGCGTCGGAAAACTGGTCATGCGTATCTCAAAGGAAATGCCGAAAAAATCCATCTGGCTTTATACAGGATATGATTTTATCTGTATGGATGGCAAATTTGTTTTTAGAGATGGGACTGATGTATTTGAACTGCCGTGGTTATCGTGTGTCGATGTCATTGCAGATGGGAAATACGATGATGAGGTACGGAAGGATGATTTAAAAAAAGGCCGGAATGTACATTGGGTAGGGTCATCCAACCAGCATGTGATTGATGTTAAAAAGTCTTTGAATGCAGGCGGAATTGTTTTGTTTGATGATGTTGCATTTAGGGATGATATGGAACGGATGCCAGAGATGGATATACTCAGGCAGTTATATAAGTCTTAGAAGGGAGGACTCAGTATGGAAGTGATTAAAAAAACCGGTGTGCGGGAGCCTTTTGATGGGCAGAAAATTATTGATGCAGTACGTAAATCTGCTGATCGTGCGGATATTGCTTTGGCTAAAAAAGATGAATATAGGATTGTTCAGCTTGTAGCTGAAAGAATAAAATCGCATGGCATAAGTGAAGTGCCAGTGGCACAGATACACAGCTTTGTTGAGCTTGCGCTTGACGAGGTAAATGAGAATGTAGCCAGATCATATAGGGATTATCATAATTACCGTATGGAATATGCGAATATAATGCAGGACTGCATTGATTACAGTCTTAATTTAATGACAAGCCGGGAAAGAGAAAATGCTAATGCTGATTCTGACCTTGTAGCTGTTAAGCAGACATTAAGAAGAGCATATCTTGATAAGAAGATATATATGAGCAAGTTTTTGTCACCAGCAGAAAAAAAAGCAATTCATGATGGATACATATATGGGCATGACATGAGTGCCCGTATGGATACAATTAATTGTTGTCTTTTTGATCTCAGAAGCGTACTGGATGGCGGATTTACAATGGGCAATATGATCTATAATGAACCAAGTGATTTGCCTGCATTTTTCCGAGTAACAGGAGACGTTATATTTTCCGTGGCATCACAGCAATATGGTGGTTTTACAATACCGCAGATTGATGAAATTGCTGAAAAATATTGTGAATTATCATATAAAAAGTATATTGCAGAGATGTTGGAATATGAAGGTGTGCAAACACTGGAAGAATTAAGTGTTAAAAAGCAGGAGAAGATCTTGCAGATGGCATATACAAAAATTGAATATATGCTGCGAAAAGGTTTTAAATCGCTGGAATATAAACTCAATACAGTTGTAGGTGCCAGAGGCGATTATCCGTTTACCACATTTACGTTTGGTTTGTCAAAGAGCGTGTGGGGACAGTTATTTTGCAGGATAATGCTTGAGACAAGAAAGAATGGACAGGGACCAAACCATATACCGGTGTTATTCCCGAAACTTGTCTTTTTATATGATGAAAATCTGCATGGATATGGTAATCCTCTTGAAGAAGTCTTTGAGGAAGCTGTGTCATGCAGTATGAAAACTATGTATCCTGATTATTTATCGTTATCCGGTCAAGGATATATTGCAGATATGTATAAGAAGTATGGGGTAGTTATTTCTCCTATGGGCTGTCGTGCATTTCTTTCCCCATGGTATGAAAGAGGTGGAATGGATCCGGCGGATGAAAATGACAAACCTGTATATACGGGCAGATTCAATATCGGAGTTTTTTCATTAAACCTTCCAATGATTTATATGAAGGCACAGAAGGAACATCGCGATTTTCATGAGATTCTTGATTATTTTCTTGAAATGATAAGGAGTCTGCATCTTAGGACATATGCATACTTATCTAACCTGCGTGCCAGCTGTAACCCAGTTGCGTATTGCGAAGGTGGCTTTTATGGAGGACATTTGAGTCCGACAGACAGGATTGAGCCAGTATTAAAAAGTGCTACAGCATCTTTTGGAATTACAGCACTTAGAGAGCTGCAGATGCTGTATAACAAAAAGGAACTATCTGAGGATAGTGAATTTTCATATGGAGTTCTTGAGTATATCAATAAGAAAGTCAAGGACTTTAGCCGTAAAGATGGAAGGCTGTTTGCTGTTTATGGAACACCTGCAGAAAATCTTTGTGGGCTTCAGGTAAAACAGTTCCGTGCAAAATATGGCATCATCGAGGGTGTAAGCGATCGTGAGTACGTATCAAATTCTTTTCACTGCCATGTTACAGAGGATATTACACCGATACAGAAGCAGGACATTGAATATCGCGCTTGGGAGAACTGTAATGGTGGCAAAATACAGTATGTGCGTTATCCGATTGATTATAACCGGAATGCTATAAAGTCTCTTGTGAAAAGAGCAATGGATATGGGCTTTTATGAAGGTGTAAACCTGCAGTTGTCATTTTGTAATGATTGTGGTTTTAACGCACTCTCTATTGGAAGTCGGTGTCCTAAATGCGGCAGTGAAAATATTACAGAGATTGATCGTATGAATGGCTATCTTGCTTATGCAAGGCTGGCTGTGAAGAACTCAGATGGATCGTATGTGCACTATTCAAGACTCAATGATGCAAAAGATGCTGAAATTCTTGATAGAAAGAGCATGTGATAAACAGATTTCGCAAAAGATGCGTTTACAAATGGAAGGAGATTTATATGAAATATTATACAGGAGTTGTTAAAAATATGTGTCCTATGTGCGGACGCACAGTATATCTCAAAGTTACAGAGGATAAGCAGGATGAGTACGACTGTTACTCTACAGAGTACCCTAGTAAGTCAATTCAAAGTGCTTTACCATCATTTGATAAATTTGAAAGAGAATTTATCAAGACAGGGTATTGTCCTGTTTGCCAGAAGAAGATCTTCTGTGCAAAATTGCCTGCGAAAAATGGGTTTTTCAGTCTGGATGCAGAAGTAAACCCTGATGTGATCAGAGAAGATGCAATAGATGCTTTCCTTATGCATCCTTCGTTTGCATCATTCCAAAACCGCAAAGACTGGATCGGAGCGATAAAGTCTGAATGTGCGCAGGAACTTACCGTAAATGAGAAGCTGCTGTTTTTGGAGGAGTTTGATCTGCTGGATCATTATAAAATTTCCGATGATGGAACAGTAGTACCAAGGTGATAGGGCTGATAATTTGATTAAATAAAGGAAAGGATGGTAACTATGTACCGAGTATATGAAATCACAGAAAACGAGGCAGGAAAGATAACCCGCTGGCGCTGGGATGGCGACTGTGGTTACTATGACGTTTTTGAATCCCCGGAGGAACTGGAACAGGAAGAAGAACGTCTTGCTCAAATTGAGGATGAGTGGAAGCGAAATAAGGAGACTTACATTCGTCTGGAAAAGCGTCGGGAAGAGCTGGCAGAGCTGAAAAGAACGTATGTCGGCTCTGAAGTATGTATGAGTGAATTCCTTCGCTTCTATATAGGAGCCGGCTGGAAGTTTACCGATGAAGAGATCCACGAATTTCTCGAATTTGCAGGTGAAGAAGATATCCCTGTCTCAGAAATAAGATCAATATAAAGGAGAATGGGAATGAAAATGCATAAGATTCGTGGTGTAGATAAGAATATCTGCACGGCAGAACAAAAGATAGCATACAATTATGCCTTTAGTCATCGTTCATGGTTGGAAATGATTTATAAATCAGATAAGGCTGGATTTATCAAAAGTGGTGAATACCAAGAGGTTATTGATTTAGTAACTAAATCCATTAAAGACAACGGAACTGATAAAAGACATAACATTGATGCTATTATCCATTGCTTTAGGAATGGGATTGAAAATTATGTGCAAGGACCTTCAATTCTTACTTCTTATGTAGAAATAGGGAAAACTTTCAAGTGTTTATATGAGATTAAATAGTTAGATCATAAAAGTAAAGGAGAATGAGAACATTAAAAGATATTTTGCAAGACATATAAAGAATATTGAAGAAAGGAGAGGCGGTACTTATAAGTACCGCCAAATTTGACTATGTTTTTAACAACAAAAAATCTTTACGCTTTTATCTTAAAAAGTTTGAAAGAGGATCCGGAAGCGGCTGAATCAATGAAACAGCTGGATTATATTATCCAGGATGTAAATGTAGAAACAGTACTTGCAGATGAGTCAACATTTGAAATGCACATATGTCCATACGGATGTGAAGGTGTATATGCGGAAGCATATTATATCCCAGGTATCGATTGTGGTAATTGTAAGCCGGAGGAAATTCATCTTTTTACAGCCAAGACTCTCGTCGAGGGCAAGGAAGGTTATCGGTTAATGGGAAACCTGATTGCCCTGGCACAGTATTATGCTGATCGTTATTTGGCGTCTAACTGGGAATGTACAGTATCAGCAGAAAGAGCTGATTACGTAAAGAAGAATTATATCGAGAAGGGTATCAGTAAGGATGCACTTGTGCAAGATTTTTATGATATGCGCAGCACATCAAAATCCAAGTTTGGATATAGAAGTATAGAGTTGCTGAAGCAGGATATTGACCATTATGATCTGGCTGAACAATTTCTGCTGGAACTGAAGGGTGCCTGCGAAGACAGAAAGGGTGGCATGGTGGATCTCAAATTTGTGCTGAATCCTTATGTATACACTCAAAACTCTATTGAAGATCTGCATAGGAAGATTATCGAAGAGATTTGCATGTCTATCTGCAACTGTGGGGACTGTTCCTATTGCATAACAGAAATGGATGATGGAACAGTTAAGACCAGTCCATGTTTGTATGCAAATATGCTTTCTGAGCTGGAAGCAGTGATTATCGATAAAAAGTCTTTTTGTATGCCATATCGTAATGAAAATGGTGAACTTAAACAAATCGCACAGAAATATGCTTATAAAATGACTGTATCAGAAGATGGATACAGTCATTTATTTAGCAAGTGAGTTATGAAGCAATCAGATCCTTCGGGGCAGGATAGCTATTAACATTCAAATCATAAATAAGAAAGGAGGTACATTTTATGAAATGTACAATTAAAATAGCAAAGGTAGATCAGGAGTTTACAAATAGCAAGATAAGGGCATATGCCTCATTAGTATTTGATGAGTGTTTTTGCGTCTCAGACATTAGGATTATCGAAGGCGGGAAGGGACTTTTTATCTCAATGCCGTCGTATAAAACGAAGTCTGTGGATGTACATAATAATCCTGTTTATCAGGAATATTGTTATCCTATAACAAAGGCTGCACGTGAACAGCTATATAAGGCTATTTTACAGGCATACGAAACAGGGAATGAGATCGGTATGGGCACATTGTCTGAAATGCCTTATGAAATCCAGATGTATAAAAGCCATTCAAATGGCATAGAAGCATATGGAAGCATCGTTTTGGGAAAATGTTTTGTGATTTCTGGTATTAAGGTAAGAACCGGTAAAAGCGGCTCGTTTGTCTGTATGCCATCTAAATTGCGCGGTTCAAAATATCAGGATATCTGTTATCCAATTACAAAAGAGTTTAGGGAAAAACTTTATGGAGATATCATTGCATTATCTAAATGCGCAGAAGAGTATCAGAAAGAAGAGAGTTGAAATCTGATCTGATTACAAACATTTTTTTGATTTATAAGTATCAAACTCTATAATACCATATAACAAATATAACTACATGTTATTGAGGTGTCTGAAATTCAGACACCTCTTTTTAAGAAAGGAAGGTTGAGATTATGTCAACATATTATGAATATCAGGATGTGAAGGTAGCAATGTATCATAAATTAAAAAGTATGGATGGATGGAAAATGTATGGCTATTCGCCGGATCACAGTGATCTTATGCATGACTATTATGATCCGGAGTCATGGGACGGCATTGCAGAAAAAAATGGTTATATTCTTTGCGTGGATGTTAGCTCAGAGGCAAAACCGCTGGAAATTCGTGAATATGATTATGAAGGATTTTCTTATGATACGTCAGTTTTGGAAAAGATCGAAAAACTGAAACAAATGACGGTTGCACGTGGAGCCAGTGAGCAGGAAGAACAGTCAGCTAAGAATATGATTATACGCTTGCAGAAAAAGGCATCCGAAAATGCAGAAAATGCTAACCGTTACCGAGTAGTTGGAATGGTTCCGGGACATATGGCTAATCCGCCAAGAATGAACTGGCACATTGAAAAGGATGGTGTATATGTGGCAAAGGGAAATGGAATTTTAAAATTTGCCAAGTTGCACTCCTATTTTGTACATCTGCATTATAAGAAAGATATGGAAGAATTCCGGACTATGGATAGAAACAAATACCGGGAGGATTTAATCAATTCTTCTATTTGGAGGAAAAATTATTCGGAAGAACGGGCAAATGCAGCTGCAGATTCCCATATCAAATCTATGGAAGAGGATTTAAAACTTTTAGAACAGTTTGAAGCTTTTATTCATAAAATTGATACAACCTGCGGTGGCATGATCGGACATGGAAAACCTGTTTCTTACGAAAAGAAAATGGTTAAAAAGTATAAGGTGGAAAAAAGAATTGTTGAAACAAGTGAAGGAAGCATTCAGGAAGGGCAGTGTTTTGTCCTGAAGAGTAATTTCTCATATGGATCTTACAAAGGTCTCGTTTATAGAATCCATAAAACTGTATACGAGGATGGTCAGGTTCGCTATCATGCTTACAAATTAAACGGGAAGCTAACGAAAGAGTGTACTGGAAGAGCAAGTCGTAATAACTGCTGGTACATTGGAAAAGAAGAAGATTCATCATTTATGAAATGGATCAATACTGGCAATATTGCATGGTGCAATATTCAGGACGTTAAGGTAGCCCATGAAGTGGAAAAGGTAGTAAAGAAGGTAGGCTGACACATTATACATAAGACTATTTTTTATGGAAGGAGGATGCGCTATGGAATTGTTAGATAGCTCATTATATGATGAAATAGAGATTATACCTATTTCAAAGGAAGAATTTTCACGCTTTGCCTGTATGTATTCTGACAGGGATATTGACAGGATATGGAAATATCAGAGGACTAAAAAGTGCAAAATGATCGGAACCATTGATGGTAAGCTGGGTTATATCATTTTCAGCAAAATGGAAATTGAAAAACAGTCTGTATATGATATGGCTTGGGAAGCTGGCATTAAACGCTGCCACAGATTCTTGTGGAGCAGCAGGATCATGGATCATATCAGAGATGTATTTTGCAGTTTGCAGCGCGTGTAATATTTATGAGGGATGGCATAGACCATCCCTCTTTTTTTAGATGCACCAATTTTCGAGTTTGAGATCCTTTACTCTCTCAAATTCTTTTGTGTTATTTGTTACGACTGTATAATGTAGCGACAGTGCATGCCCAGCTATCATCATGTCTAATGGTCCGATAGGTGTTCCTGATTTTTCCAAATCTGCACGTATTTTACCGTAGCTTTCGGCAGCTGTAGTGTTAAAATCTAATATTTCAATATTGGCTAATAATAATGCTAATGCCAGCCTGTTTTTTTCCACAGCTTTACTCTTTTCAACTCCATGTACCAATTCTGCGTAAGTGATTGATGAAATGCATATCTCCGAAGGATCGTGTTCCTGTAAGCGGACAAAAACATTTTCTGGCTTGTGTTTTATCGCATATATACATATATTTGTATCTAGCATATATCTCATAATTCTTCCCGCTCCTGTTTATTGTATTCATCTCTTTCCTGCATGAAATCATCAGAAAACATGTCTATAGCCTGCATAAAAGAAATCCATTTGTTTGATACGGGCATAAGCAATACAATGTCACCTATCCTGTTTATAGCTACCTCATTGGTATCAAATCTGCATTCTTTTGGCAGGCGCACAGCCTGACTTCTTCCATTTTCAAATATCTTTGCTGTTTTCATATTATGCACCTCCTGAATTTTAAATTTAGCTTTTATAGTTATATTATTAGTATATATCGTGGTATATATCCAGTCAATATTTTCAAAAAAGAAATTCTCCATAGTTCTGACGATCATCAATTATATAGTCGATTTTAATATTCTTTTGGCTTTCATTTATCTGAAATACAAACCACAGATGCGGCCAGAAATTTGTCACACGGTATTTGGATGGAATATAGCGTAGCCTTGCACACCCGATAAATGGCGTCATTTCAAGTAAAGAAATTGCTTTATCATATGAATCGAGTAACCGCAAAGTACAGTCCTCTCCATTATCTCTGGCACACCGAAAAACATATTCTTTGAGGATGGAATTGGCTGCGGGAGAAATATCAACAGTGTACATAATCAATTTCCGTTTAATGCATTTCTTAAAATAGAAGAAGCGTTTCTGGCTGGAACATCCTCAATTCCTGCTTTCCGCATTTCTTCGACTTCAATCAACCTTTCTCTTAACTCTAGTTGTTTTTCACGTTGGTCAAAAGCGGCGATATCCATAACAACAAGATCGCCTTCTCCATTTTTGGTTAAAAAAACGGGTTCTCCAGTCTCTTTGCATAAGTTCGCGATTTCAGTGTAGTTTTGCCTTATGGCAGCAGATGGTTTGATAAGTGTCTGCATAAGAATCATCTCCTTTTCATAATCATATTATAGTATAATTATAATCAAATTATACTATTAAATATGCTTGCATACAACAACAAAAAGGCTTTTCTTGAAGTTGCAAAAAACGCAATATTATTTGACAATATTGCGCAAATGAGATATTATCATATTGTTGTTATCTTATCTTACTTAAAAATACTATTACAACTTGATAGATTAGCTTATTAAATCCTCGATGAAAAGAGGTTCTATAGGATAAAATGCTTGATTATATTGGCATATTAGAAAAAAGATTTTCTTTTTCCTAATATGCTATTTTTTTACATAATTTTTTTGAAATTGCTTGCTATTTAGTGAAACTGATGACTACGATAAATACTGTTGATGCAGTTTTTATATTTTTATCACAGACATGTTGCAGTTTTTGGATAATTGCAATTATGTTAAAAAAGAAGGAGGAAGAAAATGAAGAAGAAAACGCTTGGACGTATCTTCGGGATCTGTTTAGCTGCGGCTCTGACGGTAACATCCGTCCCAGTACCGGTAATGGCAGCCGAAGATACAAATGCTACGGAAGTAGCAGTTGATACCGTAGATGCAGAATCTACCGTATCAGACAATGATTCTCCGGAAGGGGAAGCAGATGATACATCTGCAGAAGAGGAAACAACAGAGGAAGTAGCAGAAGAGGTTGATAGCGAAGATGATGGATCAGATTACTATTTTGCTGGAAAAGATCTGGATATCTTTGCACTTGACTACAAAAATGCAGATGCAGATACCATCAATGAGTATCTGAGATCTGTACCGGACGCAACAATCGCTGCTTGGATCAGCGGACTGACAGATGCAGACAAAGCGGTTTTGATGGAAAAGGGCACAGATCTAAACGAAACACTTGATTATTACGGAGAAGATGTTGATGCAATCGGTCTTACCAATGAACAGCATTTCGATACTGCCATGGAGTATTATGAACTTTTAGCGACCGGTAAAAACGTATATGCCTATTTTTGGGGATCCAAAAAGGGTTCAATTACCGTAGAGTTTATAATAAATGGCGAAAAAAAATCATCCCAGATCAATATCGCTGGAATTGATACAACAAAAAGATTAAGAGAGAGACAAAAAACATTATCCTATACAGTAAATAATTCAGAATATGGTCTGACAGCAGGCGATTCAGCATATACATGGATGTTTGGGTCAGATGATAATGACGCAAAACAAGCATTAACAAAAATAGATGGTGGCAATAATAAATATATGCATACGTATATGAATCTTGCTTTCACAAAGCCGGCTGGTTATGCTCTATCAGATATCAATTATTCGGGAAATACTACAGGAAGATTTCGTCTCTACAATAATTGCAATACCAGCTATGGTAAGGGCGTAGGTGTTATTGGCAATAGTCTGGGTACGGATTATAATTATGGAACTGCAACAAATATATCTGCGAGACTGGTATCACAGGTCTGTAATTTTGGGATCAATGAAATGAAGGAAGGTCAGACTCAACCAACAACGACGGGACATAATGGAGTTATTACCTTTACATTAAGTCCTGCAACATACCATGTGGCTTATGATTCAAATGGAGGATCAGGAGTGGATTCACAGACATGTACATATGGCACTACATATACATATGCCGCCGCTCCAAAAACTGCGCCTCATTACACATTAAACGTAAATCTTAACGGAGCTCCGGGAACAGCAAGTGCGATCAGTGCACCAAGAGCATTCCTTAATTGGGGAAACGTAGCGGCAGGACAGCAGTTTAGTAATCTGACTACGACAAACGGTGCTACCATCACTAAAGTGGCAAATTGGGGTAACGGAACATGTACACTCCCTGCAGCACCATCCAGAACAGGTTACTACTTTGGCGGATGGCAAACAGCTCAGGGCGTAAAAGGTGCCGGTACAGCATATGCAGCGACGAAAAATGAAACCATTACTGCCGTATGGGGTGCACAGAAATATACTGTCAATTTTGTAAGTGACGGAAAAAACTACGGCAGTCAGTCCTTTGTTTATGGAACAGCGCAGGGGCTTAGATCACTTGCAGATCTTAAGATCAGCAAACCGGGTTATACATTTAAAGGCTGGAACGGAACCTATACAGATGGTCAGGCAGTTAAGGATCTGACAGATATCAATAACGGAACGGTAACACTGACAGCCCAGTGGGAAGCAAAGACAGATACGCCGTATACTGTTCACAGATATGTGCAAAAATCTTTGGAAAACGCAGACCCGGCAACAGGATATGAACTCTATACAGCACCGGAAGGAACAGAAAATCCTATCCTGGGAACTGAGACAAAAACTGCTACGACGGATACATCAGTAACCGAGATAGCAGTAGCAATTCCGGGCTATGACACACCGGATGCGATCGGACCTAAAACAATCGCAGGTGATGGGTCAACCACTTTTGATTTTTATTATAACATCACCGATACACGAGCAACTCTGACGGTAAATCATTACTACCAGACAAGCATTGATGGTGACTGGGTGCTGTATAATGGTACATTTGGATCCAGAACGGATACAACATTTACAAATGTGTTCCATGGTACAATTGGCGAAAGCATGACACCGGAGCAGTTAAGTACAAAGGCTATTGAGAATTATGAAATTGCATACAGTGGGGAATACACTCTTGTTCCAACCGAGTCTCCAAAAACAGTTGTTTTAACCAAAAACAGCGAGGTCAATTACTACTACAAGATGGTAAAGAAAAACACTACTGTTGAATATAAGGTAGAGCACTATATCCAGAAGTCAGAAGGTGGTGCGTATGAACTGTTTTCAACTACGACGGAGAGGGCAGAAGTTGGTTCTACAGTATCTCCTGCTTTTGATCAGGCCGCAATCGATGCTGTAAATGCAATTAAAGATTGCAAATGCGAGAAGCCGCAGGTACAAGTTGTCACCATTACAGGCGAAGGGCTCGTGTTTAAGTATAATTATGCCTGCGTTAAAGGAACACCTGATGTAATTTCAGGTGGTGGCAACCTGTCGCAGGAAACAATCAATGAGATAGCTAAGCGGCTAGCCGCAGGTCTTTCATTTAAGATGGATATTGAGGGTGTTAATTATGAGATTGTTCAGAATCCGGATGGAACACTGGGCATCAAGTTTGCAGTAACTGATGCAACAAAGGTTGTGATCCCGGATATTATAAAAATCGGTGAGAAGGTGTACCGAATCACTGAGGTACATGATAGAGCTTTTTATGACAATACTTCACTTAAGGAAGTTGTTATCTCAAAAAATATCAGTAAGATTGGTAACAGTGCATTTGAGGGTTGTATCAATCTGAAAAAGGTAACCCTGCAAGAAGGTCTTGTGACAATAGGTAATAAGGCATTTAAGGATTGTAGTGCATTGACCAGTATTACACTTCCCTCTACTGTTCAGAAGATCGGCGCATATGCGTTTGAAAACTGTGTTAAGATGACAAGAGTTACACTGAACGAGGGACTTCTTAAAATTGGCAAGAAAGCCTTTTATAACTGTAAGAAACTCAAGAAGATCAAAATTCCAAAATCTGTGCTGAAAATGGACAGTTATGTATTTGGAAAGTGTACGGCTCTTGCAACTGTAACATTTGCGCCGGAAGCAAATCTTTTATCGATGGGCGCAGGAGCTTTCAGTAACTGTACAGCCCTTAAAAAGATCAAGCTTCCGGATAAGCTGACTGCTATTCCAAGTAAATGTTTCAAGGGTGACAAGAAGCTTGCCAGCGTGACAATCGGCAAGAGTGTTACAAAGATCAATGCAGAGGCATTTAGCGGATGTAAGAAACTGAAAAAAGTAACAATCCCGTCAAAGGTACAGACAATCGGAAAGAAAGCTTTCTATAACTGTAAGAATCTGAAAAATGTGTCTATCAAGTCTAAAGCTCTTACAAGTGTAGGATCACAGGCATTTAAAAAATGCAAAAAGGGTATCAAGATCACTGTTCCGAACGGAAAGGCTGATTCTTATAAAAAACTTATGAAGGGAAAATACTAAAACCTCAATTTACAATCTTTCAAGGGCTATCATCCCACGGTTAAAACCGTGGGATGATAGCCCTTTCAGATTAA
>OHNA01000346.1_pt1 | contig 17084 bp, 13 predicted proteins | sample 1569481 | NCBI WGS metagenome assembly OHNA01 (sample SAMEA3879542, study PRJEB24766) | human gut metagenome | biome: human-associated habitat; feature: feces | place: USA | collected 1985/1987 | reverse complement strand
TTAAATATGAATTATGTACTGGTGCAGATTGCCAAAAGATACCTTTGCATAACAGCCTGCGAAACTGTAGGCGAGGCAGCTGCTAACGGCACTGCAAATAAAGGTAACAGTAAAAAACAGGCTGACCCTAACGAAAAGAAAGCCTACTCTTTCTCCTCCCCTCTTATTATTCCTGTTGACAAGGCTGTATTAAAAGACAAAAGCTCCGTATGGGAAGACCCTGCTTTGCTCGCCCGCCTTGTAAAAGACGGACTAAGCACAATGAACCACAGTGAGGTTCGTGATGTTATTCTTATGGTAGAAAGCTACGACCTTACCTGTCAGGAGTATCAGCATATCAGAGGTGCCAAAAGAATCATTGAAGGACTTGCAATTGACAGAATCAGAGATTTTGTCGGCGAGGCGGTTTCCGACTTCTCGGTAATCTACAAGGATTACTCCGCATACAAAACAAAAGAAGTCAGCGAAGAAATCACCTCTAAGGCTTTTGCAATGCCGAAAGCACTTGCGGATGACCTTGTTGCAGGATTTAAGTCTTTCTCTCTGAATCTTATCAAGATTATCCCGTCAGAGACGGCAATGATTTATGCTGCTCAAAAAACAATCTACAGCTTTAACAAAACCGTAGCTCTCATCAGTATGGACTATTCGGCAGTCAGAGTTTTTATCGCCAAAAACGGTGTGCCTCTCTACTGTCACGAATTTACATCTCCTGTAGATGAAATTTTACAGGTAATTGAAGAAGACAGAGATTTAAGCACGGCTGCCGCTATTGATTACCTGCGTACCGCCGGATACGGATTTAAAAATGAATGCAGAAATGCGTCTTCAAAAAGAAAGATTGACGATATTGCAGAAAACCTTATAGATGATATCGTCCGCAATGTTCGCCTTGTTACAATGTCGCTCAACATCAGCATTGACCAGATATTCTTAAGTGACTTCTTGGCTTACATTCCTCACATCCGCAACTATTTTGTAGGTTTTGGACTTGCAGGCGAGGTTATGCTTGTATCTGATACATTCAATACAGGCTCGGTAATTCCGGAACCGTCGCTTAAGGCAAGAGATGACTTCTACAAAAACGGTTCATACTTCCTTATGAACGAACTTATGAACTGCGGTACAGTATTTGAGAACAACCTTATTTACGGACTAAAGGCTCAACAGGCTAAAACACTTGATGACAGTGCAAAGGCTGCAAAAGCAGGCTGTGTCGGTCTTGGTGTACTCTGTGTTGCGGGAGTTGCTTTCTTTGGTTTCTACTTTGGCAGAAGCATTGTAGATAATATGATTTATAACGATACAAAGTACGACTATGCAAAAACTCTTATTCAACAGAGAGATGACATTACCCAGGCTCTGGCAAATCAGGCACAGGATGCCGAACTTTTACCGAGAACACAGCTTTATTGCGAAGATGTACTCAATGAGCTTGATTCTCAGATCGTTGACAAAATGGATTCTTTCACAAGCTACAACATTACTCACGCAAACGACGGTAGCGAAACCTACAACATTCCGATAAACGGACTTATTAAAGACTTCCCTACCTTTATTGATTTACAGAACAACATTAAAGACAACGGTTTCTTCTCTATGAGCGAAAACTTCTCGGTTTCTACAACTACAGAAACCGGTCAGTACAATCTTACAGCTCAGCTTACAACAGACATAACTCATCAGTCACAATCAAGTAAAACTGTAAGTGATACTGAAAACAACAGCGAAAACTAAGGGAGGAAACAAAAATGAAAAAGACTAAAATACCGGTACCGATTATTGTGTTTGTTGCACTTCTCATAGTATTTGTAATTATTTTGCTTGCACTTGTAATGCCGACATTCACTAACCTTTCTAAGTATAATGATGACCATGCTGCTATCACAGCAAAAATTGCCGACTGCGACGATGTACTTGCAAATCAAACAAGTGTCGAAGCCAAAATTGACGAAATGACAAAGCAGTATGATGAAAATCAGAAAAACCTCTATATTGACGCAAAGTCATCTGTTGAAGATTTACAGGATATTTTCGCAAGTCTTGACATTGATATGACTTCTCTTACCCGTGGCGAAAGTATACAGGACGATCAGGGCAGAGCGTCTATGGGCGGTATTCCGCTTTACAAAACAACACTTACATTTAACTACGACGGTACAAAGAACAAGACTATTGATCTTATCCACTACCTTGAGCAGGAGTCAAAGGGTTGCTACTATATAGACACACTTACCATGACTCCTATTGACGGCAAGGATACTTTTTCTACTGCATTCAGCGTAACACTTTACTACTTTGATACAACAAAGCAAGTTGTAAGTAATACAGATTCTACCGATTCAACAGAACCAACTACATAATTATAAGGACTTTACTATGGCTAATTTACTTCCAATCGACTTTTCACAAATTTCAACCTATATAACTCTCGCAGTAATTTTAATACTGTCAGTTGTACTCTGTATGCTCGCATACAGGCTTATGAATGTCGTGCCTGCAAAATGGCTGTGCGACTATGATGAAGAGCCGGACGAAAGTCTTTTTGGCACAAGGTATATTTTCAAACAAAGCGGAATTTACACTTCCGCTTTGTTTGCTATATTTAACTTAGGCATCTTTGCGTTTTTCGGCTATTCTTATTACACGATTTTCTTTTTATTAATTTCGATTACAATGCTCCTCATAGCTATGAGTGACTTTAAATATACAATTATTCCCGACCAATTCACAATTGCACTTGCAGTGCTTTGTGTTGCGCTTGCAATAACCGACCTTTTCACGCAGCAAATCTTTATTAAAGAATGGTGGAGTATTCCGCTTGGTGCTGTATGCGGCGGCGGTTCGCTTATGCTTATAAATTTATTTTCTATTGTAATTCTCAAAAAGAACGGAATGGGCTTCGGCGATGTAAAACTTATGCTTGCACTTGGTGCTTGCCTTGGTTTTCCTATGGTATTTTCAGGACTTTTAATCGCCGTATTTATAGCTTTCCTTTATATAATATTTTTGCTTATCAAAAAAATATTTTCAAAAAACGAAGTTTCAAGCTATTTCCCCTTTGGCCCGTTTCTCTGCATCGGTTCACTTTGCAGTTTGTTCTTAGTCAATGTAATTAACTACGGTTTAGACCTTTACTTCGGTCTTTTCAGCCTTAGCTATTAATCTTGTCAATTCCCGTGAAAGGATGATCATATATGAAAAACTCTGTTTTTAACTTGAGTGACGATCTCGTTAAAAGCGGTATAGTAAGTTTAAAAACATTAAAGCGTGTTGAAATGCTTTATATGGAAGACAATACTCTTACTCTTGAACGTGCGTTGATAAAAGAAGGCGTTGTCACAGAGGAGCAGATTTATGACCTTATGGCAAAGAAAATGCATTTGCCGCTTGTTGACCTTACTTCCTACTACATATCAGACGATGTAGCCCAGCTCATTCCTGAGCAGATGATGGAAGACCTCGGAGTTATGCCGCTTACCATTGAAGGCAATTATCTCTTAATTGCCATGACAAATCCGCTTGATTATAAAGCAATTTATACTCTCAACAACTATACAAAAAGAAAAATAAAAACTGCTATATGTACTCCTACACAACTTAAAATCAAACTTGACGAAATTTTCAGTGTGTCGGACAAAGAAGCGGTAATAGACGAGGCTCAGGAATTTGTACAGAGCCAGATGAAAAAGACCGAGGACACGGTATCTACCGAAGATCAGGAAGATGTCGAAGATCAGCCTATCATTAAATTTGTAAACAATATGATAGCCGAGGCTGTAAGACAGCGTGTATCTGATATTCACCTTGAGCCTCAGGAAAAGAAATTGGTAATTCGTTTCCGTATTGACGGTAAACTTATTAAATATATGGACTCAAGCAAGGAGCTTGCTCCCTCTGTAACGAGCCGTATTAAATTTATCAGCGGTATGAACATTGCGGAAAAAAGAATTCCGCAGGACGGTAGAATTCACTATACTATCAATAATCAAAAAATTGATATGCGTGTATCTTCTCTTCCTTGTGTTTATGGCGAAAAAATCGTAATCAGAATTACAACCGCACTCGGTATGAAGCTTGATAAAAAGAACATCGGTTTTCTCCCCGAAAACCTTGAGAAATTCGACCAGCTTTTGACATCAAGCCGTGGTATCATTCTTCTTTCGGGTGCAACAGGTTCAGGTAAGTCAACCACACTTTACGCTGCTCTTTCAGCTCTTAACACCGAAGACAAAAACATTGTAACAGTTGAAAACCCTGTCGAAATGGTTTTGCCGGGTGCTACACAGGTTAATATCAATGAAAAAGCAGGACTTACATTTGCAAGCGTTCTTCGTTCTATCCTCCGTCAGGACCCTGATATTATTATGATCGGTGAGATTCGTGACCAGGAAACCGCAGATATCGCAGCAAGAGCCGCTATCACAGGTCACCTTGTACTTTCAACAATCCATACATATAACGCAGCCAGCTCGGTTGTCCGACTTATTGATATGGGTGTTGAACCTTATATGGTATCTTCTTCTATGCTCGGCGTTATTGCCCAAAAGCTTGTAAGAAGACTTTGCCCGGAGTGTAAGCAAGCATATGATGCAACAGATGACGAGCTTAGACTTCTCGGACTCCCTATCACCAAACAGCTCACACTTTACAAACCGGGTCAGTGCCCTGCTTGTAACAACATAGGTTATAAGGGAAGAATTGCCGTTCACGAGGTTATGCCTGTTTCAAGATCTATTAAAAATGCCATTCATCTCGGTAAAACCACAGATGAAATTGACACAATAGCAAGAGAAGAGGGTATGATTTCACTTCGTGATAACCTTAAAAAGCTGTTGTATGACGGTATTATATCATTTGATACATTCATTGACACTGTATCAGAAATCTATCAGGAAGATTAAGGAGTAAGTTTTATGGAATTTGAAGAGATGGTCAGATTTGCCGTTGAAAACGGTGCGTCTGATATTCACCTTGCAAGCAATAACTTGCCTTCTTACCGTAAAAACGGTAAAATTATGAGCTACAAAGGCACAGAGATTCTTGACGAGGACACAGTTATGAAGTATATTGACGAGGTTCTTGAGCCTGCCGATTACCTTAAATTCTGCAACACAGGCGATATCGACTCGGCTTATCAGTTTGAAAACCTCGCACGATTCAGAATTAATGCATTCAAGCAGCGCCACGGTGCGACGCTTGTAATGCGTGTAATCAAATTGAATCCTCCAAAACTCGGCGATTTAAATTTGCCGCGGTCTATTGCAAAAATTCTTAACCTGCAGGAAGGTCTTGTACTTGTAACAGGTCCTACCGGTAGCGGTAAGTCAACAACACTTGCAGCTCTTATCAATGAAATTAACCATCGAGAAGAACTGCACATTATCACAATTGAAGACCCTGTTGAGTATATGCACTCCCCTGCAAAATGTATTATTAACCAGAGAGAAGTCGGCCAAGACAGTGAAACTTACTCGTCAGCACTTAAATCGGCACTTCGTGAAGACCCTGATATTATCCTCATGGGTGAGATTCGTGACCTTGAGTCAATGTCAATCGCTCTTCGTGCAGCAGAAACAGGCCACCTTGTTTTTTCAACACTTCATACAGAGAGTGCCGCAAAAACAATCGACCGTCTTATAGATATGTTCCCTGTTGAAAGGCAGAAACAGGCACTCAACCAGCTTTCAACCACACTTAAGGCAGTAATTTCACAGCGTTTGCTTCCAAGATCAGACCGTCCGGGCCGTATCGGCGCATTTGAAATTATGTTTGTTAATTCTGCTATCGCTAACCTTATCCGTGAAGATAAGATTCCGCAGATTGAACAGATGATTTCTTTGAACCAGCAGACAGGTATGATTACAAGAAAGTTGAGTATCGAAAACCTCCTCAAAAGAGGACTTATTTCAAAAGAAACTGCCGACAAGTACAGTTACGATGTGGCTGATAACGCAATACTTACAGGCGGCAACAATTCTCCGCAGCCGGGTGCACCGGGAATACCACAGCAAACACCGCAGCAGTTGACCGCTCCAATGCCACAGTATTCTAATCTCCCGCAAAACAGCACAAACGCTTATCTTAACAGGAGGTAAAAATAATGGAATTTTCTTATGTAGCGGTAAACGAAAAAAATCGTAAATATCGTAACCGTATGACAGCAAACACCAAGGAAGAGGTTAAGCGAAAGCTTGAACAGCGTGGTCTTATCGCTATTTCCATTGATGAAGTAAAAAAAGGTTCACAGGAAGATATACCAATCTGGCAGCGTGATCTTGGCGGTTCAAAAGATGTGCATACATTAAAAATCACTAACAAGCGACTTCTTACATTTATGCACCAGATGGCATTGATGATTCGTTCGGGTATTTCGCTTTCGGTTGCAATGGCCGTAATGTGTGACACTGAAAAAGATAAGAATATGTTGAGAATTTTACAGGAAATAACCGCAAACCTCTACAACGGTATTACTCTTTCGCAGTCGCTAAGCTCATTTAAAACTTTCCCGACTGTTTATGTAAACATTATTCAAACAGGTGAGGCAAACGGTCGACTTGATGAAGCATTTGATAAGTGCGTTAGTCTTCTCAAAAAGGAAATCACACTTAAGAACAAGATCAAGGGTGCAATGATTTACCCTATCTTCCTTCTTATTCTTACAATTGCGCTTATTATTGTAATGAGTATTGTGGTACTTCCTGCATTTAAAGACTTGTTCGAGAGCTTCGGCTCTGAACTTCCGATAATGACGCAGATTACAATGGGTATTTCAGATGTACTTCTTCATTTCGGCTGGCTGGTTGTTCTTATTATCGTTGCAATTGTAGTTACACTCAGAATTCTTTACAAAAAGAACTATTCATTCTGTATGTGGTGGTCAACATTCCAGCTTAAAATCCCGATTATCGGCGAAGTTTTAAGACTTAACCAGCTTACAAGATTTGCAAATATGATGGCAACACTTACTTCTTCCGGTGTAAACATTCTTTACTCACTTGAACTTTCAAGAGATGTAGTAGGCAACAAATTTATGTCCGACTGTCTTAACCAGGTAATTGAAGATGTAAGAATCGGTACACCGATCAATATTTCCCTTTCAAGATATCCAAAAGCTTTCGATCCGCTTTTTGTATCAATGATAAGAGTCGGTGAGGAAAGCGGTATGCTCAGTGATTCCCTTAACAAAATGGCAGATATGTACGACGAACAGGCAACCGACGCTACACAGCGTATGACAGATGCAATGACACCTGCAATGACAATCATTATCGCCGGTATCGTAGGTTTCGTTGTAATTTCTATCGTACAGGCAATGTTCGGTATGTATTCAGTAATCACAACAACTTAAAAAAGCTAAAGTCAAAGAAAGGAGTTTTTTTATGAAAAAAGTCAGCACAAAGAAAAGAAAGATTAACAGCAAAAAAGGTATTTCACTTGTTATTGCAATAGCTTTGGTTGCTGTTCTGTTTTTAACAACAACCTCGTTCTTGTCTATTGCAATGCTCCAGCAAAATGAAACTGGTACATCAATGAACTCCCGTCAGGCATATGTTTCTGCAAAGAGTGTACTTGATGTAGCAGAAGATTTTTTGAACAATGATTTAACCTTTCCGCTTCCGACTGATAAAAACCATCCATATTTCTATATTTTTTATTATGACGCTGTCGGAAACACTAAATATGTTAAGTTAGACAGCGTGCAAGAGGTACAGAATTGGATAAACAATAATCCAAACATTTCCATTATCGGAAATGCATATGTTAAAATCAGCAAAAATGATGATGGCACATACACAATCACAGCTGTTGGCAAAGAAAATAAGTATAATGATACAAACGGCGGCAATACAGGTGATTTGTCAGCAAAGTTCAATTATGTTAAAAGATTAGTGCCGACTCCGGAAAACAAAAAGCTTGTTATGCAGCAAAAGGACATTACCGTTCCGTCTGTTCCGAGCAGCAGTACGTTTATGATGCTCGGCGATCAGGGAGCATTCTCACTGTTACGTTCCGCATATTACAAAAATCACAGCAAAGATCAGCCATTCTATCGTACTCTAAAAGAAAGTAACCCTGATAAACAAGGTAATATTCTTTACATACCTCAGCTTCAGGCTACCGATGCTCCAATCATTTCACAGTTCCCGCTTGTATTTGATAAAACAGTGCAGATAGACAGTAACGGCGATTCAAGATGTAATTACACCGCATATGACAACGGAATTTACTTACTTGGCAATACATCTAATGACGCACTGAAAAACAACTACAACGGTGCATCAAACGCTGCTTTCTATGCAAATTCGGATTCATACGGTGCAGTATTTGCCTGCCGCTATATCGCTATTAACGGCAACCTGGTTGCAAAGCCGTCAAACGGTACAAAAAGCTTTGTTATTAAATATGCCGGCAGTGGCTACGACAGCAAAAAAAGTGGTGTAGTTATCAACTTTATCCGTGACATCTATTGTCTGAATACAAACGGCGGTGATATTAAATATGAAAAAGGCTATTATTTCCTCCCAATAAGTGATAACACTAACGGTGTTGACCTTTTCAATCCTACTACTCCCTTACTCCTTAAAGATAACAAAATAGATGACCTTAGTACAGCATATCCTGAAATTGCAGCAATGGATATGACAAAAACCTTATTTGTAGGAGATCCTGCAAACGGAAAGCTCAAGAATATGCACTCAGCCTTTGAAAACAACTCAAGTACTTCTTCTAAAAAGGTTGAATTCTTAAAAGATAACGGAGAGTTCGGTGATGACAAATATGTAAGATCAACTAGCGAAAAAACCGTCGGCAATTCTGCAGATGGAGCAACAGAAAATAATCAGTATTATACCGGCTGGGAAGATCACTACATTTATTGTGCGCCAACATCTATGCCACCTAAAGATAATTCTGATATCTACTATGACCTCTATGCAGGAGAAGAATTTAACTTCATGTGGTACAATATTGAGTCAATGAATGTAAATTCACATGTTAAAATGAGCATAAGAAGCAGAGATATTGTTATCAGCATAGGCCCTGATCAAGGAGAAAAAGCATATTATACTTCCAGCGACTCCTTTGCTTATCCTCGTATTTTTAATAACTATAATGCGCCAAACGGCTTACTTCAGGATCCAAATCTTAGCACCTATACTTCAAACAATAACCTTGTTCAAAAGGACAGTTCAGCATCATTCAGCCTTAAGCCTTATTGGAATGAATCAAGCTACACTATTAAGATAGCAAATGACTTTGTTGTTAAAATGTATGACGGAACTACTTATACAATCAAAAAAGGTACTTATACAAAAGATCTTCCGTCAACCGGTCTTGACCTCTTCTCAAACGGTAAGACATACTTTGAAAACCACAACCCGGTTCAACCGAATGTTTCAAGCGGATCTTCATTTAATTGGGTAAATACAGACGGTACAATCAACACATCATGCAGCAGCCTTGATCAAGGCGGTTCTCCAATAATCTTTGAGGCGCCTGCCGGCGGCAAACTTACAAACGGCACTTACAAAGCTGCCTCAATCCATTGTAACTTTGGCAATACAGTAAATGGCAATAATGCAACACTTTGTGCCGATGTAGTTACCATAAGTGCAACAACCATAGACGGCAACGGCAGTGACAACGGACTGAAAATTAACACCCACTCCGGTTATTCCGATTCCAACTGTAAGCTTGTCGATGATGGCAAAACCCTTGACGGCTCTATGCTGCAATTTGTAAATAATGTAAAAATCATATTTGAAGACGGTTCTTCGCAGACATTCAGTGCAGGCTACTATTATTTTGACGGTATAAAAGGCGACTTTGACATTACCAAAAAAAGCTTCTGGAGTCATTGGAATTCAAAAACCAATCCGTATTACTACTCCACCACGCTTAATAATGAGGTTGTTGACGGTACCGCAATACATTACGAAACACAAATTGATCCTATCAGTTTTGAAGGGAAGTATTATTAAATGATGAGAAAAACCTTAAAAATCAAAAAACATTTCAATAACAAAAAAGGCTTTTCTCTCCTTGAACTTCTTTGTGCAATAATGATCATGGCAATAGCCGTTTCGGCTACTGCCACCGGTCTTGCGGTAAGTTATCAGTCAATTACAAAAAACAGTCTTATGAACCAAGCGTCTGCCAAAGCTCAGATGTTTTGCGACCTCGTTATGACCTATGTTGAAAAAACTCCGTCAAATGACCCAAGTGAGAATTGGAACTCTGTAGGTTACACTATTCCGGCAACTGCCTATTCTCCCGAAGCCAAATATGTATTAAACCAAAGTGCAAACAAACTTTTTGCAAGCAATCCAAAACCAAATCCAAATTACACTTTTACAGATGAAATCAAGAATAACATCAAAATTGATGTGTTAAACCTTGACTCAACTATGACAGATGTAAAACAGTATTCAAGCGGTACAATCGGAGCAAGACCATTCAATAAGGCTGAAGTAGCTTATGTTATTGAAAAAGAAGGTTCTTTCCTTAAAGACAAAACAAAGTCTAACACTCCCGATAACATCGCAGTTACTTACAAAATTACAGTTTATGTTGACTATGGAACAAACGGGAACACATACTGCACAGGTACAGTAACAAAAGATAAATACAACAGTTTTAATCTGGTAACACCACCATAATAAAGATAAGGATGTTAGACAATGAATAAGTTTACAAAACGCACTAAAAAGTATCTTTCCAAGCTATCTATAAAAGCTAAAGCAGGTGCTACCCTGGTTGAGCTTGTAGCAGTTGTTTGTATCCTTGCTATTACATCTACAACCTGTATAAGCGGTATGTTTGCAATGACTGATATTGCAAAAAGGGGACAGGATTTGTCTGTATGCGAACGCACAAGCGATATGGTAGCAAAGCAGCTATCGGTTTACGGTAACCCTGCAAGCGAGGTCAAAAGCTATGCGTCCGCTCCCGCAATGAGCATTTCGGATTTTTGTGATTCCGACAATGGTCTCCGCGATAAAAACGACTACTTCATATATGCAGATCCAAATGTAAATTACAGACTGATTCTTGCAAAATTTACGGTAAATGCCGGCAACACTAATCCACGATTAGTTACTGTTGTATCCATTGATAATGTAAAGTCCATTTCATTTGACACACAGGAGCTAAAAATGTTTTCCACATCAACACCGTCAGACAAGCCTGTACGATATATGCTGGAATATACCGTTACTACGGTCGGCAATAATATATGGGACAAAGCAACCGATAAACGAGTTGAATACACTTCAACAAGCGGTGTTGTTATGAACAATATCAGCTCATCAACAGCGGCAACTACATTATCAAGCGATACGATAGAAACAAAAACTCCTTTTGTTGCGGCAAGCACAACCTATATAAGAATACGCACTGAAAGCAGAAAAGGATTGAGTATCACATAATAAAAGCATTAAAAAAAGCTGTACCTGCTCGGTACAGCTTTTTTAATTTATGAAAAGAGGTTCTTTATTAAAGGTTGGGGTAACTTATGGTTTAACGGAGTTTTGTTCGGGAATTGAAAATTAGCTGACGCTAAATTATCAAATCAAAAGACAAAAAAGTTTACTCAATTTTTTCAAAAATTGCGGGTTTGGGCAGCGCCCATAAAAATCTTCTGTTACAACAAATTATTATGCAACTGACAGCCTGCTGTCAGCGTGCGTGAAACATAGTTTGACAAAACAGGCGGTAGCCATTATAAACAGAAATGCTAAAAATAGTCAACGCATTGCGTTGCTTATTAAAATGAAATATATTTTCTTTTGTTGCTCTCGCATTGGCTTTCGCCTATTCGTTCAAGCCGCCAAGCAGCAAGCTGTTTGGCTATCAAAGCTTTGCGTAAACGAACAGTATTGTGGGCTTTGCCCACACCCACAACCTTTAAAAAGGTCGACAAAATTTTTAAATTGAGCAGACAGTTTGTTATTTTTTAAAATTTGTTTCCCGACCGAAAGTTTGCAAAGCCATATTTTAAGCACTACTCCGATTACACAAAAGACTTTAAGCAAACTGCCCTGCAAAGTTGCAGGGCAAAAATTATTTTATTAACTTAGTTTGTTGTAATAAAAGGACGAATTGCAGATGCAACTGTAGAAATCGGGTGTGACTGTAAGAACACTCTGCCCGGGCCTGTAATAACTGTATTAAACAATCCCTCTCCACCGAGGAGTACATTTTTAACTCCCTTAATGCGCTGGATGTCCATTTGACAAGATGCATCCATTGCAGCAAGGTTGCCTGTATCAACAACAATCTGCTGACCGGGTGCAAGGTTATACTGCTTGCAGTAGCCGTCAATCTCAACAAAAGCAGTTCCGTAACCCGATAGCTTTTGAAGTATGAAGCCTTCGCCTCCAAAAAAGCCTGCACCGGCTTTTTTATTAAAATGTACAGAGAGGTCAACAGTTGCAGAACTTGCAAGGAAACCCGATTTCTGAACGATTATAGGCATATTAGGCTGAATCTCAAAAGGAATGATTGAACCCGGGAAAGATGAAGCAAGAGTAATGAAACCCGGACCGCCCATAGCTGTGTAGCGGTTCTGCATAATAGACTCTCCCGACATCATTTTGCTGAACATCTTGCCTACTCCGCCGCCTGAAGTTTCCATATTAAGGTTAGGTGACATCCATACCATTCCGCCGCCCTGTGTAATAATAGTTTCGCCGTTTTCAAGAGATACCTCCACTATCGGAAGTGAACCTCCCTCAATTTTGTATTGCATAGATAAACCTCCATAAATGTTTATTATCAGCATTATATCATATATCAAATGCAATGTAAATAAAATTTTACATATATACATCAAAAGACTTCCATTTACAGAAGTCTTTATTACTTATGTTTATTCACCTGTCAAATGTACAACTGTTGCCGTATGCCCTACTGCTTTTAAAAACTTATCAAAAACATCTGTTGTTTTTATTTTAAGGCTCGATGTATTCACGCACGGGTGACATCCTACATATTCACCTTTTAAAACATCTTCATCTACAAGCAAAGTGACTGCGTTTTCTTTGTCGTTCATAAGTCCCATAACACTAACCGAACCGGGCAGAATATCAAGGTACTCTTCCATAGCCTCGGCAGACGCAAAAGAAAGTCTTGCCGAATTAATTTGACTTGAAAGCTCCTTTGTTTTAAAAGGCTTGTCCCCCGGCATCATAAGCAAATAAAACTTTGTTTTCTGCCTGTTGCACAAAAACAGATTTTTACAAATAAGTACATCAAGTACCTTGTCAATTTCATTGCACGCCTCCATAGTATCGGCATGGCCGTGATCTGTTCGCAGATACTCTATGCCAAGACTGTCGAGCAAATCATATACTCTGACTTCCCTTTCAAGTCTTCCCTCAATATTCTGCGGTCTGCCTTTGTATAATTCCACCGCTGTCATCTCCTAACATTTTTACTACTAACTACTAATATAATAATGGATTACTCTCCCTTTGTCAAAGAAAAACAGAGCGACTGCACAACACAATCGCTCTGTAATTTATTTATCTTTCATATACTGTGTCGTAATCACCATATTCAGGAACATTAAAATACTCAGAGTTTTTATTAAGTGTATAGTCAGCTTTAAGTAAGCCGTACTTTTTGAGTACCTCAATGGTATTTGTATATGACTTCGGTACAAAGTAATACTCAGAATCTGTACTGTTAGTACCGAAAATAAATTTTTTAGCTTTTTCAGGATCATAATTAGTATATTGTAATTGAATTTTGCAGACATAATCCTTAGAATACTTCTCTCTGATATATTTAAGAGAATCAAAGCTGTAAACCGAATCATCGTCATTAGAAGAATCATAATAAATATCATCATTGTAAAGAAGTGCAAACGGATCATACAAAACACCGTTAAGATAAGCAGTGTCAGCCTCAAGGTCTTTTTTAAATGCTGCGTTTATATCATTCATAATACTCTTCTTTGCAGCAATTTCTTTTGGATCTTTTTCTTTTTCATCATATGAATACTCGCCATAGTTTTCTATGGTCGACGAATATACACTGTCCTCGGAATATGTTTTGGTCAAAGCATAAACAGTCACACTGCTTACTTGGAAATCTTCGTTCAGACCGGCATTTGCCACACCCGAGTATTTCATAATATACGGCTTTGATGAAAGCACAGGTTTGGCGGCAGTGTAAATTTGTGTAAATCCATATGATCTATAACCGTAATCAACATCATATGTATCATCGGTATAATCAATCGGCTCATAATCAAATGTCGCAGCCATTTCAAGCAGATTCTTAGAATAGTATCTTGTTACGGTTCTTCCGCTGTTTAGCTTGTAGGCAACGGTAATTATCTCGTCGCTTGCATATTCTCTGAAGGTATTGTAAAGCATACTGCCCCACACACTTGAAAATTTAGCCTTAGAAGTTGTATTCGTCTTTTTCTTGGTGAGAATTTCATTGTGAACATTAATAATAGATTTAATGTCAGCTTCGTCTGTAAAATCGCCCGCACTCTTTGTGTAATATTTCGATATATTCTTGCCGACAGTGCTATACTCTGAACAAATCAAACCCGCACTCTTTACATCTTCTGATTTAGGCACATAATTATTGTAGCCGAACACATCAAGATTAATAAGAACCACACCGACAATTACCACAACAGCAAGACCTGCATAAATCGGAATAGTTCTTACAATCTGCTTTAAGCCTTTGTAGAAAATCATATGAACGATAAGGAATGTCGGCGCACTTGCAAGAATAAAACCAAAAACAAAACCGCCTACGCCATTGCCAAAAACATTTATAGCGCCGAACATAGTTCCGAGGAACATACCTGCAAGGAATGAAACTATAACTTTTATTATATGGCAAGGAATGTAATAAGCAAATGAAGTCTGGGCTCTTTCGGATCTTCTCTTCATAATCAGCAATGTACCCAAAGCAATGCAGACTACACTGAAAATTATCCAATAAATAAGATTGTTGCCAAAGTAAGCAGAAATAGGATTGAGTGCATTTGTTATAAAACTGTCAGAAAAATTACCCGTGTATGAGCCTGTAAAGAAAGCGTCGATATAAGCCCTTACAAAAACCATAGATAACGGATAGCAGGCACAAACCGCAATAAACATAATAACAGTATTAAATGTAGTACCACAGCAAGCAGACAGAAAACCGTATGCGCTTATGCAGGCAAGAGTACCCACAATAAAATTAACATACATATTTGTTACCTGCGGAAGTAAAAGCGTACCCGTACAAACAGACGCAATAGCAATAATGCCCATAAATACAAGCATAGGAATGATAGAGAACAAATAAGCTGCACCGTACTTGGCGAGGAAAAGTCTTGCTCTGCTTATAGGAAGCGAACCGTAAAAATCGACTTTACGCTTGTTGTGCATATACGAGAATATCTGCACAGTATAAATAATAGCAAAAATAAGTGTAAGAAAACCGATAATGGTAGATGAAATAACCTGAAAAACCTGCATTTTTTCGCTTAGAGATATTTTGGGTGAACTTTCAGTTGAAAACAAAGGCGAAAATGAGGTTTGATCTGCCGTAAGCACAAAAACAAGTGTAAAAATTATTACAGTAAATACCGACGCCAAAATCGTATATACCATCAACGAGCCTTTACAGCCTTTCAAATCCCATAGAATAACCGAAAAAATCTGCTTGAGCTTATCTTTAAAGGATACTGTGGATGTCATATCCTGCCGCCCCCATTTCACTAATAAATATTTCCTCCAAAGTAAGAGGTATTGCAGAAACAAAAGCAGGATTAAGTGCCTTAAGCTTTGGCATAAACTCCTCTTCCGTTCCCTTTATTGTAAGATTAAATATATTGCCGTTGCGGGTTATATTAATTGCATTAATACCCTCAAATATATTCGGCTTATACGGCAACTCCGTAAATGCCACCTGTACCTTGCGCAAACCGTGCCTTAAATCGTCAATACCACGCTCAAGCATCATATGTCCCCTATGCATAAGGCAAAGTCTGTCGCACAAATCTTCAAGCTCTCTCAAGTTATGAGAGGCAATTACAACGGTTGTATTATTGTCTGCCACCTTTTCGGCAAGCAGGCTTTTGAGCATATGTCTTACCACAGGGTCAAGACCGTCAAATATTTCGTCAAGGAATAAATATTTCGGACAGGTTGAAAGCGCCAAAATAAGCGCTGCCTGTCTTTGCATACCCTTTGACATATTAATAATAGGTGCCTTTATGTTAATCGGGAAAATCGAACAAAGTCTGTTATATTCCTGTTCGCTCCAATTCGGATAAAGTCGTCTGTAAAGAAAAGCCGTACTCTCTACCGTACTTGTATTGTAAAAATACGGGAAGTCAGGTATAAAAAAGCATTCTCCTTTAGTTACGGGATTATCAAAATGCTGTATGCCGTCAACTTTTACAGTTCCTCCGTCAGGTGCATATACTCCCGCAAGCATACGCAAAAGTGTTGATTTACCGCTGCCGTTACTGCCTACAAGACCTACAACCGCACCGTTTGGAATATTCACGGTCATATTATCTACAGCATTAACCTTGCCGAACCTCTTGGTAAGTCCGCAAATTTCAATCATCAATGCCACCTCCGTTATAAATATTTTCAATAATTCTATTAAGCTCTGCCTTGTCAACGCTCAGTAAATTTGCTATTTTTGTGCTCTGTTTAAAATCATCGAGCGCCATGGCTCTTTCGGCACAATCCTTTGTCAGTTTATCGGATACATAACTTCCCCTTCCGACATTGGATACAATATACCCGTCATTTTCAAGCAATTTATATGCTTTTGCTACGGTATTAGGGTTAATGCCAAGCTCAGATGCAAGACTTCTTACAGGCAACAATTTATCACCTGGCTTCAATACTCCCGCTGATGCAAGACGAATTATATTGGTACAAATTTGTTCATAAATCGGTACTCTTGATGTCAAGTCAATCTGAATCATTATTCTACCTCCAATCTTATAAATTGCACTCATTGGATTTATTGTATTAATTTAAATAGTACATCTTAAATATATACTATTTAATTATTTTTGTCAATACTTTTTATCATTTTAGTAAGTTTTA
>OHNA01000345.1_pt1 | contig 17097 bp, 10 predicted proteins | sample 1569481 | NCBI WGS metagenome assembly OHNA01 (sample SAMEA3879542, study PRJEB24766) | human gut metagenome | biome: human-associated habitat; feature: feces | place: USA | collected 1985/1987 | reverse complement strand
CTGAACAGGTTATGAGCATTTCTACGAAATGTATTATTGAGAAATGCGGAAGAGTGAACAAGTGGAGCCTGGATCGGGTACTGAAAGCAGTACGGATTCAGATGGGAATGAACGAAAGCGGGAACTGATATTTCTACTTTCGACAATTCAACAGAAAATGACATCATTAAATGTAGATAACACAAAAGAATGGCAATACAGGACGAGCGGTTCTGGTGATTTTTTAGAGACGATTGAATATGATTTATAAAGGGAGGGATTGCGATGGCATTAAAAATTGTAAGAAGATATGACGCAAATGGTAATGTGATCGAAGATAAAGATTTAGAAAGATTCAGATTGGATTCACCGGTGGTTCGTCAGATATTATATCAGATGAATAAAGAGATGGGAGCAGTTGATAATATTAAAATCGAAGCATCTGAAAAAAGAAATTTCGCATAACTTATATTAGAATATAAAATAAGTTGAAATTTCTTCAGAAGGATGGTATAGTGTACTTGAGAGGAGGAAAGATAGAGGTGAGAAACATAAGAATCGGAAAGGATACCTCAAATAATAAAAAAACAGGATTGTATATCAGAGTTTCTACAAATGTTCAGTTTGAAGAAGGATATTCAGTAGGTGCTCAGACAGAGAAACTTGAAAAGTATTGTAATTATCAGGAGATTGATAATTATGATCTGTACATTGATGGTGGTTATTCGGGAAGTAATCTGAACCGACCGGAGATGAAACGTCTTATTAAAGAAATTCAAGAAGGCAAAGTTGAATCTGTTGTAGTTGTTAAACTTGACCGTTTGTCCAGAAGTCAGAAAGACACGATTTATCTTCTGGAAGATGTGTTTGAGGCAAATGGTGTTGGTTTTATTTCATTAAATGAAAATTTTGATACAACAACACCATATGGAAAAGCTATGGTAGGTATTTTATCTGTATTTGCTCAGTATGAACGAGAAAATATTCGTGAACGTACACAAATGGGAATTACAGAGAGAATCAAAACTGGAAAATGGCGTGGTACGAAACCGCCGTTTGGTTATGATTATAATAATGGCGATGATGTTCTTATACCAAATAAAGATGCAGAAACAGTCAAAAAGATTTTTGAATTATATAAGGAAGGCTATTCCACGTATGCACTGGCAAAGATGTTTGACCTAAAAGGAGACAAGCAAGTGTCCGATATGTTATCCAGGGTGACATACATTGGAAAGCTCAAATATAATAAGGAAATCGTTGATGGTCTTCACGAACCTATAGTTGATAAAAAATTATTTGATGAAGTTCAGGAATTGCGAAAAACAAGAACAAGAGCAACTTCTCATAAATCACAGTATTTACTAACAGGCTTAATATATTGTGGATTATGTGGTGCGAAGATGCGTTATCAAAAATGGAGCGGTGGTAGAGTGATGATTTACTGTTACTCTTTAGATCATAGCAAACCGCACCTGGTTAAGAATCCTAATTGCCAGAATGGAAAGCTGGATGCAGCGGAAGTTGAGGAAGTTGTTGTTAATGATATGCTGAAATTATCAAAAGAGTATGAGATAATTGAAGGGAAATCAGAACATCAAAATCAAAAGGGATTTGAAGCTATGAACCAGAGAAAAACAGTTCTTGAAGGAAAGCTGAAATCTTTGTATAATTTATATGCATCTGATACCAATAATAATGTCCTGTTAGAGACGATTGGTGAGATTAACAAGGAATTGGAAAATCTGAATACACAGATTGAACAGTACACCTTAAAGAACACAAGAGCTAAAGACATGGCAGCAAGAGCGAAAGCATTCAAAAGTGTTGCTGACAGCTGGGAGTTCATGTCTTTCAATGAAAGACAAAAGACTGTACGTGAATATATTAAGAAAATCAAAATTTCGAATGATTATGTTGAAATTGAGTATAATGATCTTTTGACACGACAGTAAATTACATTTCTATAGTTAATACATCGCAAGGAGATACATCTTCTTGCGTGTAAAATTTCATATATCTTATTCAAGATAATTACCCTATTGGATAAAGGAAATTTCAAAATTTCCACTATAATACATTATCCCCATGATCATGGGTGAGATCAAACGTTTCCTGCGGGATAACGGTATGATCAAGGTTTCCAGAAGCCTAAAAGAAAACGCCTGGCGGATCAGGCAGACAAGGACGATGTTAGAGGCAAAGCTTGGTAGAGAGCCGGCGGTGGATGAGATCGCCGCACAGATGGAATTGTCGGTGGAAGAGATCATACAGGCAATGGAGGCAGATGTCGAGGTGGAATCGTTGTCGAGAACCGTTTACCAGGGAGATGGCAATGAAATCTGCCTGTATGAAAAGCTGGCGGATGAGAGAGATGATATGCAGCAGCTTGTCAATCATGTTTTTTTGCAGGATTTGTTGCAAAAACTGCCCGGGGAGGAGCAGAATCTGATCCGGTACCGATATTATGATAATCTGACGCAGGTAGAAACAGCAAAAAGAATGGGGATCAGTCAGGTGCAGGTAAGCAGGCTGGAGAAAAAAACACTGGGAAAGCTGCGGAGCAGGGCAGGTGTGTAGATTCCATGATGGAAATAAGATAGTGGAATTCAGACTAAAAAGCGAAACGGGGCAGTTTGCGCATAAAAATATACAAAAAACGGGGCAAAAATAAAGAAATAAAGCAAAAAAACGGGGCAAAACATGTAATGAGTGGCTCACTATTAGGCGTGGAACTGAAAGGAATTGCATCGGCTCCTGTGGGATATCTGACCATTTTAAGGATGTATCCCATGGATTTTGAAGAATTCATGATAGCAAATCAGGTTTCGGTAGCGACATTGGATATGCTGGAAGAAAAGTGGAAAGCATCTGCGCCGGTAATTCCTCTCTTAGCCAGTAAGAGCAGTAATGTATTCAGGTTGTTTTCGAGTGATATCGGGTTACTGACAAGTGCTTATCCGGCAGAAACGAAAATGGAACTGATCAATAAAAATGGAGAGGTAAACAATGGTGCGCATTTCGAAAATGTGATCGCACAGCAATTTTATGAATTAAAAGAAATGCTCGGTGATGACTGTATCGAGGTAAAGAAGGGGTGTATTGTGTCGGTATCCGCAATCTTTTCATATTCCGGTTTTGCATTCCGTTTTTTTGAAATTGCAAATGCAATACATTCATGTTATAGTAGCTTCAAAGCATATTTTCTTTTATCATGTCTATCAGGTGGAAACAATCTGGATTCGGCTTTCAAATAGTTGCGAATCTGATTTTGCCAAAGCCTGCGATCAGAAACATATCTTAATTCAGGAAATTCATGCTTTATTTCACACAAATCATTTATAAAGCAGGGGTTTCGGAAGATAGGATAGCTGTATTGATCACTCCTGCAAAAAACAAAGGAGGGTCATACAAATGGCAGAAAAGAGAAAATTTTATGGAATGCGAAACGATTACATGTTTCATGCGGTTTTGCAGAAGAACGAGGAAGTATTAAGAAATCTTCTGGCAACACTCTTGGAGATGGATGAGGCGGATATTGTAGATTGCCATTTAGAAAATCCAATCGAGCTTGGCAAGGAAATTGAGGGCAAAGAGTGCATTCTGGATGTTAAGCTCACATTGAACAATGCAAAGATCATTAATATTGAACTACAGGTGTATAAGCAGACCTACTGGGTGGAACGGTCGCTTTTATACTGGGCAAGAGCATTTGACAGTTTGAAAAGCGGACAGGATTATAGTATGCTGCTTCCGACGTATCATATTGGTATTTTAGACTTTACTTTATTTGAAGATCATCCGAAATTCATGGCACAGTATCTAATTATGGATGCGGAAGATAAGTTCCAATATTCGGATAAGCTTTGCATCAAGGTACTTGATCTGACGCAGTTAGATGCAGCCAGAAAACAGAAAAACGTAAATAAAAAGCTTTTAAAATGGGCAAGCATATTTAAGGCTGAGACGCTGGAAGAATTGGAACAGCTTGCAAACGGAGAGGAGGTATTTGAAAAGATGGTAGTAACAATGAAGAAACTGAGTGAAGATGAAAAGATCCGTATGCAGTGTGAAGCAAGAGAGGATTATGAAAGGTGTCTGCTATCCGAATTCAATGCCGGAAAACGTGAGGGCGAAGAGATTGGCGAGAAGCGTGGTGAGAAGCGTGGCGAGAAGCGTGGCAGAATTGCTGGTAAAGCGGAAGCTCTAACGGAACTTATCAATAATCTGATGGAAACCCAGCATATCTCGGAAGAAGAAGCAAAGAAGATGCTGAAGCTGTAAGAAAGTCAAGGCAAGAGTGACAAAGACAGGGGCATTCTGTGAAGTGAAGAACTTCCGGGATGCCTTTTTGTCATGGTGACGAGGATAATGGATGCCATGCTTGCATGGGCAGAAAAAACAAAGGACGGATGTCTATGGCAGAAAAAGCGGATCGAAGTTGAGAGATTTTTATGAGTTCATAATCATTGACTGTATGCCGTCTCCTGGAATGATGACAATTAACGCATGCAGCGTTTCTCATCCTTTGGGATGATTTACATTTCGAAACAAACTCGTATAATTAATTTAAAACAGATAGCGAAAGGCTTATGGCAGTCTCGCGCTGTATCAATGGGAGGGAAGAAATGACCAAAAATATTATCATAAAGACCTCCGTTCAGAAACGGTTTGACAGCTTCATGGTGCATGGCAGAGTCCTTTTTTTCAGCGCACCCTGCGGCTTTGGAAAGACAGTACTGGCGGACGCACTGCTGCGCGGTCGGAACGTGCTGCGGCAAAGTGCGGCAGACCCAGGCTGTGCGATTCCGCCGTCAGAGCAGGATTGGGACATTCTGCTGATTGACGATCTTCAGCTCATGCAGGAGGAAGCCGGGCAGCAGGCTCTTTGCGAACTGATTCGCTCAAGTCCGGAGCGCCGTTTTGTGCTGCTCTCGCGCGGTGTGCCGCCCGGCTGCCTGACGGCGTTTCAGTACACGGGGCTGATGACGGTGCTGGAGGCCGACGATCTGCTTTTTGACGCGGGCGATGTGCGGCGACTGTTTCAGCTTTCGGGAGTAAACGTAACAGATAGCGAGATCGATGGAATTTTGAAAGAATCCGTGGGCTATCCGCTGGGTGTGGCCATCACGGCGCGGTGCATGTCCCCGAACAAGCCGTGGACGCCGGAGCTGGTGGCGCGGGTGTTCCACGAGGTGTTCCTCTACTTTGAGACCGCCATCTACCGGCGCTTTGACCTGCCGGTGCGGCGCTTCCTGTTGGAATTGGCCCCTTTTGAAAGTTTTGACCTGGAAATGGCGCGAATGGTCAGCGGTGATCCCCGTGCCGGCGAACGGCTGGACTGGATTTTTCGATACACTACTATGCTGCGCTACGACGACTGCCAGCGCTTCCACTTCTGGTCGGGTTTCCGGGCTTTTCTCCTTTGGGAGATGGAACGGGAGTATACCGAGGAAAAGCGCAAAGCGCTCATCAGCCGGGGCGGGCTGTACTATGAGCTGAAGGAGGACTACGCCCACGCCCTGGAATGCTACACCAGCGGCGGTGACCATTCCAAGGTTTCCGAGCTGCTGGTGCGTAATGCAGAACTTCACCCCGGCATGGGGCACTATGCCGAGATGGAAAAATACTACCGCAGCCTGCCGGAGGCGGAAATTCTAGCATCCCCCTCTCTGATGCAGGGCATGAGCATGCTCTGTGCGCTGGTCATGGATTACGAAGGATCGGAGCGCTGGTATGGCGAACTGCAAAAGTTTGCCGAACACTGCGACAGGCAGGACGCCGCCGGAAAGCAGGCGCGCGGCCGCCTTGCATGGCTGGACATCTCCCTGCCCCAGCGGGGCGTGAAGGGTCTGACGGAAACCATCCCCGCCGTGTTCCGGCTGCTGACGAACAAAGAGGTGGCGCTGCCGTCCTTCTCCGTCACGAGCGCGCTGCCGAGCATCATGAACGGCGGCAAGGACTTTTCCGAATGGAGCAAAAAGGACGACCTGCTCTACAAAACCCTCCGTCTCCCCGTGGAGGCAGTACTGGGGCGGGACAGTGTGTGTCTTGCCGACTGCGCCATTGCCGAGAGCAAATTTGAAAAGGGCGCGGACGTCACCGGGCGGATGCTGTCCCTTCTCCCACAGCTGAACGAAGTCCGCAACCAGGGCACGCCGGACATGGAGTTTGCAGTCAGCGGATTGCTGGCCCGCAGCCAGCTGGCAAACGGACAGGCGATGGACGCGCGGCGCACCATCGAGGTGCTCCGTGAATGCTTTGCCGAGCGCGGTTTGACACGCTTTCTGCCCAATATGGACGCCATGCTCTGCCGTATTGACATGCACACCGGCGACCTTGATGCGGCGGATGCGTGGTACCGGGAAAAAGCCCCCCGGGAGCCGACGCATTTGAACGTCATGCGGCGCTACCAGTACCTCACCCAGGCCATGGTGGAGCTGGCGGACGGCAGACCGGACGCGGCGCTGCTGACGCTTGCCCCGCTGGAGCCGTACATTAAAAACTGTGCCCGTATCATCGACGGCATTCACCTGAATGTCCTAACTGCCATCGCCCTGCGGCGCAAGAAGGATGAGCGGTGGCGCGAGCGATTGACGGCGGCGCTGGACGCGGCGACGGAGTACCGATTCATCCGCACCGTCAGCGTATACGGCACGGCGGTGCTGCCGCTGCTGGAAGCGCTGGACTGGGACGGCGACAAAGCATGGCGCAAGCGGCTGATGGCAGCGGTGCGGACGCAGGCGGCGTTCTACCCGCATTTCCTCGAACCCAGCCTTGCCCCCGGTGAGGAGCTGACACCCACGGAGCTGCAAATTCTCCATCTGCTCTGTGCGGACAAGTCCAACGCCGAGATTGCGCAGATCATGGACGTGAAGCTGCCCACGGTGAAGACCCACGTCAGCCACATTCTCGACAAGCTGGACGTGAAGCGCCGGGCGGAAGCCAGGACAGCCGCGAAGAAGCTGAATTTAGTGCAGGACGACCTGTAAAAAAGCATCCGGCAGATGTCGGATTTCCATATAAAAGCAAGACGATTTTTTAAGGAGGAAGAATATGAAAAAACGAGTATTGAGTATGTTCATGGTGCTGGCGCTGTGTCTGACGCTCCTGCCCGCACCCGTGCGAGCGGCGGAGGATATGCCGGAGAGCGGCGCCATCGTGCAGCAGGAGCAGCAGGAGGAAATTTCGCCCGCCGTATCAGAACAGGCTGGAACGAATGAGGAAAAGAACGGTTCAGAGGGTGACCCGCAAAATACCGGTACCCCTGACGCCGGTGGCGCTGAGGACAGTAAAGCAGATGCGCCCGAGAGCGGCGAGGATGAAAACGCCGGGAACAATGCGGACGCGGCGGTATCCGCTGTGCAGACGATGATCGATGCGCTGCCAATCGTGAGTGAGTTGGACGGCATGACCGCCGACGAGCTGGACGCAGCTTATGACGACATTCAGGCGGCGTATGATGCTTATGAAGCACTGAACGCAGAGCAGCAGGCGCAGATCACCGGCGCAGACTTCGAGGCGCTGCTCGGCTGGTTCAACAGCCAGACCGCGCTGTTGGCGGACGCACAGTCCGGCGAACATATCCACTGTGTCTGCGGCAAGGACAGCGGTACAACGGTCAACGGTCATACCCATAACAACAGCACAGCATGGACGGCAGCCGATTCCCTGCCCGGTACTGCTGGCAGCTATTATCTGACGCAGTCCGTGTCGAGCGACTGGACTGTGCCAACGGGCGAGGTCAACCTCTGCCTGAACGGGCAGACGATTTCCGGTAAAATCACCGTCGGCAGCGGCGCGACGCTGACGCTGACCGACTGCACCGGCACGGGCAAGCTCCAGGGCAGCAGAAGCGGGAGCGGCGTGTCCATCAACGGCGGCACATTCAACCTCTATGGGGGCACGATTACCGGCTTTGTAAACGGTGTAGAGATAGGCTCACATAATGACATTAAGACTGGCTCGTCCTTTACCATGTATGGTGGTACGATTACCAGTAATGAAGCAGGCAGCAGCGCCGGCGGCGGTGTGTTCCTTATCAGCACGACGAACTCCAATGTCACAGCGCCGAGCTTCACCATGCACGGCGGCACCATCTCCAACAACACCGCGGGTGCGTCCGACGGCGGTGGCGGCGTGTATGTGGGCGAGAAGTGCAGCTTCACCATGGACGGCGGCACCATCACCGGCAACACGGCCACCGACGGCAACGGCGGCGGCATCTATATCCACTTTAACGCCGGCAATGTTTCGATCTCCAACGCCACGATCACCGGCAACAAGGCGTCCGCCACGGGGAATACAAGTTATGGCCACGGGGGCGGCATTTATTCGGAGAGAGGGGTAACCGTCGAGAATGTGACGATCACCGGAAACAACAGTACCTTTGAGGGCGGCGGCATCTATGGAAAGGGCACTATTACCCTCACCGATGCTACCGTTACCGACAACAATCAATATGACGTTTACTACGACGGAAAGGAAAGCACAACTCCTGAGCTCACTGTTTCCGGCTTGGTGCAGGCCGGTTATTACGCCAATTATGATTGGAAGCTGCCCATTCTTGTATCAGGCGCATTGAATGATGATTCGGTCATCCGTGTGGGTGTACGTGACGGAATCAAGCCTAATGCCGGCGGCAGTCTCCTCATTGCCGAACCGGCAAGCGGCGTGACGCTCCGCGCCGAGAACTTCAAGGCGGATGCCGCCGACTGCGTGACCAGCCTGGGCGATGACGGCAAGGTCTATCTTGTGCCCTGCACGCACGAGATGGACGATACCGGCTACACCTGCAGCAAGTGCGGGACGACATTCGACGCGCGCGTGGGCGAGAGCGCCTATTATCAGACGCTGACGAAGGCGTTTGATGCAGCCAGAGGCAACACCGTGACGCTGCTGCGGGATGTGACGCTCACAGGAAATTGCTCTTCTGACACCTACTCAGCGACGCTGGATCTGAATGGCAAAACTGTCAGCAGCGATCGTTATTACATTTGTGTCGGAGGCGGGAACAAACCCAATACTCTGACGGTCAAGGATTCCGGAACAGGCGGCGGAACGCAGGCGCTCACGGTCAAGTTCCTCGTTTACTCCAACGGAACGCTGGCGGTCGACAACTCCTACACTGGCAAGATTTCGCGCGTGGAGCTGCAGGCCGGCGGCGCATTGGAGCGCTTTGGCGGCGAAATCGGCGAGTTGGTTTTAAGCAATGCTGCGCATGGCTCCACAAGTACGGGCTACGGCCTGAAGCTGTGGAAGGGCAATACAAACGCCTGCACCATCGGCGGGTTCACGGATAACACGACGAGCAAGAGCCTCACCGTTAATGACCTGCTGGGAACCGCCTACGCGAAGTGCGAGCTGTACGGCGAAAAGGACGGTACATGGAGCATCGTTGATAAGAGCACCAAAATTGCAGAGTTGACCGGCTATACAGCGTACAAGGTGCAGTTCCCGGAGTGCGTCCATCAGTGCGCCGATGACAGCAACCCCGTATGCTCTGTGTGCCACAAGAAACTGTATACGAAGATCACCGCCAAGGCCGCTGACGGCACGACCAAGACTGCCTACTTCACGGAAGACAGTGCGCTGGAAAACGGCTATGTAGAGGCCATCCAGACCTTGAACGGCTGGAGCAATGAGGGCTGCACCGAGCCAACGCTGACCCTGCTGCGGGATATGTATGCTTACGGCACCTCCATGCCGCTGACCGGCACGCTGACGCTGAAGGGCGGAACGCACACCGCCAAGAATGTGACGGTCGCTAAAAACGCGGACGTGACCTTTGCCAGCGGCAGCTATAAAGGTGCGACCATCGACGGCACGGCGACGGTGAAGGAGGGCGTCACATTTACCGACGCCTCCGTCGAGGTGAACGGTACGCTGAACGCCAAGGGCGGTACCTTCACTGGTAATGTCAAATTCAACGGCAGCAGCATCGCGAACATCAGCGGCGGCAGCTTTAATAATGAAAAGAAATATGGCGGCGTTACGTTTGACTACAATGTCACGGGGACGATCACCGGCGGCACGTTTACCTTCGCGGATTTTTACACCACCAAAGTCAAGCTCTCCGGCGGCACATTTACGATAATCAAAAGCAACGGCGACCGCAAACTCGCCGACCTGCTGGCGGAGGGCGCGGCGTATTACGGAGCAAGTGATAATCAGGCTGTGACCAATGATGGAGTGAATACGCTGGAAAATGTCAAGGTCGTGTCGCATACGCACAACGGCGGCACGGACGGCAAGGGCATTTGCAGTGTCTGTAAGAAGCAGATGGCGGCGTCGCTGACCGTCGGCGGCAAGACGAGCTGGTACGCGGCCTTTGCCACTGCCATCGAGGCGGCGAACGCGGCGGACGGCGAAAAGACCATCACGCTGTATCAGGATGTGAATGGCTATGCCGACGGGCATTCGACCACCTATGAGCTGACCCACGGGCCGGTGACGCTGGCGACCGGCGGGAAAAGTGTCACAAGAGCAAACCTCACCGCCAAGGGCATTTCTCTGACGGTCACGGGCAGCAACGGAGGCTTCAATGTGACGGTGGAGGGCAAAGACGCGGAATTGACCGTCAACGACAAGGATACGAAGCTCGCCATTGTCACGGCGCAGAACGGCGGAAAGCTTTCGCTGAGCAACGGCACCTTCAGCCGTGTGGCTGTAAAGGACGACGGCAGCAGCGCCAGCCTCAGCGGCGGCAGCTACGGCGAGATCACGAGCGATGCCGGCTATGTCAAGCCCTACGCGCTGCTGGCGAAGGGGTACGCTTACAAAAAAACAAGGGATAACCAATGGCTCCCCAACGCCAATTCAATCCCGTCAGAAGTCACCGTTGAAAAAGCGCCCTTCGCGGTCGAAAAGATCTATCCGAATAGCGATACGAACTACACCGGAAACTCGGCGTTTGCGACGGACGGCAATATCACGCTGACTGCGGTAATCGCGTCCGAGCCCGAAACGGAGAACGTCACCTACTACTACTGGTGGGAGCTGTTTAACGAATCAGAAAACGACTGGACCACGAGGTTCAAAAAAGTTAATACTGCAACGCATACCGGCGAGAAGAGCAAGACGCTCACGATCTCCGGGCTGCCCGTAGACAAGAGCTATCAGTACCACATTTTCGTCCAGTGCAGCAATGGCTATCAGTGCTACAGCGAGCCGTTTACCGTGACCCAGCATCAGCATAGCTGGACGTACAGCGCCAGCGGTGCGACCATCACCGCGAAGTGTACGGCAGAGGGCTGCTATCTGACCGACGGAAACGGCGGCAGCGTGACCATCAAGGCCCCCGCCGAGCTGACCTACAACGGCAGCGGCAAGGCCGCCGTGGTAACCGCAAGCGGTGACGATTGGCAGGGTCCGGCGGCGAGTGAGATCACCATCAGCTACATAAAGACGGGCAAGTATGGTCCAGAGATATTGGAAAACGGCACGCTCCCCACCAAAGCGGGCGAGTACACCGCCAGCATCACGGTGGGCGAGGGCAATAAGGCTGCCACCGCCAGCGTGAAGTATACCATTCAGAAGGCTAATCCGGTGGTGACCGAATGGCCGACGCTTTCTGCATCGGTTTATGTCAACAGTGAAGCAACCCTCACCGGCGGCAGCGGCGAAGGCACCTTCGCTTTCAAGGCAGGTACTGATAAATCTTGGGACAGCACAGGTAACAAGACCACCACGGTTGTGTTTACCCCCACAGATACCAATAACTACAAGGAGCTGACTCGGGACTACACCGTAACGGTTGTCAAGCGTACGGTAAAGAGCTGCACTACGCCGACTGGCATTACGGACAAGCCCTACGGAACGGCGCTGGAAGAGCTGGGACTACCCGAAACCGTGACGATCACCACGGAGGACGGCAAAACATTTGATAAGATCCCCGTCACATGGAGCGGTTATAATCCGAATACGCTGGAGGAGCAGACGCTCACCGGAACATTAGATCTTACTTCGATTGCTAACGAGGTGGAGCAGCCCGGCATGCCTGTGACGGCGCAGATCAAGGTCAAACTCACGCAGAAGAACTTCAGCGGCATTTCGCCTGAGGCTTATGATGGTGTGTATGACGGTAAGGCGCACGGAATCACCCTCACCGGCGTGCCTAGTGGCGCAATCGTAAAATACGGCGAAAGCGCAGATAGCTGCACACAGGACAGCCTGACCTACACTAACTTCACGAATGGTGCAAAGACCGTGTATTATAAGGTTTCCCAGTCCGGCTATGCGGATGCTTCCGGCTCCGCCACGGTAAATATTACCAAACGCCCACTCACCGTTTCCAGCATCACGGAAAATAAGACCTATGCGTATGCTTCCGGTTCAGACGATAAGGCAATCGGTGTGGATATTGCAGGAAAGCTCCCGCCGGATAGGGGAACTACAGCATATGCGGTTGCAAAGACAGATACAGAGAAGCTTTTAAGTGAGGTAACAGTCGATACAGCCGGAAATCTGACCTATAAAGTAAATCAGGTAGATTCGTCCAAGGTTGGAAAGACAGCAATTATCACGGTAACAGCTTCGATGGAGAACTATGAGAATGTTGAATACACGCTGACGATTAGTATTACAGATAAGAAGACGGTAGAGATTAAGCGTGGAAACACCGTATCCGTAGATGGAAGCAATGCGCTGACTTATGGGGAAAAGGTTTCAAAGCTGACACTTGGAAATACCGTTTTTGTGGAAGCCGGTACAGATGATGTGATAGAAGGTATTCTTTCATGGAGCAATCCGGACGAGATACCGGCAGCCGGAACCACACAGGCGGGCTGGGTATTCAAGCCGGCAGACAGTACGCATTACGCGGAACTTACCGGAACAACAGCCATCACAGTAGCCAAGGCAACACCGATAGTTGTAACAGTACCAACCGTTGCAGAGCGTGGATACAATCCGGATGCTGCGCTTACCAGTTCAGATATAACAGGCGGAAGTGTGACAGGGGTAGATGGCAATTCACTTGCCGGAACATGGAGCTTTACAGGAACGAACATCATTCCGACTGTAAACAACAAAGGCTATCAGGCAGTATTTACACCTGATGACACAAACAACTACAATACAGTAACTAGAACAATAACAGTTACGGTCAATAAGGCAGCGAAAGCTCCAAACATGCCGGAAGCTGCAATGACACCGGCACACAGCACAAAGAAGGTTGGCGATATTACGCTTCCGGATGGATGGAGCTGGCAGGAGGCTGATAAGGACACGGTGCTTGCAGATGGTGTGGCAGTGACAGCGAATGCAATTTATACAGGAACTGACAAGGGCAACTACGAGACAGAAAGTGTAAGCATTACGATTACAAGAAGCGAATGTGATCACACACATACTGAAATACGGAATCAGCGGGAAGCAACCTGCAAAGAGGAGGGCTATACCGGAGATACTTACTGTAAGGATTGTGGTGAAAAGCTTGCCGCCGGTACAACAACCGGGAAAAAACCGCACACGGTCGGAACACCGGCTACCTGCGTATCAAAAGCAGTATGCAGTGTTTGTGGTGAAACCTTTGGTGAAGTGGATGCCACGAACCATGTGCATACAACCGTGAAGAACCGCAGGGAAGCAACCTGCATACAGACTGGATATACCGGAGATACCTATTGTACAGACTGTGATAAGCTTCTGGAAACCGGAGAAGAGCTGGCGGCACTCGGCCATGACTATCTGGCAAGCGTGACAAAGCAGCCGACGACAACCGAGGAAGGAGTCAGAACCTATACCTGTACAAGATGTGGGCATTCCTATACAGAAAGCATTGCAAAGCTTACGAGTCCGTCGCCGCAGCCAACTGCAACACCGTCAGATAAGCCGGAGACACCATCGCCACAGCCAAAGGGCACCAATCTGAAGGATGACACAGGTGCAGCCTACAAGGTAACAAGTGCAAATGGCAAAACACCGGCAGTGCAGTATATAGCACCAAAGAGCGGTGTCAAAGGAACGGTGACAGTTCCTTTGGAGGTCACGATCGATGGCGTAACCTACAAAGTAACCTCTATCGCAGGCAATGCTTTTAAGGGCACTAAAAAGATTAAGAAGATAGTGATCGGAAGTAACATTACTTCTATCGGAAAAAATGCTTTTGCAGGCTGCACAAGTCTGACAAGTATCACGATCGGAAAGAATGTGACGAAGATCGGAAAGAATGCCTTTACCGGCTGTAAAAAGCTAAAGTCGATCACAATTAAGACGAAGAAGCTGACAACAAAAACCGTTAAAAAGGGAGCGTTTAACGGCATCAGCAAAAAGGTTGTGGTAAAGGTGCCAAAGAGCAAATATAAGACCTACAAAAAGCTGCTCCCGGCAAAAGGTCTGAAAAAAGCGGCAAAGATCAGAAAGTAACCAACACGCTGAAAATACAGTAACCTCATATGAGAGACTGCTTAGGCAGCGGAAATACAAATACAGACATGCGAATCAACCGGAGCAAGGAAGTAATTGTATTTCTGCTGTCTTTTACTGCATTTTTTACTCTAAGTATTTGCAAAAAGATTTTCGTGCTTTTTTCAATTATGATGTTATAATTTTTATAATGTATTTACGAAAATGCGATGAACAGATAGCATTATTACACACGACATTGATGGAAAACAGGTTTTCATTACTGCGATAAAGGAGCGGCTATGAAAAAAACAGGAAAATCAGGGAAACGACACAATAAGTTTCTGGCACCGCTTCTGGCACTTATCGTGCTCCTGGCAGCATGCAGCTCGCAGGGCGGCGATAATGCACCGGATAGCAGGCAGAAGGAAGCTGTGCAGACGGAAGAGACATCGGCTGAGACAGCGGCAACGGATGAAATCAGGATGGATGGACAGCTCACAGGTGATATGCTCATGCAGCCATCCGGGGATACAGAGGGAGAAGCAGCGGATCCGGACGGATATAGTCAGGAACCACTTGAAGTACATTACATAGATGTCGGACAGGGCAGCGCGACACTATTAAAGAGTGGCAGGCATGCTATGCTGATTGATACCGGTGACAGCGATCAAGGTACAAAGATACAGCTCTATCTGACAAAACAGGGCGTGGAAAATCTCGATTACCTTGTACTGACGCATCCGGATGCGGATCATATCGGTGGTGCTCCGGTCATTATTACGAAATTTGGGATCGGACAGCTTTTTCTTTCTAATTATGAGAAGGATAATAAAACAACACAAAAAGTCAGGGACGCGATGCAGTATAAAGGTCTGACCGCATCGGACTGTCAGGTTGGAGATACATATACACTTGGAAATGCATCATTTACGATTCTTGCTCCCGTAAAAGAATATGCGGATTCCAACAACGCATCCATTGTCATTATGGTGCAAAACGGAAATAACAGATTTCTATTTACCGGAGACTGCGAAGCAGAAGCCGAGGCGGATCTGATCGCATCCGGCGCGGATCTTAGTGCAGATGTTTACCTGGCGGGACATCACGGAAGTGACACTGCATCTTCACAGGCATTTATGGATGCAGTAAGCCCCACGTATGCGGTGATCAGCTGCGGTGAGGGAAACAGCTATGGGCATCCGCATGCAGAAGTCCTCAACAGATTCCGCAGCATGGGCATTCAGGTATTCCGTACAGATGAGCAGGGCTCTGTGATCGCGGAAAGTGATGGAACCGGGATCACATGGAACTGTGCACCTTCCGAGACCTGGCAGACAGGAGAACGAACTAAAAATGCACAGACCGGTGCAGAAAATGCGGAAACACAGCCTGCAAATGAGACACCCATACAGGAGACAGATACTGCAGCCGTGCAGGATAAGCCTGCAACCCAGCAGTCAGATGCGGTAACACTTCCTGCGCAGGAGCAGAAACCGGTTGTGGCAGACGAAACGTCGCAGGCAGGCAATTATATCGGTAATCGCAATAACGGCAAGCTGCATAAGGCTTCCTGCAGTTATCTGCCGGATCCGCAGAATCAGGTGCCGTTTACAACAAGGGAAGAAGCAGTGGCAGCTGGTTATGATGATCCGTGTAAACGGTGCAATCCGTGATGAAATATGCGCCGGGATGAGAAAACCGATTGCCGGCATTCTGACGCGATACATAAATAAAAAGCAGATGTAATGCAAATGTTTGCCGTATGTTGGCGGAGAAACAGGCAAGCAATCCGGCGGAGTAAAAAATGATTCTGGAAAAGGGGAATACATCATGGAATTGAGACATATCAGGTATTTTAAGGCTGTGGCAGAGGAAAAGAATTTTACCCGGGCGGCGGAAAAACTGGCGATCGCACAGCCACCGCTCTCAAGGCAGATCCAGGATCTCGAGGCAGAGCTTGGTACACAGCTTTTTATCCGTTCACCGCATAAAGTAACGCTGACAGAAGAAGGAGAACTGTTTTTGCAGTATGCATCCCAAATACTGGATCTTGTGCACCGTTCTGAGGAAGAAGTCAGGGAAAGAAAAGAAGGTCTGCAGGGAACCTTATATATTGCTTCCGTAGAAGGCTGTGGACCGCGTTTGTTTGCAGAATGGATTGCAGCATTCGGACAGCAGCATCCGCACGTGCAGTACAATCTCTGGAATGGCAATACGGATGATGTGAATAACCGTGTCATGAAAGGTCTGTGTGAGATCGCGATGATCACAGCACCCTATAATACAGAAGAATTTCAGGTACTTCCGGTTTACCGAGAGCCATGGGTGGCAATGATCCCCAAGGGACATCCATTATATACGCCGGAAAATGATCCGGTAAAGCCGGATGATCTTCTGCCGTATCCGCTGTTGATCCCTTCCAGGGAATCCAGAAAAAGTGAGATTGACAAATGGTTTTCCAATACCGGTCAGACACCTGTGATCCGTGGCAGGATCGCACATATGATGAATGCGTATGAACTGAGCCTGCACGGTGTCGGGATTTCCATTTATCCGGCTTCTATTTCCGCAATGACAAAGAACAAGGAAGTCTGCATCCGTAAAATAGAGCATCCGGATGCGTATGCATCCTATGCTCTCATTTGGAAAAAGGATCACACGCTTTCCCATGTGGCGCAGGAATTTCTTTCTTTTATCCGGGAAGGCAGTGAAAATACAGATGAAACATGATTTGTACTTACTATACTTAAAAAGTATCACAATATATTT
>OHNA01000319.1_pt1 | contig 17946 bp, 19 predicted proteins | sample 1569481 | NCBI WGS metagenome assembly OHNA01 (sample SAMEA3879542, study PRJEB24766) | human gut metagenome | biome: human-associated habitat; feature: feces | place: USA | collected 1985/1987 | reverse complement strand
GGACTCGATTACGTATGCAATACCATCAACTGCATCACCGTCTTTTACAGTGTAAGCATCAGATGTAAGCTGTGAGTAAATGTCAGATCCGGACAGATCATAGCAGTAATCTTTCCAGTTTGCAAGTCCTACCGGTCCATTTACCTGAAATAATGTAGGAGCTTCGCTCTTTGCCATTTCAGATTTTAATGTCTGCTCATATGTACCGTCTGCTGCGGTAATAACTGTTACCGGCACACCCGTCTGCTCTGTATAGATACCTGCTAAATGCTGTAACAACCGTTACATCTACACCTGTCTCTTTTGTGTAATCCTTTGCCAGCTGCTGCCACTGTTCATCCTGCTCCGGTTTGAAGTTCAGATAATATACAGAACCGCTTCCTGATGCACTGTCTGCAGTCTTTTCTGCATCAGATGCCTCGGTTGTCTTTGCAGCCTCTTCTGTCTTTGCAGCCTCTTCTGTCTTGTTTCCTGCATTTGCTGTTCCGGAAGTATTCCCCGCATTTCCGTTACCACATCCTGCAAACATGGTTGCTAACATAGCGGATGCTAACATCACTGATAAAACTTTTCTTTTCATATTTTTTACCCTCCTGAAATTGTGTATGGTATCTTATGGAACGTTTCCGGTATTGTTTACGGTAATGCTACCGGTAACGTTTTCATTTGATGGTTAAATTATAAGACACTCTTTGCAAAAGCGCAAGACTCTTTTGACATTTTCAATGTTTTATCCAAATATTGCATCCGTTTTTTGTGCACATTGCACTTGTTACTGATTTATATTGTAAAAAAAGCTGGAAAATGCTAAGATTTTGTTAGAAATTTAAACTTATAAGTTTATGAAAATGGAGTTTACAGATATGAAAGAAATCATCAGACATAAAATAAAACACAATTTAAAACGCATTGAAACTTCTATTAAATGGGTTCTGTTTGCAATTATCTCCGGTGTTGTTGCCGGAGGCGCCGGAACATTATTTTATTTTGGCATGACGTTAGTCACACTGATCCGCACCAAACATCCATGGCTGATCTTTCTGCTTCCTTTTGGCGGTCTTGTGATCGTCGGCTGTTACCGTCTGCTTCACGACGAGCATGACACCGGTACCAATCTCGTGATTTCTGCGATCCATTCCGACGATAATCTGCCGTTAAAAATGGCACCACTGATCTTTATTTCCACACTGATCACGCACCTGTTTGGCGGATCTGCCGGCCGTGAAGGTGCCGCCCTGCAGATGGGTGGCAGTATCGGAAACGCAATCGGAAAATTCTTCCGTTTTGACGATAAAGATAAACATGTCATGATCATGTGCGGCATGAGTGCTGCGTTTTCCGCTCTCTTTGGTACCCCGATGGCTGCTGCCATCCTTCCAATGGAAATTGTAAGTGTCGGCGTCATGTACTATACCGCCCTTGTTCCATGTGTGATCAGTTCTCTTGTCGCACACGGAGTTGCTTACCTGTTTGGTGTTTCCAACCAATGGTTTTCCATCGAGCACATCCCGGACTTTGGCATTCTTCCTGCCGTGCAGATTTCCATCCTTGCCGTGCTCTGCGCACTGGTAAGTATTGTTTTTTGTGTTCTTCTGCACAAAAGTGAAGAAATTTACCGCAAACTGTTCCAGAATCCCTACATCCGCATCTTTGCCGGTGGATGTATTGTTGTCATTCTGACGATGCTTGTCGGCAACCAGAATTACAACGGTACCGGTATCGGCATCATCCAGATGTGCATTGATGGAACGGTCCGTCCGGAAGCCTTCCTGTTAAAGATGATCTTTACCGCACTGACTCTTGGTGCCGGTTACAAAGGCGGAGAAATTGTTCCTTCCTTTTTCACCGGCGCGGCCTTTGGCTGCCTGTTTGGAACGCTGACCGGCATATCCCCGACACTTTGTACGGCTGTCGGCATGACTGCCGTATTCTGTGGTGTCACAAACTGTCCGATCACTTCACTGTTAATCAGTTTTGAATTGTTCGGTTATGACGGCATGCCGTATTTTCTTCTGGCTGTCGCTTTCAGCTATATGCTCTCCGGATACTTTGGTCTGTACCGGAGCCAGAAGATTGTGTACTCCAAATACAAAACCAGTTACATCAACAAGACAACTCACTGATTCCAAGAACCACACAGCCAGTCGCCGGCAATTCCATGTTCGAATGAACCGAACCGATTGGTTCGGTTCCTGCATGCAGATCATCAATATATAGCGTCCATGTCCTGTCATCCGGCAGCAGAAGTGTTTCTTTTCTGCCGGATGCATTGTATGCCACCAGAAGTGTCTCTTCCGGCTGGCGGATTGTAAACGCGATGGTCTGTTCGGATGTCATTTCCATAAACAGAATATTCTGGCGGATCTCCTCTGCGTCTGTCATACGCAATCCTTTATGTGCTTTCCGGAAAGCAATCAGTCCCCTGTAATACTGCTGCAGCCCTTTTTGTCCATCGCTCCAGTCATAGCGCAGTACATTTGTTTCATACGGCAGATTATAACTGTTCTCGGATATCTCACCATTTTTTCCGGCTGGTTTGGTTCGTGCAAACTCTTCTCCCCCCAGGAAAAACGGAACTCCCTGTGCGGTAAATACCATCGCAGCCGCCAGACGGTTCATTGCAAGGCGTTCGCCTGCATCACAATCCGGTCTGGAAATCTGCAGTTTATCCCACAAGGTCAGATTGTCGTGACAGGAAACATAATTGATCACTTTCTCCGGTGTATCCGTCCATGTGCCGCCGGCTGCATAGGTATAGGATGCATAATCCACCTGTGGATGCCACACACCTCCTGCTGCACAGTAACGCACCGCAACTTTCATTTTTTCCTTTCCGCTGACATAGCCGCAGTCTTTGTTATAAAACACATGTCCGCGCACCATGTCCCGGATATCATCCGAAAACATTCCGATGCCGTCCAGCATACGCGCGTTTCTCTTCATGGCACGCCTAAATTCCGGCATGGTTGAAGTACCGCCTGTCCAGCCCTCTCCATACAGAATGATATATGGATTGATTTCTTTTAACCTGCGGCTGATCTCATTCATGGTATCAATATCAAGAACACCCATCAGATCAAACCGGAACCCATCCACATGATATTCCCTTGCCCAGTAACAGACAGATTCTACGATGTATTTGCGCATCATCGGCTGCTCCGAAGCAATTTCATTGCCACAGGCAGATGCATTGGAATATCTGGTTCCGTTCATCCGGTAATAATAATCCGGCTCACATTTCTGCAGACAGCTGTCCAGATCATAGGTGTGATTGTACACCACATCCATGATCACTCCGATGCCCTCCCTGTGAAAAGCCACAATCATTTCTTTCATTTCCCGGATACGCACCTCCCCATGGAACGGATCTGTTGAAAAAGATCCCTCCGGTACGTTATAATTCAGCGGATCGTATCCCCAGTTATACTCCCGCTTCTTTGGTGCCGCCTCATCAATACTTGCAAAATCATACATTGGCATGATCTGCACATGCGTAATACCGAGCGATTTCAGATAATCCAGCCCGGTAGCTTCTCCCTCTTTGTTTTTGGTTCCCTTTTCTGCCAGTCCCAGATACTTTCCCGGATATTTTACCCCGGAAGAGCCATCCGCGGTACTGTCCAGAACAGAAATCTCACAGATCACCAGATCCGTACGGTTTGAAAAAACCGGTCCATGATCTTCCTTAAAATTCTCCGGATCGGTTTCTTTTAGGTCCAGCACCATACTCCGCTGCCCGTTCACACCGACAGCTACCGAATATGGATCCTGTGACTCCACGGTCTTGCCGCTTCTCTCCAGACGGTATGTATAATAAACATGCCGCAAATCTCCGTCTACCCGAATCGACCAGGTTCCCTGTACATCCCGTTTCATCGGAAGTGTATCCGACAGGCAGTCCCCGTCTCCTTCCCGATACAGACACAGTGTTACTGCATCCGCAGTCGGAGCCCAGAGCCGGAACGCTGTATATTTCTTTGTGTACACAGCACCCAGATCATTTCCATCATATGGAATCCTTTGCTGCATTCCCTCTCTCCTCCCTGAAATATATTATTTTCGCTTTTTTTCGTAATTCATTATATTTTAATTTTATGTATCTGTAAATTGGAAAAATCACTAAGTTTTTTTCAATATTTTGTGAAATAAGACGAAGAAAAAAGACATTCCATGTTTTATGCCATGAAATGCCTCTTTTTTTGTTTTCCGTATCAGGCAAACCCTTATGCGTTTGTTGCCTGTACCATTGCCTCAAGGGTTCTGACTGCTGCTCCCGAATCGATCGTCTTTGCTGCAAGTGCAATGCCATCTGCAATACTGTCTGCCTTTTTCCCAATATACAAAGCGGCTCCTGCATTCAAAAGCACAATCTCCCTCTTTGGTCCCTGTTCCTTTCCGGAAAGAATATCTCTGGTGATCTGTGCGTTTACAGCTCCATCCCCACCCTGCAGTTTTGCGATTTCACACCGCTTTAATCCAAACTGTTCCGGTGTGATTGTATAGGTGGTTACTTTTCCGTCCTTAATTTCAGATACCGTGGTCTCACCGGTCAGTGTGATCTCATCCATGTTATCCTCTCCGCTGACAACCATTCCCCGTTCTACCCCGAGGTTCATCATGGTTCCCGCAATCACTTCCGTAAGTGCCGGGGAATACACCCCTACAAGCATTGCCCTGGCACGGGATGGATTAGAAAGTGGTCCTAAAATATTAAACACGGTGCGGATGCCCAGCTGTTTCCGGACCGGTCCCACATACTTCATGGCAGGATTAAAATGCGGTGCAAACATAAATCCGATCCCGACCGTCTCCACACACTTTTCTACCACAGCCGGATCTGCGGAAATATTTACGCCAAGTGCTTCTAACACATCTCCGGCACCACTTTTAGAAGAAATGGAACGATTGCCATGTTTTGCCACCGGAAGCCCGGCTGCTGCCACAACGAACGCTGATGTTGTGGAAATATTAAACGAATAGGTACAGTCTCCGCCGGTACCGACAAAATCCACATAATCTGCCACTTTCGGACTGATCGTATTTGCCTTGTTGCGCAATACAGCTGCCAGTCCCGTAATCTCATCCAGCGTTTCCCCTTTCATGCGGAGTGCTGTCAGAAAACATGCAATCTGCGCCTCTGTTGCCTGTCCGGTCAGAATCAGCTCCTGTGCTTTCATCGCTTCCTCTTTTGTCAGATCTTTTCCCTCTACCAGTTTGGCCAGAATCTCTTTCATCTATGATATCCTCCTGTTTTATTCGCTTTTCCGTTACATTTCATTTAACTCTTTTTTGAATGTGCTGCAATAGTCTGCTGCAGCCTGCGGATCAAAACCGTGTTCCCGCATCAGTGTGATAAAATGAGAGCCTACAATGGCTCCGTCAATAATCTCTTTCATCGGACGTACATCCTCTGCCGTGCGGATGCCAAATCCCATCATAACCGGAATTTTTGCCTCTTTCTTTACCGCTGTCAGATATTCTAAAATCTGACGGTGGAAGGTTGCTTCCTGTCCGGTAACTCCCATGGAAGACACACAGTAGACGAATCCCCTTGCATTTTTAAGGATTTTTGGCACACGGTCTTTGGATACCGGGGAAACCAGCTGGATCAGAATGGTTCCATCCTCTTTCTGTAACTGTGTCTGGAGTTCTTCCTGCTCTTCCAGCGGCAGATCCGGAATGATCAGTCCATCCACCCCGCAGGCATTGCACTCTTTTACAAATTTTTCCACGCCATAATGCAGTACCGTGTTGTAATACATCATAAATACAACCGGGATCTGCACACCATCGTCACGCATCTCTTTCATACAGGTAAATGTCTTCTCCAGATTTGCCCCGCCGAGAATTGCCTCATAGGAAGCCGCCTGAATAACCGGACCGTCCGCTACCGGATCGGAAAACGGAATTCCAAGTTCAATAATGTCCGTTCCCGCCGCTTCCTGTGCTTTGATGATCGCCTTTGTCTTATCATAATCCGGCAGACCTGCTGTGATATAAGTAATAAATGCCTTTTCTTTCTTTTCCTGTAACGCCTGAAGCGCTGTCTCAATTCGATTCATCCCTGTTATGCCCTCCTTAATTCAGATATCCTTTTCCGTCAAGATAATCCGCAATGGTGTTTACATCTTTATCTCCACGACCGGACAGACAGATAATCATGCTCTGGTCCATAGTCATTTCTTTTGCCTTTTTAAATGCATAGGCAATGGCATGTGCACTCTCAATTGCCGGAATAATTCCCTCTAACTTACACAGTTCCATCAGCGCATCCATTGCCTCCACATCCGTAATTGCCACATATTTTGCACGTCCGGTATCCCGCAGATATGCATGCTCCGGTCCGACTCCCGGATAATCCAGTCCGGCGGAAATGGAGTGTGCCAGCTGGATATTTCCATCGGTATCCTGCAACAGATACGAACGCATGCCATGCAATACGCCAGGCTCTCCCAAAGCCATGGCGCTGGCATGTTTTCCGGTCTCAATTCCAAGGCCCGCTGCTTCCACACCGATCAGTTCCACCTCCGGCTCATCAATAAAATCGGCAAACATTCCGATGGAATTGGAACCGCCGCCCACACATGCCATAACCACATCCGGATTCTTTCCTTCTGCTTCCATGTGCTGACGCTTTGCCTCCCGGCTGATCACACTCTGAAACTCTTTCACCATCTTTGGATACGGATACGGTCCTACCGCAGATCCGATAATATAGAACGTATCCTCCGCTGTTTTAGCCCAGGTACGGATGGCTTCGTTTGTCGCGTCTTTTAAGGTATTGCTTCCGGATTCCACGGATACCACTTTTGCACCAAGCATCTCCATACGCATCACATTCAGTTTCTGTCTCTGGATATCTTCTTTTCCCATGTACACCGTACATTCCATATCAAACAGTGCTGCTCCCGTTGCAGTAGCTACACCATGCTGTCCTGCACCGGTCTCCGCGATTACCTTTGTCTTTCCCATACGCTTTGCCAGAAGGATCTGACCGATCACATTGTTGATCTTGTGGGCACCGGTATGGTTTAAATCTTCACGCTTTAAATAAATTTTTGTACCGTATTTTGCAGACAGACGCTCTGCATAGTAAAGCGGTGTCTCTCTGCCGACATACTGTTTCAGATAATAATGGTACTGTTTTATAAACTCTGGATCATGGATTGCCTCCTCATATGCCTGATCCAGTTCCTGTAATGTATTCATCAGCGACTCTGCCACATACTGTCCGCCAAACTGTCCATAATATGCTTTCTTATTCATCTTTCTTTCCTTTCTTTTGCTTCCTCTTTGACACATGCTACAAATTGTTTGATCAATGCTTCATCTTTGCCATTTTCATTTTCCACCCCGGAACTGACATCCACAACATCCGGATGAAACAGCTGGATTCCTTTGTTCACATTTCCGGCATGTAAGCCTCCTGCTAAAACGAATTTTCTCCCGGCAAAAATCCCCTCTGTCTGGTGAAACGTCTGCGTCTTTTGCCAGTCAAACGTCTGTCCGCCTCCGTAATTTGCTCCATCCACCACAAGTGCTGTAATTTTCTGCTGTAACTTTTCCGGCAAATCCAAAAAATCTTTTGTCTTTTCTGCAAACTCTTTGGGATCTGACAGGTTTATGGCATACCAGACGGGAAGTTCCACTGCCGAAAGTGCCTCGGCTGACAGCGTTCCATGCATCTGGATGATATCAAATTTCATCTGTTGCAGTATTTGAATCTGTGCTGCATCCGGAGAAACAGTCACGGCAACTTTCTTTATATCCGGACGGATTTTTTCCATAATTTTTTTTGCTTTTTGACAGCTTACATTGCGTTTGCTTTTTTCATAAAACACAAATCCTGTATAATCGGCACCTGCATCATTTACATATTGTGCATCCACTGGCTTTTGAAGTCCGCAGATCTTTACTTTTGGTCTCATGCCTGATACAGCTCCTTCCACTTTTGTGCAAGCGCTTTTGGATTTTCCGATTCCATAAATGCCCGCCCGATCAAAAAGGCATCTACTCCGCAATCGCGCAGAAAACGTACATCTTCATCCCCTGTAATTCCACTTTCTGCCACAAACACCTTATCCTCTGGCACATAAGGGCGAAGCCGTCTGGTATGTTCTAGAGAAATCGTAAAATCTTTCAGATTTCGATTATTGACTCCAATAATGCGCGGATTGATTTTCATTGCCCGCTCTACCTCTGCCTCATCATGCGTTTCTACCAGCACATCGAGTTCAAGTTCTCTTGCCAGCTGATAAAAATCATGCATCTGTGCATCATCCAAAATTGCCGTAATCAAAAGTACCGCATCCGCTCCGATCACTTTTGCCTCATAAAACTGATACTCACAGATCATAAAATCTTTCCGTAAAATCGGAAGCTGTGATTTCGCCCGGATTTCCTTTAAATATTCTACATTTCCGTGAAAATGATCTTCTTCTGTCAGACACGAAATGGCATCCACAGATGCATTGTACTCACTGATGCGCTCCATCAGATTAATCTTGCTGGTAATCGTTCCGAGACTCGGGGAAGCTTTCTTAAATTCTCCGATAATCGAAAGTCCCGGCTTCTTTAAATGATTATAAAAACAGTCTGCCTCCCTCGTCTTTGTTTCCTCTGCCATGCGCCGCATTTCTGTTTCCGGAATACGTGCCATGTGCCCGGGAAGCCGTTTTTTCTTATCTTCTACAATTTCATCCAGTATCATATTTTTTCCCCTAATATAAATTGCGATAATCTAACACGTTCCATTTACAAAATTTTCGATGATGCGTTTGCCGTGCTCGGTATAAATGGATTCCGGATGGAACTGTAATCCCACAACCGGATATTTCTTATGGCGCATTGCCATAATCTCTCCGTCATCGGTCCGCGCCAGCACCCGCAGACAATCCGGCAGATCCTTTTCCTGCACTGCCAGGGAATGGTATCTTGCCACACGGATCGGAGAATTGATCCCGGTAAATACACTGCTTCCATCATGTTCAATCAACGACTGCTTTCCATGGAACAATGCCTTGGCATAGGAAACGGTTCCTCCCAGTGCCTCACCGATGCACTGATGCCCCAGACAGATGCCAAGGATCGGTTTTTTTCCTGTAAATTCTTTGACAACATCCATGCAGATGCCTGCTTCCTTCGGATTCTTTGGTCCCGGTGAAAGCACGATCCGCTCCGGGTCCATCGCCTTAATTTCTTCAATGGTAATCTTGTCGTTTCGGACAACTTTGATATCGGAGTTAAAAATTCCGATATACTGATACAGGTTATAAGTAAAAGAATCATAGTTATCAATCAGCAAAATCATAAATTTTCCTCCTCTATAAGCGTCTTGGCCAGTGCCATTACTTTATTGCAGCACTCCTGATACTCATTTTCCGGAACGGAATCTGCAACTATTCCCGCTCCAGCCTGCAAATATACACGGTTTTTCTTTTTGATCATTGTCCGGATCGTAATACAGAAATCCATATCACCGGAGAAATCAATGTATCCGGTTGCGCCTCCGTAGAGTCCTCTGCGCACACTCTCAAGTTCATCGATAATCTCCATCGCGCGGATCTTCGGTGCTCCAGAAAGCGTTCCTGCCGGAAGGAACGAAGAAACCAGATCCAGCGGATGAAATTCTCCTTTTTTCTTTCCTTCCACCATGGATACGATGTGCATTACATGGGAATAATTCTGCACTTCCATAAACTGTGTCACCTTGACGGTTCCAAATTCTGAGATCCTTCCCATGTCATTTCTCGCAAGATCCACCAGCATAACATGTTCGGCGCGTTCCTTTTCATCCCGGAGCAATTCATCCCGAAGCAATGCATCCTCCTCGGCTTCCGGCGATCGGACAGGTATACACCCTGCTTCCCTGCTGCTTTACAATCATTTCCGGGGAACTTCCGATCACTTCAAACTCTCCATAATTGAAATAATACAGATACGGGGATGGATTCAGTTCCCGGAGCTCTTTATACAGCTCAAATCCGGTCTGTTTTGTCTCAATCGTCCATCTCTGGGAAAGCACGGTCTGGAAAATATGTCCTTCCCGGATATACTGCTTGATCTTTTCGACTTTTTCGCAATACTGTTCTAAGGTATCGGACTGGTTGACAATCATACCGTCATGTGTAAAATTTCTGTCCGGTATCTGTCCGGCATTTTTTCTTGCCTCCTCAATCAGTTCTGCTGCTTCTGCTAATGCTATCTTTTTTCCGTCTTCCGAATCTTCTCCAAGAATCACTGCAGTCAGTGTCTCTGCCACATGATCCACCAGGATAAATTTTGTCATGAGCATCATCTGGATGGTCTCGATTCCAATCTCGTCTGGATTGTTATCCGGCAGTACTTCCGCATAGCGGACAAAATCATATCCCAGATTTCCGACCAGTCCTCCGGAAAAAGACAGCTCTTCGTTTTCTTTTACGATATCAAACTCGCTGTAATATTCTTTCAGACGTTCGAGCGGATTTCCCTGCCGGATTTCTTCCGTCCCGTTGTTCCGCCGGATCACGAGTGCATCCCCGCGGGAAGTAATGATCTCTTCCGGTTCTTTTCCAAAAAACGTATATCTGTCATAATTTTTATCATAACTTTCCAGAAGAAATCCTTTTTTGTTTCCTATTACTGCTCCTTTTTTCCAAATAAAAAACGTCCCTGATCCGACTGCTGCCGGATCAGGGACGATTATCCTCGTGGTGCCACCCTTCTTCGCTCCGTAACTGAAAAATAACAAAGGCAGCCATCCCCGAACCGGAAATAACTGCCACCAATTACGCAACCTCTTGTGATACAGAAAACAAAATCTCTTTGTCTCGATATCCATGCCCCTGTAACGTGGGGAAACGGCTCAACTACTCGCCTTACGCTTTCACCTTGCATCTAACGAATCCATTCCATGACAAACTATCCTGCCGGCTCACACCTGCCGCCGGCTCTCTGAAAGGAATCATCTGCTGTACTTACCTTCGCTCAATGATTTTATTTCTCTTTAATTTATTAACAGTTTAATACACTACAGTGTGTCTGTCAACCAAAATTTTAACTTTCAGGAAAATTTCATTCTAGGATACAATCACCTTGCGGAATTTTATATTTTCTTTTTCACTCTTTTCGTGTAAAATACGTTTTACGGCAATGTTTATTGCATAACAACTTAAGAAAGGACTTATAGCTATGAAACAAAAAATAGGACTGTTTCTTTGCCTTGCCCTGCTCCTTACCGGATGCAGCTACCAGACAAAGACCATCCGTTTCGGTGCAGCCGACATCGGTGGTATGTATTATACCGTTGCAAATGCTTATGCCGGTCTGGCATCCAAAGAATCCTCCGACCTGAAATTTGAAGTTAAAAACACCGCCGGATCTGCGGCAAATCTACGGCTTTTGTCCGGAAATTACATTGATCTTGGGATCGCACAGGCGGATCTGGTCCGGGCAGCCCATGAAGGAACCGACAGTTTTTCTGATAACAGACAACAGGGATACCGTGCCATTGCAGGACTTTATACCGAAGCCTGCCAGATCGTCGTCCGGGCAGATTCTGATATCCGGGCATTAAATGATCTGCAGGGAAAAACCGTCAGCATCGGTGCCAGCGAATCCGGAACCGAACAAAACGCTACCGAAATTTTAAAACTGAGTGGTCTGACTTCGAAACTGGTGCACATGGTGAATCTGGATTATGCAGATGCCGCCGGAAAACTTGCCTCCGGTGAAATTGATGCCTTATTCTGCACCGCCGGCATCCGCACCGCAGTCATTGAAGAACTGGCAAAGGAATGTGATCTGCGGCTCCTTTCCATCGACGATACCTGTCTGGAAAAACTGCTTGCAACCACAAAGGAATACAGCAAATATGTCATTCCTGCAAACACTTACAGTGGACAGGACGAAGACGTGACAACCATTGGAGTCAAAGCCGTACTGCTTGCCTCCGATGCCCTTTCCGAAAAAACCGTGGAAAAACTTACAGAAATTCTGTTTTCCCACGCACAGGATCTGGCCTATGCCACATCTTTAGACGCTGCTTTTGACGAGACAGATGCATCCTCCGGTGTAACCATTCCCTTCCATCCGGGTGCTGCTGCTTATTATGCTGGGCAGGGAATCAGCGTCAATACAAAATAACATATGAAAGAAGGACAACTATGGAAATACATTTGAATATGTACCAGACACTGGCAGTTGCTGTACTGGTACTCTTGTTTGGCAGCTTTTTAAGACACCGCATCGGGTTTCTGGAAAAATTCTGTATTCCTGCCCCTGTCATTGGCGGTCTTTTGTTTGCAATTTTGACCTGTCTTTGTTATGTTACCGGAATTGCGAAATTTTCTTTTGACGACACACTCCGGGAAGTATGCATGGTATTTTTCTTTACCTCGGTCGGTTTTCAGGCCAACTTAAAAGTGTTAAAAAGCGGAGGCACAGCCATGGCAGTTTTCCTCGGTCTTGTCGTTGCACTGATTATATGTCAGAACCTTCTTGCCGTGGGATTGTCCCATGTCCTGCACTTAAATCCGCTGATTGGTATGTGTACCGGCTCCATCCCAATGGTCGGCGGTCATGGTACAGCCGGAGCATTCGGTCCTGTATTAGAAGACTTTAATATTCAGGGAGCCACCACGATCTGTACTGCAGCTGCCACTTTTGGTCTGATTGCCGGCAGTCTGGTCGGCGGTCCGCTCGGCAGACGCCTGATTGAAAAACAGAACCTGCTGTCCACGGCAGTCACGGAAGATGACAGTCTGCTGGTTGAGGACGAAAAGAAGCATGAGCGTCATACGAACATGTATGCATCCGCCGTATTTCAGTTAATCCTTGCGATCGGTCTGGGAACAATTTTTTCCTATTTTCTGACCAAAACCGGGCTTACCTTTCCGGTTTACATCGGTGCCATGCTGGCAGCCGCATTGATCCGCAACATTGCCGAATACTCTGGCAAAGCAACGATCCACATGGGTGAGATCAACGACCTCGGTGGTATTTGTCTTTCCCTCTTTTTGGGTATGGCAATGATCACCTTAAAACTCTGGGAACTTGCTGCCCTGGCACTTCCGCTTGTGATCCTGCTGACCGCACAGGTCTTACTGATCTGTGTATTTACTTACTTCATCGAGTTTAACATTATGGGACGGGATTACGATGCTGCTGTACTGGTTGCCGGAACCTGTGGTTTTGGTATGGGTGCCACACCAAACGCCATGGCAAACATGCAGGCCATCTGTGACCGCTATGTACCTTCCGTAAAAGCGTATCTCCTGATTCCCCTGATCGGAAGTTTATTTGCGGATTTTATCAACAGCCTTGTAATTACCTTTTTTATCAATATTTTGTAATTGGGAGGACAACGAAAATGTTTTGGAAAAAATTAAAGAAAAAGGCAGCTGAAAAGCATAATTACGATCTGACCTACGACAATGTAGCGATTCCGGAAGTGCACACCCACAAACCGGAAGATCACGAAGAAACTCCGGGTGAAGATGCCCCGGTGCACTATGACAATGTAGCGATTCCGGAGGTACATATCCGCAGGAAAAAATAAAAGGCTCCGCAGAATCAAATCCCTGAGGGTTCCGGTTCTGCGGAGTTTTTCTTTTCCTGTCATTTATTTTAAATGCAGACGTTCTTCTTTTCCCTGAATCTGCAGCGTCACCGGGCGTTCCACATGTACGCATTCTCCCTGTTCTAACGTTCCTATCACGTTGTCTTCTTTCAGCAGTAAAATCTTCTCCGGAGAATCACTGATCATCCGGTATGTCTGTTTCGAAGGGTCATAGGAAATCTGACAATGTTTCCACTCGAATGTTTTGTTTCCTGCTGTATTCTTCTTTTTTGTGGAAGAATCCTCTTTCCGGCTGCGTTTCTTTTTCGACTTTCTCCGCCGGTGAGCTTTTTTGCGCCGCCAGCCGTGTCCGGACTGCTTCGGATTCTTTTCCCGTTTTTTCTGCTCTTTTTCCTGCTTCTCCGGTGGCAGGTACCCGCCTGTAATCCATCCTGTCAGAATGAGTATCCATGCGACTCCGTGCAGCAGTGTAAAGAAATATACCCCCGCCAACAGGAACGGATGCAGTGCCGGAAACACAGCCAAAACGACCAGCAGCTCTGCCAGCACCAGACTGGTAAACAGCGTTGGCAGCAGCATCGTCTTTTTTCCTTCCGCCAGAAACAACATTCCCACAGACAAAAAACAAAGCAGTACCGGGAGCAGTGCTGCAATGGCACAAACTGCCAGAAGCCGCATCTGTCCCACTCCCTGTACATAAGAAAGACTGCTTTTTACCGTACCAACCGTGACCGGAGCTTTTAAAACGAAAGTATCTGCCACTCTGCCTTCTGTCAGATACGTATAACCTGCCCTTCCTCCTGCTTTCACCACATCCAGACCGGACAGCGTCATCTCCTGCCCGCCTGCCGAAAACTTACAAAACGGCAATAGCATGGAAAGTAATGCCAGAAGAAGTGCTATTGCTGCTATATTTTTCAATAAACGTCCATACGTTCTCATGCTCATTTCCTCCCATCATTTTACATTCTGACAGGCTCATTATAGCACGGAATCTTTTGTCTTCTTATTAAATTTCTTTTAAATTTTTGTGATTCACAATTGCCACCCAGATTCCCGAGGCTTTCAACGGCACCGAAAGGATATAGGCCAGCACAACACGCAGCCCCAGAGAGATCACCGTAAGCACCACTGACATCTGTGCTTTGTTGATTGCCCGGTAATATCCGTACAGCAGAAACAGACACCCGATTCCACAGTAAAACGAGCCCTCGATACGCAGATACTGCACACCACACGCGATGACCGCCGTCTCCTGTGCCTTCACAAAAATCTCCATCAGAGATGCTGCAAACGTGCACACCAGAATGGAAATAATGATACTGAATACAATACTGATCGCAAAGGCTTCCTTCGTTCCTTTTTGGATCCGTCCGTAATCTTTCACCCCATAATTCTGTGCGACAAACGTGGAATACGCATTGCCGAAATCCTGTACCGGAAGATATGCAAATGTGTCAATTTTGACCGCTGCCGCAAATGCCGCCATCGTTGTTGCCCCGAAACTGTTTACAAGCCCCTGCACCATCAGAATTCCAAAATTCATGACCGACTGCTGCATCTCCTCCATGACTTCCTGTGGCACACGTAGAAACCACAGAATAGGATGCATACACACATACACCAGCACGTTAACGAAGACCATCACTGCCATGATGAGCACAAAAGCATGCGCCACAGCTACCCGCAGCGCATGCTTATCGTTTTTCCCTTTATAAATGGAAAATAAGACTCCTGCCCCCATGGAAAGTCCCAGAAAAATAGAGGTCAGAAAGGTCATAAGTGTATAGGCGGCCCCCACCGCCGCGAGTGCATTCTTTCCAACCACGCGCCCGACAATCAGTGTATCCGCAATATTGTAAAACTGTTGCATCAGATTGCCCGCCATCATCGGCAGTGCAAATAAGATAAGATTTTTTGATATTTTCCTTTTGTTAAATCATAGTACATTCTTTTATTCCGTGATGATTTCCCCAACACTGCTTTCCATTTCGTCCTTTTCCAGAAGCATCTGCTGCGCCCGCTTATCCTCTGCGATTGCTGTCATGATACGGTTGATATCCTCCGGACAGAACATCGTAATTGCCTGTGACAGGTCACTGAGATTATCCCGGTTGACCATCAGACACCCGCCACCTTTTAAGCTGATGTTCAGACACTTGCTACGGTCGGTGACATCCCCGAGTGTAATCCGATTTCTGTCCGTATCACATACAAACGTAACCCCTTTGTACGTGATTGTACCGTTTTGTGCCAGATGCTGATACGGCGCTTTCTTTTCGGTTCCGTCTATATGCTCCCGAAAACTGCTTCCGCGCGTTTGTCCGTTTTGTGTACCCAGTCCTGCTACTTTTCCGTATAATGTATTGTATCCTGTCTGTAATGCTCCAATTGCCATATTCTTTTTATCCTCCGTAAGTTACATCCTGTTTTTCATGCTTTTCACCTCTGGAAAATAATTCCCGGGTTTGCATGTATTTATACATTTTCCCAGCTTTTATTTTTGTAATGTATTTATCCAGTTCCATACCACGGGCATATATATTTTTCGCCCGAGGTATAACACAAAAATCACCAGTATCACCGTAAGTATTCTCCGAAGCGGCCAGTACCATGGCTGTTTTCCAAGAAAGCCTTTGAGAATCCAGATTCCCATTTTCGCTTCTTTTTTCTGATTGCACCGCATACAGGCAGTACATAAGTTTTTCATATCATTTGAACCGCAAATTCCAAGCAATGCGGCTCTTCTACGCACCGCCGGATACTCCTCCATGCAATGAACCGGAAAAATATGGTCAATCGTTATTTTATCTTTTGACTTCTTTTTCCCACAGTATGCACACCGGTATTTTCCGGTAGGTGATGGATACTTTGCAAAAAAAAGGCTACGGTAATTGCTGCTTCGCGTATACTGCGTTGGCACTGCTTCAAATGTAAGATTCCTTCTTCTGCAATAACGCTGCATATGATTTTTTTCCCATCTGGAACATTCCTTTTTTTCATAATATACTCTGCTATTTTCCCGCCTGATACAGGTATATTTCTTCCACCACAGAAAAATGCGGCAGCGCTTTACGCTTTTTGTTCCATTTTTTATTCTTACGGTATATGTCTGTGCCAATGTTGCAATTTCCTTTATTTCAATTTTTTCTTTTACAGCTTATAATCCACATGTTGTCCCATGAGCTTCTCGCGATCCGTCCGGACTTCATTACTCCTCTCTACAAATGTATATTCACCTATTTTATCCATAAGCTCTTCTACAGAATTGGCAGTTAATGTAATGGTCTGTGTATCATCCTCACTCTCAGTCCTGGATTCTTTGGATTTCTCCAGGCGTTCCTTCTCCTGCTTTTTCTCTGCCTTTTTCTCCGCTGCTTTCTTTTCCGCCTTCTTTTTCTCCGCAGACTTTTGAATTCTGGATTTCTGATCCGACGATGATTTTCTGAGCACTGCAAAAAACGAAGTGGTTCCACCATCATTCACCTGCATGCCATACTCCTTTACAGCAGCACCGGATTTTTCCACGCTGGATTTTAACTGTTGCAGCTGTGCTGTTGCTCCACTGAGAATTCCCTCGTATTTCTTACGATAACTCTCATCCGTAGCCATTCGTTCAATTTTCTCTTCATCAATAAGAACGACTGTCTTAATATTATTTGCATATTTTGCGGCATTTGCCTGAGCATTCTCCTTCTGATCTCTGCTGACCAGAATAAAATCATAATTTCCGTATTTCTTTTTTAATTTTTCATAATACTTTTGCGCTTCTTTCGAAAGTTTTGGATCACCAATCGTCTTTCCCAAATCTTTGGATTCCGTTACCTTCTCTTCTTTCTTTACTTCCCCGGTTTCCGTATTCCTGGCTACTTTCGTTTTTTCCTTACTGCCCGGTGTATAATTTTGAGCATATACATTTGAAACTATTGTGTTTGTATTAACTGCCATAACCCTTCCTCCTATCACAAGATCAACATCATTGTGCCAGCCCCTGCATCTGCACTGCTACTAATACAAGTATCGTCACATCTTTCAAAAACTTTATACATCGAATGTGTTGATCCTGCATATATGCAATATTCAGAAATTTTTCAGCAGAAATCCACGAATTGTCTGCACATAATCCTCTACTTTCAGGACTGTCGAAAGGTGCCCACCCGAAACATATTTGATGGTTGGATTATGCATCAGCTGAATGAGATCTTTCTGCATTTTACCGGAAAAGAAATCCTAATCCGGAAGTATCAGTAATATTTTGCCTTCCAGTTCCTTAAAAATAGTTTCAAACATCTCCTGTGCATACGCAATTTCTTCTTTACTTTCATTGCGGATATGTCCCATTCCTGCCCTGATCAGTTTCGGTTTTAATTTTTCATAATTGCAAT
>OHNA01000312.1_pt1 | contig 18314 bp, 11 predicted proteins | sample 1569481 | NCBI WGS metagenome assembly OHNA01 (sample SAMEA3879542, study PRJEB24766) | human gut metagenome | biome: human-associated habitat; feature: feces | place: USA | collected 1985/1987 | reverse complement strand
GTACAAAGTATCTATACTTGAAGGTTTACGCGCCGGCGGGGCAAATCTTGACAGCCAAGTAGCTCAAATTTATGAGCATTGGACGAAAAAACATATCCCCGACGAGGGGTATTGGGGACATTGGCCCATGAGCTACAAGGAAATGCCTGTAAAAGACGAGTTCATTGCATCTGCGGCAAAACGGAATACAACTGCAGTCGTGGTGATCGGCAGAGCCGCAGGTGAGGACAGAGAGAACAGAATCGAAAAGGGTAGTTGGTACTTAACAGATACGGAAGAAAATTTGCTTGCTCTTACGCGCAAATATTTCAAAAAAGTCTGCGTGATAATCAATAGCGGTTCGATAATGGACGTAACTCGTATTGAAAAACATAAGCCCGATGCGCTTATGTTCGTATGGCAAGGCGGTCAGGAAACGGGTAACGCCGTAGCGGACGTTTTGCTCGGAAAAGTATCGCCGAGCGGTAAACTTACCGATACGATTGCGAAAATCGAAGATTATCCGTCGTACAAATATTTCGGGAACAAAAAATACAACAATTACGTCGAGGATATATACGTCGGTTACAGATATTTCAACACTTTTGTAAGGGATAAAATTATATACCCGTTTGGCTTTGGTTTAAGTTATACAAAGTTTGAAATTACCGACTGTAAAGTAAAACAAAATGCGGAAACTGCGGCTACCGTAACGTTTACGGTAAAAAACACGGGCGGTTTTAAGGGTAAGCAAGTTGTGCAAGTTTATCTGTCCGCACCGCAAGGCAAGCTTGGAAAACCGTCGAGGGAGTTGGTATCTTACGTTAAAACAAAAGAGCTTGCCCCTAATGAAACGCAAAGTTTGTCCGTAATGGTAGAATTAAAAGATTTTGCATCGTTTGACGATATGGGAATATCGGGTTATAAAAATTCTTTCGTGCTTGAAAGCGGAGAATATAAAATTTTCGTCGGCGAGAACGTAAATGAAGCAAAGCAGATTTTTGTGCTTAACCTTGAAAAAACGGTGTTGATAAAGGCTTGCGAAGAAGCCTGTGCGCCGAGATATTCTTATAAGCGTATGGTAAACGCAAACGGTTTGCGCTATGAGGACACGCCCGTTGCAACCGTGAATTTGCGGGAACGCGTGCAAAGTCGTTTGCCTGAAACTCTCAAAGAAAAAGGAAACACATACTACAAATTGCAGGACGTAATAGACGGAAGGATTACTCTTGACGAATTTGTTGCAGAGTTTACGCCCGAAGAATTGGAAGCAATCACACGCGGTTCGCTTTATATGATGAATTCGCCTTACGGTCCGAAAGGTAACGCGGGTACGTTCGGGGCGAATTGTCAGTCGCTGTTCGATAAAGGCATTCCCGCAATTTCTACAAACGATGGTCCGAGCGGCGCAAGACTGCAAGCACATTCTACTTTGTTACCTAACGGCGTCGCTCTTGCATCGACTTTCAATGATGAGCTTGTAGAAAATCTCGCTTATGAGTTCGGTAAAGAAGTGATAGAGAGAAAATCTCATGTCTTGCTTGCGCCGGGCATCAATATACACCGCAATCCGCTATGCGGAAGAAACTTCGAGTATTTTTCGGAAGATCCGTACCTTACGGGTAAAATGGCTGTGGCTTATATAAAGGGTGTTCAAGGTGCAGGGGCAAGCGCAACACCAAAACATTTCGCTTGCAACAATCAAGAGTCGAAAAGAAGCAAAAACGATTCCCGCGTCAGTCAAAGAGCCTTGCGCGAAATTTATCTTAAAGGTTTTGAAATCTGTATAAGGGAAGCAAAACCCGATTGCATAATGACTTCTTATAATAAGCTCAACGGCGTTTACAATTATTTCAATTACGAGCTTGTTACGACTATATTGCGCGACGATTGGGGCTTTGACGGTTGCGTTATGACCGATTGGTGGATGAAGAACGGAAAAAGCGAAGTGTTCAAAACGCTCGAAAATCAAGCCTATCGAGTAAGGGCGCAGGTTGACGTGTTTATGCCGGGCGCTCCTAATTTCGGTAGATTTAAGGGCAAGAGCGACGGAACGATTTTGAAATCGCTAAAAGGTAGGGACGGAATTACGCTTGCGGAATTACAACGAAGCGCAAAGAACGTGCTGAAACTTTGTATTAAGTATTCGGCAAAATAAAAACGGTATTAACGGACTGATCAACCATTCGTACATATCAAAACCTAAATCGAACCCATAAAGTTTGGTTTAGGTTTTTAGTTTGCAAAAATTCAGTATATATCTGCGTTTTTAGGCTTTTAGCAAGCAAAAGTTGTCGTTTTCAGGTGTCCGTACAGGTGTGTTCGTATCTCTTTTGCCGTATCATATTTCGTGTATTTCAAAGCGAAAACCCGACGTAAGCCTTTGGGGAACTTTCATTCGGGTTTTGATCTAAATATTAAGTTGTTTCGGCTCATTATTGCAAAGCAGCTATGTATTTTTTACGAATACTGTTTTGTCTGCGCCAAATCGTTGTGCGGTTGACGTTAAGTATTCTGCCGATTTGAAGCATTGTAAATCCTGCCATCAATATGGAAAGTGTTTCGCATTCTACGGCGGTTAATTTCATTTTCGCCACAAGCCCGTCAAAAGCAGTGTAATCGTTCTTTTGTTCGTTGTCGAGTATTGTTTCAGGTTCGGTCATAATCTGCTCGTTAAGGCTTGTTGTATTAAGCATAGGTGCAACGTAGTTTTTAGCCAAATATCTGTCGGCAACACTAAAACACCCTTGCTTTATGGTAATCTTTCTTCCCGTTTTGGTGTAGTAAACGTCATCGAGTCTTTTACCCATATGTTGGCAAAGGAATAGCATTGCTTCTTGCGCAATATCATATCCGTCGGAATAGCGACTCATATCGTCGCTGGCACGGTTTATGTCTCTTAGCAGTCCTTTGTAGAGATTATGCAAATCTTTACCGCCACGAACTATTACTGTTTTAATGGCGCATAAGGCAATCACTTCGCCCATACACTGCACATTTTCCGCCGAGATAACTCTGTCGTTATCTAAAACACCTTTTTGAAATTCTTTCATTTTCTTTACCTCCGAATGAATTCGCCTTTTCGGCAACACCAAACGAAGCACAAAGAAAAATGAATATTTAATATATTTGCTGTCAGCACAATCGGAAGTCAACGACCACGGAACAAATTGTTGCGTTGACGTTCTACTAAATTCTATATAGCACAAAAAAAATAAAGCCAAGGTTGAAATCGCTCAACTTAGGCTTTGCTAATGTCTACAAATTTTCAGTAACAATTTTTCCCGTTTACTTCCGATTTTCTTTGTGCCACCCACTGCTGACGAAAAGGCGATATATTCGGAGGTTTATTGTCTAAATTAAAAAGTGTCCATAAAAACAATCCACAGAGTAATATTCGGCATAGCCCTCAATCATACTTTCGAGTATAATCGCCTCGGGACTATCGGGAATATATTCGGTTGCTGAAACGACTTTAACGCCGTTGTCTTTAAGTGTTTTCTTGTGTTTCGTGGTTTCGTATTTATTGCGCGAAAACCTGTCGAATTTGTAAACGAGTACGACGTTAAAATCGTGTTTTTTGCTATCTTCTATCATCTGACGGAAGTCGGGGCGATTGTCGTTAGTACCCGTCATAGCACGGTCGATATAGGTTCTTAAAATGAGTATGTCGTTGTTTTTCGCATACTCGTTACATACACGGAGTTGTCCCTCTATGGACTGTTCCGTTTGTGTGTCGCTCGAATAACGAGCGTAAATAACTGCTGTTTTCAAAATTTGTTACTCCTTTAATTTTATTTTTAGATTTGTCTTTCGACGGGAACGGAGAAAACGGAAACGAATTAAAATTGTTTTCATTCGTGGCTTACGGCTTTTATCGTCAAGGGTTGCACCAAGCAATGCACTTTACCCTTGACGAAAAAGTCGTTTTCGTTTAACCTTTCCCGATCCGAAAGACTAATTAGTTGCAATGCGGCAACTGCGCTATAATTTCTTTGCTTACCTTTCCGAGAATTTCGCCCTCGTTGATACAGGTAAAGTTATCGAAAAGCAACACTTTGCGGTCATCAACTCCGAAAGTGCATATAACATCTTCGTCCAAAACGTCCGAGCGGAAGTAAGTAGGTAATTTGCCGCCATAGACTAAACGCTCGCCGGACTTTTCCATATACTTCGTTATGTATTTCGCCGCCTCGGAAATATCGTCCTGCGTGACAATATCTTTGAAATCGTTACGCCCGAATTGTTTCAGAAAGTGCGTGTTTTGGTATGTCGTTTGCATACGGTGGTTTCGCGTGTCGTAGTCTTTTACTTCTTCGAGTTTTCCTATCATTTTGCCGTCGGGGATATAGAAAATACCGTGAAAATGTAGTCTGTTCGTATCTTCGCCGCGCTCCCATACTCCGACGTATTTCCAACCGTTTCTCGCTACAAGGTGTTTCAAAGTGTTAGACAACTTTTTGCGGAACGTTTCTTCGGTGTGAAGTTTGTTCGAGTAGGTAAAAGTTACGAAAAAATTCCAGTCTTGCAAACGCAACTTTCGCATAAGCCTTACTTTGCGCTTAATGGCGTTGGTGTTCATTCTCTCGGTGTGTTTCTCGACGAAAGCGTTTAATTCGGCTTTATCCTTGAAATCGTCTTGCATAGCGGCTTTTATATGCGCTTTGCGTTCTCGCTTGGGTAGAGATTGACTCTCTTTATATGCCGTTTCAAAGCGTTCTTTCGGTGTTTCGGGCGGCGTTATGTCTGCCGTCGATTGTTGTTTCATAGGTTTAACGGCGCGCCTTTTACAGCCTTTTCCGCTCGGAAACGCTCCTTGCGGTATTCCGACGTAATGACCGCCGTCAAAGTAGATTTTCATATTTGCGTAGTTCATAGTTTTTTACTCCTTGTGATTTAGATTTTTGTATGGCGATAAAATAAAAAACGGCAGAATACGAAACACCATACAATTTCATACTCTGCCGTTTACAGTTCGGTTTAATTACAATTCAATTCAGTTCAATTCGGTTAGTTTAAGTCATAAATAGATTTCCGTTCAGTTCCTTTCATTTCGTTTATGTTATCGCTTTTTAGCGTTATTTTCTAATTTATATTTTTCTATTTACTCGGTTTATTTGATTAAGTTTTTTGCGTAATTTTTCGGCTTTTAAGTCAGGTTTCGTTTTTGTTTTCGGTTTGCGTTTGTTGGTGCAGTTCGACTATCCTTGAAAATATACTTTCAAAGAAAGTGCGTTTTTCGCCGTCGGTCAACGCCTCTAAATCAGGCTCGCCGACGGCTACGACTTTTAGGTTTGTTTGCAGCATTTTTCCGTCCTCCTTTTTTTGAAATAGATTTTATTACCCGAACTCGCAAGATTTTTGCGACTTCGAGAAAATAATATTTCGTAAATACGACGAATTTTGTCGCATTCACAAAAAAGGAATAGAAAAAGGACGTAATACGACCGTAAAATTTCGTACTTCGCCCTTAAAATGCCGCCTCCGACCCTGTTATTCACGGGTGTAATGCTTTTCGCTATCTGTCCTTACGCCGTTTGATAGTTAGTTCGCTCCTGACTTAAAAACTCGGCTTGCTATTCTTGCTATACGCCTTTGACTATTCGATTGCGTTACAACTATACCACGGGAATTTGGCAAATACAAGGACATCGATGTGACCGAAATGTACCAAAATGTGATGTCGTTGTAACATCTACGATTATATCATACGCCGATGAAAAAGCGTGAATGGGTTGAAATAGGTTTTGCGTGGATTTTTGATGTTTTCAGGGAGTAAAGTCATACTCGAAAAGGACTGAAAAATGGTTTTTGCGGTAGTAAAAAAGGACGGCGCAGGAAAACGCCGCCCGAAACAAAACGGAGCGAAAACACTCGGAAGAAAGAAAAGTCACAAAACTCAAAATTTAGCCGACGAGCGAAGAATTACGGGGCGATTCGCCAAGCGGTTTAGCGGCGAACGCCCCGTTTCGCTCGGCTTTGAGTTGACCTTTTTATCCGAGTTTTAGCGAGTTGTTTGGCGGGTGCTTGACTGCGCCGCGTAGCGGCGCACTTGTATAAGTCAAGCACCCGTCAAAGAGCCAATTGAAGTTTTTATTCCTTTTAGTCTGTAAGTAAGAAATGTAAGGCTGGCAGGCCAATAAAAAGCACATTTGTGTTACGCCAGTGAACAAGGGCTATGCCCGAAAAATAAAAGCCTCCCGCTATGCGGGTGGATGTTTACTACTTGTTTAGTTTCTTTTTGCGGTAGGTAAGAGGGGTAATGCCGTATTCGTTTTTGAAAGCTCTTTGAAAATGCGACTGACTCGAAAAGTAAAAGAAATTGCTTATATCGGCAATGGACTTATTGGAATAAGCAAGCAGTTGTTTTGATTCCTGTAATTTTGCTTTTATGATATATCGGGCAATCGTTTCGCCTGTTTCTTTTTTGAACTGTTCCATAAACATAGAACGGCTTTTATAAACGTGCTTCAAAACGTCGGCAACACCTATGGGTTGGTTGGTGTGTGTTTTTATAAATTGTAGCGCGGAATATACTTCGTTGGAATAGGCTTCGGGATGTTTTTGATCGGCAACTCTCTGTGCAAAATCTATAATCGCATTATACCGTAATTCATTTACTTGATTAACTGAAATACAACGCTCACATTCTTGCGTATAAAGGTCTATGAGCTGATATGTTTGCTCTATATCGAGATTGCCTTTAATTGCCCCGACTTTACCGACAAGCGCTATAAATCCTATAAAAATATTCTTTGATTGACGAAGCGCATCGTCGGCAAGTTTGCCTTCGGGAGTGGGGGTATTGGCAACCGTTTTGAAAAATGCCGCAAGCCCTTCCACGTCGCCGTTTCTAACATAACTTAAAAGCCGCTGTTCAAGGTTATAAGTACCGTGAATAAAGTCATCTTCTTTCCAAATTTCTTCGGTGTGTTTTTCGGGAACTTTGAAGTCATTGTTTTGACTATTAAAGAAATCGACAACCGATATTTCTTCTTTATTGATTAAATAGTGTACAAGACAAACGAAATTGAGAAACTTGCTGTACGATATGCGCGGAATACTACCGATAAATTCTTTCAGCAAATCAAGCTCGTTCCAATCAAGATTATGCTCGTGAATTACGGACGCAAAAAGATCGTCTGTAATTTTTTTATTTTTGAACGGTCCTATTAAGATAAGAGTTTTTCCGTCGGTTGTTTTAATTGCGCCGTAAAGTCCTGCATAGCCCGAAACAAGCGAAGGATTGCTTTCGCCTGTAACTTTATTGGCAATGTGGCGGAAAACTTTTTCATAACCGAGATAAGAACAATTGAAATCTATGACTTCGTTTTTGTCGTTAAAGCATATAATCGGTAGATTGTACGAAGCGTATAAAAGTTCACAGGTTTTAAGCAAATATTTAGTATCCATAATCAACTCCCGTACTATTATATAATATTTCGGACTTTAATGCAATATTTTTGTTTGAGAAATTTATATAATATAGGCAGGATGGCGAGTTTTATAGAAATTCTTGTCGCGGTAGGGGAAAAATGATAGTAGAGTTCAATGACAATTGGATATTAACGAAAGAAAACGGTAAAGAAAAAACCGTTCGGCTTCCGCACGACGCCATGATCGAAGAAAAGCGTTACGAAAACTGCGTAAACGGAAAACAATGCGCTTTCTTTCCGGGCGGTAAATACATTTACCGTAAGTCTTTTTGCGTTGTCAAAGAAAATTTGCACAAATATACCGCTCTACTGTTTGAGGGCGTTTATAGATACGCAACGGTTAAACTGAATGGAGAAGTCATAGGGAAAAACAAAAACGGATTTTCCGATTTTACGGTAGAACTTACGGGCAAACTCATAGAGGGGGAAAACGTATTGGAGGTTATTGCCGACAACACGCTTACACCCAATTGCCGTTGGTACACGGGTAGCGGGATATATCGTTCCGTGCAGTTGATTCAAAAGGATTTTAATGATATTCAGAGCGTGAGAGTTACCACGCTTTCCGTTAAACCTGCAAAAATTAAAGTTGATATTTTATCCCAATCGCATCCGTATGTAGAAATTTATGACGGTGCGAATTTGCTCTATAAAGGGGAATCGGGTGAAATAGAACTCGAAAATGCAAAACTTTGGAGTGTAGATAATCCGTACTTATATAAATGCGTGGTGAGAACGGATAAAGACTGTGAGGAAATTAAATTCGGCATACGCAAGGTAGAGATTATACCCCGACAAGGCTTGTTCGTAAACGGCGAAAAAACGCTATTGCGCGGCGGCTGTATTCACTCCGACAACGGAATTTTAGGTGCGTGTTCGTTTAAGGAAGCGGAGTATAGAAAAGTAAGAATATTAAAGCAAGCAGGCTTTAATGCGATCCGTTGCGCCCACAATCCTTGTTCGCGTTATTTTTTGCGTGCTTGCGACGAACTTGGAATGTTCGTAATGGATGAAGCATTTGACGGTTGGTATATTCCGAAAGAATATCACGACTATTCGAGAGACTTCTATTCCGATTATGAGTTTACGTTGACGCGGATGGTAGAAAAGGACTATAACCACCCGTGCGTAATAATGTATTCGATAGGCAACGAAGTGTCTGAAACAGCCGAAGAAAAAGGTATCGAACTCTGCGGAAAGTTGCGTGATTTTGTGAAATCTTTGGATAGTACCCATCCTGTAACTTGCGGCGTAAATCTTTTGATTGACGTGTATGCGCAAATGGGCTTCGGTATTTATAAAGACAAAGGCGAATACAAAAGAGAACCGTTGCCCGACAAAAGGAAAAGAAAAAGAGAGAAAAAGAGCGGATCGACGTTTTTTAATGCGATGGCGCAAAAGCTCGGCGGCTTAATGTTTTTTATGAGCAAGCTGAAAAAGGCCGAAAGGGTTGCTTTGAAAGTTGCAGATAATATTGACGTCATAGGTTTGAACTACGGCTCGTCAAGATATGAAATCGACGGTAAAAAATATCCCGAAAGAATGATGCTCGGCACGGAAACTATGGTAAAAGATTTGCCGTATAATTGGTCGAAAGTCAAAGATATACCGGGACTTATAGGCGATTTCGTGTGGGCTGCTTGGGACTATCTCGGCGAAGCGGGTGTCGGCGATTGGACTTATTACAGTTACAAAGGTTTGCCGCTGTTGGCAGGTTCGGGAACGATAGACTTGGAAGGCAACGTTACAGCCGAAAGCGAATTTATGAAACGGGTTTGGGGGCTTACGAAAGAACCGTATATCGGCGTAAGGCCGCTCAATCACAGAAATGAAGTTCCGTTCAAAAGCGCATGGAGATTTACGGACTGTATTGCAAGTTGGAATTGGCAAGGCTATGATAATAAAAAAGCAGTCGTAGAGGTTTATGCCGACGCACATTCTATAGAACTGTACTTAAACGGAAAGAAAATCGGCAATAAAAAGGTAAAGGAATATAAAGCCTTATTCAAAGTCAAATACAAATTCGGCACGCTTAAAGCAATCGCTTATGATAAAGATAAGCGCAAAATAAGTGAAAGCTGTCTTGTTTCGGGCAAAACCGTAACGCTTAAAGTTCAGACCGATAAAACGAAACTGAAAGCGGGTGAGCTTGCGTTTATACATATTAAATTCGTTGACGAAAACGGTAATATCGTTCCTTATATAGAACAACAGGTTGACTTACAGTTTATCGGCGAAAGCGTGTATTTGCAAGGCTTCGGTTCGGCACAGGTAAAGACAGACGAAACTTATAATAACCCTTATCACAACAGTTTTCGCGGAAGCCTGCTTGCGGCAGTTCGGGCGGGGACGATTAAAGGTCAGACAAGGATACTAATTAAAACAAAAAATCATATAACGCAGGAAATTATGATGGAGGTGGAATAAATGGCTAAATTCAGGCTTTTCGGTAATCCTACGGCAGATATTACAAACAGAGAACTTTTGCACCGTGAGATTGCTCGGCAAGCGGCGGCGGAAGGTATGGTTTTACTCAAAAACGAAGGGGTTTTGCCGCTCAAAGCAAAGAAAATCGCCGCATACGGCGCGGGCGTTCGTATGACGATAAAGGGCGGTACGGGCAGCGGCGACGTGCAAGAGCGTTATTCGGTTAACGTCGAAAGCGGACTGAAAAACGCAGGCTTTGAAATTGTGTCCACCCGTTGGCTTGACCGCTTCGATAAACAGTTCGCGCAGGAAAAAGAAGAGTGGCGGCTCGGAATTGAAAAGCGCATTAAAAAGTATAAGATCTGGCAAGTTCAAAAGATGTTCGACGAGGTAATTCACGTTACTCCGCTCAGATTTCCGATAGGCGATAAAATTCAACCCCAAGATATCGTTGATTGCGATACGGCTATGTACGTTGTGGCAAGGCAAGCCGGCGAGAGCGCAGACCGCCGCAGAGAAGCGGGGGATTTTCTGCTTTCGGACGTCGAGCTGTACAATATCAAACTTTTATCCGAAAAATATAAAAATTTTGTGCTTGTCATTAACTGCGGAAGTCAGATTGATTTAACCGCATTGGACGGCGTGAACATAGGCGCAATCATATTTATGGCGCAAGGCGGAGAAGAAGGCGGAAACGCTCTTGCCGACATTCTGTGTGGCAGAGTTACGCCTTCGGGTAAACTTACCGACACTTGGGCTTATAAATATGAAGATTACCCCACTTCGGACGAATACGGAATTTTAGGGAACGTACTCGAACAGCAATATAAAGAGGGCATATACGTCGGCTACCGTTACTTTGATACTTTCGGCGTGGACGTAAGATACCCGTTCGGTTTCGGACTTTCCTATACGCAGTTTGAAATTGCAACGAACGGTATAACCGCCGACAAGAGTGTTGTGTCGTTAAAGATTACCGTTAAAAATACGGGTAAAGAATATTCGGGCAAGGAAGTAGTGCAAGTCTATCTTGCAAAACCACAGGGAGCTATCAAGTGCGAAAAGCATACCCTTTGCGCATTTGCAAAAACAAAGCAATTAAGACCTAACGAAAGCGAGCAATTAACTCTTACGTTCGACCTTGCCGACTTTGCATCGTATGACGAGCGCGGAGCAAAATACGTTTTGCAAAGCGGAAAATACGGCGTATTCGTAGGCAGCTCCGTTAAAGAAATAACACCCGTTGCGGCTTTGAATCTCGATGCGGAAGTTGTTACCGAAATTTGCAAAAACGTATGCAAAAAACGCGGCGAGTTCGATGAGATAACGGCAGACGTTAAAGATGAAACGTATCCTGAAAATCTGCCCGTTATCGAAATAAAGGCAACCGATATTGCCACGAAGAAAAACGAATACGGGAATTTATCGCCGATAATAACGACGTCGCAGACGGAAAAATATCTGAAAACGCTTTCGGATAAGGACTTAATTGACCTTACGGTAGGCGGCGGATATATGGGGCGCAGTTATAACGTAACGCCTTCCGTTGCAGGCAGAACAAGCATCAGTTTGTTAAAGTGCGGTATCCCCAATATCAATTTAAGCGACGGTCCCGCAGGGCTTCGGCTTTCGCCTAAAAACGCCTATACAAAAGGAGGTTCGCCTCGATATATCGATCACGTTCCCGATGATTGGCAATGGGGGTGGATAAAGAAATTTGAAAAATTCTTCCTTGCAAAACCGAATAAAGGGTACAAAGTATATCAGTATATGACGGCGTTTCCTTGCGCTACGCTTCAAGCGCAGACTTGGAGTACCGAGCTTGTGGAAAAGATAGGCAAGGCAATAGGCGTTGAGATGATAGAAACGGGCGTAACCGTTTGGCTTGCGCCGGGTATGAATATACATCGCAATCCGCTTTGCGGCCGCAATTTCGAGTATTATTCGGAAGATCCGCTCGTTTCGGGTATGTTAGCATCGGCGGTAACGAAAGGCGTTCAGTCGCATAAAGGTTTGGGGGTAACGATTAAGCATTTCTGCTGTAACAATCAGGAAGATAAACGCGAATCTATGTCGTCTAACGTGGGCGAAAGGGCGTTGCGTGAAATATACCTGAAAGGCTTTGAAATCGCAGTAAAGACGAGTATGCCGAAATCAATTATGACGAGCTATAACAAGTTGAACGGCATATATACGCCGAACAATTACGATTTGTGCGTTTCCGTCCTTCGCAACGAGTGGGGCTATAAAGGTCTTGTGATGACCGATTGGACGGCGACGGGTGACACAAAGGGTAAACACGAACTCTGCCATAAATGCGGCAACGATTTAATCGAACCGGGCGGGAAAGCGGTAAGAAAATATTTATTCAAGGCTTATAAAAATAAGCAGCTTGATATGAACCTTGTTAAGGTTGCAGCCGCCAACGTGCTGAATTTGATATTTGAAAGCAACGTGTACGAGATAAGGAGAAAAAAATAATGGCAAAAGAAAGTAAGGGGCTTTTGAGCGGCGGCTTGTTTGCAAAGCCGATTATGAACTCACGTGTCAGGACAAGGGCGGTGTCCAAAAAGGAAAAGATTTTGGGACACTTGATAGGTCCGCTCGGACTTATTTTCGTCGTCAACACCGTTGCGGCGCTTGTTGAAAAATTCTTTACCCAGCAAGTTGGCGCAATGTACGGTACGGGCAACGTTGAGATGATTCAGAAGATGGGCGGATATTATGAAGTCATAATGACCGTAACCAAAGTTTTGGGCGTTGGCTTGGGGCTTTTAATCGGTTTCTTGCTATCACGGACAAAATCAAAACAAGGACGTTTCCGCCCGTGGTATTTGATTTTCGGCTTTATGTCAATTATCATAGGCGCATTGATATTCCTGTTTCCCGGCACAACGCTCGGCGAAAGTTATTGGTATTATTTCTTCTTTATGCTTATCTGTTACAATACGGTAGGGAGTTCGTTCTTCTATACGTTTAGAGATAATATCGTATCGGTATCTACGCGAGATCCGAAAGAAAAAGCGCAGCTTACGTTTATCCGCAAGATGTCGTGGACGCTTATTTCGGGTATTCTCATCGGTATGCTTGTAAGCTCCGTGGTACTGCCGTTTTGGCTTGAAAAAGACATTAACGGTTATCCGATACTTTTAATCGTACTTTCGGTTGTTGCCATTCCGCTGTTTTTAATGGAGTATTACTATACGAGAGAGCGTATCATCGAGGACGTTGCGGAAGAGGTGGAAAATGAAAATAAAGTGCCGTTAAAAGCACAAATGAAAGCACTTTTTACAAACAAATATTGGATTATACTTACGGTTCTTGCTTTGATACAGGGCATTGTAGATGCGTTTAAGGGCGGTAACGTTCAGTATTTCTACATTAAGTTTATGCTCGGCGGTGCGGAAAACGGCTCAATGTATATGCTGTATCAGATAATAACGGGTGTTCCGCTTGGACTCGGCGCAATCATTGCTTATCCGTTGGCTAAAAAATTCGGCATCAAAAATATTACGTTTGCAGGTTACGCATTGGTGCTCGTAGGAAGTATATTGGGTTGGATAATGCCCGACAATATTCCCGTTGCTATGGTCGCAGGCTTTTTAAGACAATTCGGTATGATACCCAATGCGTACATATTTGCGTCGCTTATGTGTTATGCGTTTGACAGCATCGAATACAAATCGGGTTTCCGAGTGGAAGGCTTGCTTGCCACTGCAATCGTCGGAGCGATTATGGGTTTGATTTATGCGCCGTTTGCAGGCGGTTATGAATCCACCATATTAAAGCTCGGTTTTGTGGATGCCGAAGGCGTTGTCGCTTCCGAAGCCGTAAAATCGTTTATGTCGCTTTCGTTCTATTTGTTTGATATTATTATGGCGGTTGCTTTCTTGATTTTGATACCGTTTGTCAACGTGGAAAAGAAGCTGCCCGAAATCAATGCAGAGCTTTTGCGTCGCAAGAAAGAAGCCGTTATTGCAAAAGGCGAAGTTTGGCTTGAACCCGAAGAACAGGACAGAGTGGAAAGAGAGCAGGCGGAAAGAGAAGCGGAAGAAAACCGTATTGCCGATCTTAAAGACCATTGTGCAAGAAAAGGACTTGACTTTGAAACGGAGAACGCGAAGTATCTTGCAAAACAGGAAGAAAAGCGTAAAAAACGGGAAGCCAAGCAAGCCAAGAAAAAGGCAAAAAAGAAAGGCAGCGATACAGACGAAAATAATTTCGACGGAGGCACGGTAGAATAATGCAACCTTATGTAATTGCCTTAATAGCAATCGGCGGTTTCGCCGTTTATTTGGCAATCGTTATGATATGTTTATATGAGAAAGGATGTCTTGTCAAAATTCATCCGATGAATAAGCACAAAGAGGGGCAGATTAAAGTTGCTTGTGTAGGGGACAGTATTACTTACGGCAGTTATCATCTCACAAAAAGAAATTATCCTGCCGTGTTGTCCAAAATGCTCGGAGACGGGTACTGTGTGAACAACTTCGGCTTTTCGGGGCGCACGGCTATGAAAGACGGAGATATGCCCTATGTGAAAGACAAGAACTATAAAAACAGTCTTGCTTTTATGCCCGATAAAGTAATTATCATGTTCGGCACAAACGACAGCAAGCCGTACAATTGGAAAGGCGCAGAAGCGTTCAAAAGCAATTTGCTTGAAATAATAAACGCATATAAGGCGTTACCCACGTCGCCTGAAATTTATCTGCTTGCACCTTCGCCTGTATGGGGATTAAAGGGTAAGCCTGTAAGGTTCGACATCGACGCCGAAGTTATTGCAAAACAAATCAGAACGGCGGCTAAAGATATGTGTTCGGATTACGGATATACTTTCATTGATATGTATTCCGTATTCGACAATAAGCCCGAACTGTTCCAAGACGGAGTGCATCCAAACGTGGCAGGGGCAAAACTCTTTGCCGAAACAATATATAACGCAATAAAAAATTGATTAAATATGGAAAAACAAATTTACAATCCGTTTTTACCTATAAACGTATATATCCCCGACGGAGAGCCGCACGTTTTCGGGAATAGAGTTTACCTTTACGGTTCTCACGATAAAGAGGGCGGGGATAGATTTTGTATGCTCGATTACGAAGTTTGGTCTGCACCGATTAGCGATTTGTCCGATTGGACTTGTGAGGGTACAAGTTATAAAAAGATACAAGATCCACACAGTATCAACGGAAAGCCCGTCGATTACTATGCCCCCGACTGTGTGAAAGGCAATGACGGAAAGTATTATCTCTATTATGTGGCAATGGGTCCGAATACAAAAAATTTCGGCCCGATGGCGGTTGCCGTGTCGGATAAGCCCGAAGGTCCGTTCGAGTATTTGGGCGACATTAAGTACAAAGACGGAAAGCCCGTTTTGAAGTATCTGACGAACGATCCCGCCGTGATAAACGATAACGGAAGAATTTATCTCTATTACGGTTGGGGACTTGGACACGATTTCAGAAATAAGGCTCTTGCGCCGCTTTACAACTTCGTGCAAAGCAAGCTGTTCAATCGTTCCGTAAAAGAAATCAAGAGAACGAAACCGAGTATTCTGTCTTGCGCGGTAGTGGAACTTGAAAACGATATGCTAACCGTTAAAGACGAGCCGAGAGCGGTATTAGACAGTAAAACGTCTGCGGATAAAAAAAGCGAGTTCTACAATCACGCTTTCTACGAGGCTCCGTCCATTCGTAAGTTTAACGACACGTATTATCTTATCTATTCTTCGGGGCAAAACAACGAATTGTGTTACGCCACAAGCAAATATCCCGACAAAGATTTCGTTTATCGCGGAGTAATAATTTCAAATAGTGATATTGGATATAAAGGTAATACAAAATGTTTAGTTGCGGGCGGTACTATTCACGGCAGTATAGAGGAAATAAACGGTCAATATTATGTTTTTTATCACCGTTGTACAAACAACACCGATTATTCCCGTCAGGCTTGCGCTGAACGAATAACGGTTTTATCCGATGGCAGCATTCCGCAAGTAGAAATAACTACGCAGGGACTAAACGGGCAACCGCTTAAAGGAACAGGTACATTTCCCGCTATTATGTGTTGCAACTTGTTTAATAGCAAAACACGTAACGTTCAGGGAAACGGTTACGGAAAGTCGCAGCCGAATATTACTTGCGCAAATAACGAGCGTTATATTCGCGCCATTGCAGACGGAACTACGGTAGGATATAAGTATTTCCGCTTTGAGGATGTAAAGCGGCTAAAAATAACTGTTCGTGGTTCTGCAGGCAGAATAATAGTAGGAACAACGGTTAATCATAAATTTGTTGAAATTCCCGTTACAGGGGCATTGGAATGGAAAACATATTCGGTTGACTTTGTATTACCGAACGGAATTTATCCGTTATATTTTACATACAAAGGCAAAGGTAAAATAGATTTCTTGGCGTTTGAGATCTTTTAGGAGTTCATCTTGCCTTGCAAAATATCGCAAAAACCAGCAAATTTCTTGCATTTTGTAGTGTATTATGCAATATTTTGCGTTCAAATCGCTTATTTTTTGGTGTTATTTGAGAAAATTTTCATATCTTCAAATAACTTTAATACCAAAATAATACCAATTTAATACCAGTTTGCGTCATCGCACGAATCTCGCGAATGGTTCATCGCGTTTTATGCATTGTTTTATTTGATTCGATTATAATGCGTTTATTGCAAATTATCAATCAAATATCATACGAAACAAATAAATGCTTATATTCCAAACAACTAAATGCATACAAATGAAAGCCGAGAGAAAGGACAATCTCTCGGCTTTATCTTTAATTGAATACATTGCTAAAACTCGCTTAATCCAAATAAAGAATGTATTGCTTGGAACAAGGGAATAAAATCGGCAAATACTTCTTTATCTTGCAAAATCAAATCCTTCCATAAGGATTTTTTATTATCATCTTTGGCCTTAAAATAATCAGTTCCGCAAATATTATTTGACTCATATCCCGTAGTCGATTGAAGATATGATACGGGAAGGAGTGTTTCAATTTCAACAAAGTTAGCGAACTTACCATCACCAGTCCATATTCTATCTTTTTCATTCTGACTGCGAGAAATCAAAGAATGCAATCGTTCAGGGACAGGGAGCAATAGGGCAAATATTTTGGTGTCATCAGGTACTGTTGTTTTTGTTTTATAAAAACCTGTTGATAAGTTGCCTAAGATGTCCTTTTTATTAAAACCTTCTTTCAGGTTATAGAATTTCTCGGATCCTTCCTGATCATAATCAAAAAGACCAATTATCTTCATGCCTTTATATAATTCAGTGCTTTTGGCATTTAATATTCCCGCAACACCATTACAATCATTTCCGCGAATGATTTCAAAGTCTGAATTGCTATCAAAAATAACGTCTAAATTATCCTTATCGAAATCAATCCCTTTAAGTTTTAGCCATGCGATTTTATAGATTTGAGCGTATGAATCTTCTACTAAGAGTTTATACTCTTTACGAGAAGCTTTTAATGCCTCGTACATTTTTTTGTACTGTTCATTCTCATTAAGCATCATTTGATAAACCTCTTCATATAGCGGATTTTCTTGTGGCGTAATCTCTATGCCTTCACCACCAGACAAATCAATAATTTTCGAACGCATTGGGAGGTTGTTTGCCAATCCCATAGAAACAAACGGGGAATGTGAACTTAGAATAAATTGGATGTTAGGAAATACTTCAAACAACCGGGGGAGAATTTCCTTTTGCAGTTTAATATGCAAATGTTTATCTATCTCGTCAATTATTACAATCCCCGAAATGTCACTACTTTTATGGAGATTATCTGCTTGATGCAGTATTTCACCAAACATCGTAATTATGCAGGCTTCGCCTGCTGAAATGTTAAAAATAGAAGGATAGTATGTAATGCTTGGTCTGTTTTCTGTATCAAGCATAACAGATATTCTTTGTCCTGGATTTGAGCGTTCACCAATCCCTAATCTTAATGTGCCATATTTGTTGTTGAGAGTATGATTAATAATTGAATTTAGCGAGATAATAATTCTATACATTGCGATGGTGGCGTCATCATCTGTATTATTTCCGTCATTGACGTTTTGTTGTTCCTTATAAATATGACCGTCAAGCACGACATCCATCAACCAATTGGCCAAATTTGGCAGATCTGTAATCACCTCTATTGGATTTGGCAAATACCCGCTAAATCTCCCCTCATAATCAAATTTTAATTGGGGTTTATAAACATCGTTTAAATATCCAGGATACTCAAATCTATATGATGGGAAATATGTCGCAATATTTTGTCCAAATATGCCTTTTGCTTTTTGCTCGTTCAAATTTGATGAAAAGAGCTTAATTCCATTCCGTTCCTCTAATTGTCTTGAAAAGGATGAAAATGGTATTTTATTTTCTAATACTATGGCTTCATCGTAGTAATCTAGAGTCGTATGATTACGAACATCAACATAGTCTATCTGCTCGCCGTT
>OHNA01000307.1_pt1 | contig 18539 bp, 14 predicted proteins | sample 1569481 | NCBI WGS metagenome assembly OHNA01 (sample SAMEA3879542, study PRJEB24766) | human gut metagenome | biome: human-associated habitat; feature: feces | place: USA | collected 1985/1987 | reverse complement strand
AAGTTAATGATATCATTATATGGATTAAATGAAAGAGAACAGGTATAATCCTGTACAGTACAGAGGGAATCATGGGGATTGAAAAGAGAAAATCAAGAAGAACTGATGTCAATGTTTATATATCATTAAGACAGCTTGATGATAAATATGTTTCTGGGTATGCTGGTGATACCGTAGACGTGAATGTCATTAATATATCAAAAGATGGCATGGCATTTAAGTCTGATTATAAGTTTAAACCTAATACTTATTACGATACAATTGTTATACTTGCCAATAAAGAACGACTTGCAACTGTAATAGAAATTATACGAATGAGTAATTCAGGGGATACAGAGACAACATACGGCTGTAGATTTGTTGGTATTAGTAAAGAAGATCAGTTTAAGATAGAAGTTTACCAGATAGTAGACGAAAGCAAAAACAACTAAATATTATGAGTAGCACAGATGATCGCGGCTGCATTCGTGCAGGTGAGGAAAGTCCGGGCTTCACAGGGCAGGATGCCGGATAACGTCCGGTGGAGGTGACTCCAAGGCTAGTGCAACAGAAATATACCGCCACTTTTGTGGTAAGGGTGGAATGGCAGTGTAAGAGACTACCGCCTCACTGGTAACAGGGAGGGCACATGTAAACCCCATCCGAAGCAAGACCGAAACAAAGCTTTGACGTGGCCCGCCAGCTTTAGGTAGGTTGCTTGAGGCGTCTGGCAACAGGCGTCCTAGATAGATGATCACTCAACGACATAACCCGGCTTATCGTCCTGCGTATTTTAATAATCTAAAGCCTATTGGCGTTTCGTAAAATAACTTATCAGTAACGTGCGCCGCAAGGTGCACCATTAAAAATGCAACTGAGATATCTCAGTTGCATTTTGTTATTAGTTTTAAACATTAAAGCAGCTTCCTCCTACAAACTCACGAAGCAGTGAATTGTTTGGTATGCCGTCAGCCGGCATCGGAAGAAAGTAGTCTAAGAGCTTAAGCAGCCTCTTTGCCTCGAGATACTCCGGGCAGTCTCTTTCTATGCCAAAAAGCAACGGCTCCGCATACACCTTGAGTACCGCAAGCTCATACACAAGTGCAGAGTTGAACATCACATCCGCCTGTTCCTGGAAAGGAAATATATTCTCCCTTTCACCCTTTCTGACAGACGGCCACATAGCGATGGTCTCCATGGCATTGGTACCTCGTGTACGCGCATCACGCACAATCCGGCGTATAAGTCTTTCATCTGTTGTGGAAAGAGGATTGTGCTCATCAATATTGAGCTGTGTAAGCGCTGAGATATAGATTTTGAACTTGTGCTCAGGCGGGATAAGCTGTGAAAGCCTGTCATTTAAGCCGTGAATACCCTCAATAACAAGTATATCATCAGCTCCCAGCGTCAGCTTTCTTCCGCGGTACTCTCTCTTTCCTGTCTTGAAATTGAAGGAAGGCATATCAACAGCCTCTCCTTTAAGAAGCCTGTTCATATCCTCATTGAACAGCTTTACATCAATAGATTCAAGGCACTCAAAATCAAAGCTTCCGTCCGGATGCTTCGGGCAAAACTCCCTGTCCACATAGTAGTCATCCAGACTTAACGGATGTGGCTTTCTGCCCTTTGCGATAAGCTGGATTGACAGTCTGTTGGCAAACGATGTCTTGCCTGATGATGAAGGACCTGCTATCATGACAAATTTCTTTTTATCATCCGAAGCAATCTGCGCTGCAAGATTTCCTATCTTCTGCTCCATCAGTGCCTCCTGAAGCAGCATGATTTCCTGTCCCCTGCCTGCTGCAATCGCATCATTTAGTGAGCCTATCGTGCCTATTCCAAGCATCTTGCTCCATTCCCTGGAATCATCCAGCGTGTGAAACAGCTTATTTGATGTCACAAGCGGCTCAACACTCCTGCTGTGAGCAGCCGGAAAAAGAAGCACAAAGCCACTCTCATACGGCACTATATCAAAGTATTTGAGCATGCCTGTCGAGGGTGCCATAAATCCGTAAAAATAATCCACCACCCCATCCAGCTCATAGAGATTGACTCTGGAGCTTCTCCTGTAGTGCAATAACCTCTCCTTATCATGCAGCCCTTTTTCCTTGAAAAACTGCTCCGCATACTGTGTTTTTGCACTGTGCTTGGTAATCGTGAGGTCTTTTTCCACAAATGAGTACATGCTGCATACTATCCTGTCGATATCATGCTCTGTCACGCTTTTCACACTGTTTTCTCTGCTGCCTTGTAAGTCTGTATCTTCATTATATTTTTCCTGTTGGCTGTCCGCACACTCCACTGCTTTCTCAAGCTGACAATAATAGCCTTCTCCGAGCGAATGCATCACATGAAGCTTTGTCATGCTGCCATATACATCGTATATAGCCCTCTGCAAAAGCAGCACAACACTTCTTCTGTATGTACGCCTGCCATCCCTGTCAGCTGTCGTCACGAAGCTAAGCTCACAGTCACTTTTTATTTTCTTATTCAGTTCACGAAGCCTGCCGTTTACAATTCCAAGGATTATGTCATCCTCATAATAATCCTTGAATCTGTCTGCTACGGCTTCTAAAGTATCACTTTCTGATGCTGTCACTGCCATGACCTGTCCATCCGGCAAGGTCACCTTCACACTATATTCCTGCATTTCTTATTGCCCCCATAGTCGAATATGCTGCCTCATTGTATGCCATCATCTCGTTTATCTGCTCGATTCTGTCCATGATGGAATCACTCATCTCCTGTGTCCTTAGCTGCTGCATGATGGCAGCCAGCTTGTGGTGTTCCCTGACAAGGAACTTCCGAAGCACCGGATTACCGTTTTTGATAAGTACCGGTCCGTACAAATCGCATACAGTAACCGTCGTCTCGTCCATATTGTCCCATGCGGAATTGTCCGCACACGGCACACATCTGAACATCGGATAGTATTTTCCGTCCTCCAAAATCATATCCTCATCAACTATCTTATAGCCTGTGTTCCTTACATATTCACGGACTTTGCTCACTTCCGACTGTGGCTGCAGAATCAGCTCCTTTGCCGACCTGCACACTGTCTCCCCTGCGGTTAAAATGTGAATAACAAGCTCTCCTCCCATTCCTGCTATGACAATAGAGTCAACCTCTCCGTCGTGTATCGCTTCAAGCCCATTGGAAAGCCTTGTGGTAATCTTCTCTGTCAGACCGTTTGCCCTTATATGCTCATTGGCGCGCTCAAGCGGTCCCTTATTTATATCAACAGCAATTGCTTTCGGTATTATATTACCCTGCACCAGGGCAATAGGCACATAGCCATGGTCGGTTCCCACATCACACAGCGTGTAGCCGGCCGTGACCATTGATGCCACTGCCTTCATTCTTCTGGATAGCCTAATCATCTTACTCTAAGTAGTCCTTAAGCTTTCTACTTCTGCTTGGATGACGAAGCTTTCTCAGCGCCTTTGCCTCAATCTGACGGATACGCTCACGAGTGACGTTGAACTCCTTACCTACTTCTTCAAGTGTTCTGGCTCTGCCGTCCTCTAAGCCAAAGCGGAGTGTGAGTACCTTCTGCTCTCTCTCTGTAAGAGTGCCAAGCACCTCCTCAAGCTGCTCCTTAAGAAGTGTGAATGCTGCCGCATCAGCAGGAACCGGTACATTATCATCCTTGATGAAATCACCAAGATGTGAATCCTCCTCCTCACCGATTGGAGTCTCAAGCGAAACAGGCTCCTGCGATATCTTGAGTATCTCACGCACACGCTCTACCGGCATGCTCATCTCCTTGGCAATTTCCTCCGGTGAAGGCTCTCTGCCAAGCTCCTGAAGGAGCTGTCTTGACACACGGATGAGCTTGTTGATTGTCTCAACCATATGCACAGGAATACGGATTGTTCTGGCCTGATCAGCTATGGCTCTTGTGATAGCCTGGCGAATCCACCATGTGGCATATGTAGAGAATTTGTAGCCCTTCTTGTAGTCGAACTTCTCAACTGCCTTGATAAGACCTAAGTTTCCCTCCTGAATCAGGTCAAGGAAAAGCATTCCTCTTCCCACATATCTCTTTGCGATGCTGACAACAAGACGCAGGTTTGCTTCTGCAAGACGCTTTTTGGCATCTGCTCCCTTGTCCACATCTCTCTGCAGTGTCTTTATTTCTTCCTTTATCTCAGCCTTTTCCTCTTCCGATGCACCATCAAGGCGGCCCTTTAGTACATTAATCTTCTCGGTTGCTACCGCTCCGTCCTCCATATTCTGGGCGAGCTCAATCTCCTCATCTGCTGAGAGAAGAGGTACCTTACCTATTTCCTTCAGATACATACGAACAGGATCCTCGACGCTGACTCCCTCCGGTACTGAGAGGTCAATCTTTTCAACCTCTACCTCATCCTCTTCATCGAGTATGATATCATCATCCACGTCATCATCATTGCTGATTTTAAGCACGTCTATGCCGTTTTGCTCGAGATAATCTATTACCATCTCAAACTTTTCCGGATCCAGATTTAAGTCCTTGAAAAAATCTGCAATTTCCTGATATTCGAGCATATTCTTTTTCTTTTTTCCAAGCTCAAGAATCTCAATAAGCTTCTGCTGGAATTTCAGTCTCTGCTCCTGCTCCTGTGCCATGTCTTTTTGTTCCTTTTTCTTTGCCATTTTATTTTCCTCTTTATTCTGGTATTTTTTGCAATTCTTCGAGTGCACGCTTATCCTCAATAATCCTCATCATGCCCTCCATATCTGTAGGTGCCAGATGCTTTGAACGGTAGTCTATGCTGTTTTGCTTAATGCGGACAACGGTTTCCCTGAGTGCGGTTGCCTTGTCATTTTTGCCCTCCACCTGATGGATTGTGGCATTGAAAAGCCCTGCCACCTCACGCTGTTCGTCCTCATCGGTAAACATGCTTACTATCCTGGCCGGATTTACTGTATGCGTGGTCTCGTACTGTGAAAAAACCTCCTTAGCCACCTTGTGGTACAGCTCTTCGGTAAAGTCTTCTGCACTGATACGCCCCTTTATCCTGTCAAAAAGTGAATTATCCTCTATGAGCCATGTGAGGAGAAGCTTCTGCGACTGCTTCATGCCATCCTCCTTTTTATTTTTCTCATTGATTCCACTTTTAAGCTTTGTCTGGGGCTTTACGATACCGCCCTTCATTGCCATACTGTTTACGAGCTTTCTTAAGTCGTCGTATGGTATGCTGTACTCTCTGGACACTGCCTGCGTATAGTTTGTCCGCTCAAGCTCCTCGGTAAAACCAAGCAGCTTCTTTGCGATTTCATTATAAAATGCGGTTTTTGACTCGGGATCGTCCATATCATAGCCTGCCTGCATGATACGTATCTGAAACATAAAGCTGTTTTCAGCCTTTTTGATACGCTCCTCATACTCCTGTGCGCCAAGCGCCTTGATAAACTCATCCGGGTCCTTGTACGGCCGCATGTTAATGACCTTTGTTGTGATGCCTACCTCCTTGAGTATCGGAATCGCACGCAGCGCTGCCTTTACCCCGGCGCCATCACTGTCATATGTCAGATACACCTCATTGGTGTATCTCTTTAATAGTGAGGCATGTCCGCTCGTGAGCGCCGTACCAAGCGACGCCACCGCATTGTCAAAGCCCGCCTGATGCAGTGCTATGACATCCATGTAGCCCTCACACAAAAGGAGCTGGTTTTTCCTCGTGCTCCTTGCTATATTAAGTCCGTAAAGATTACGGCTCTTATCAAATATCTTTGTCTCCGGAGAGTTTAAATACTTTGGCTCTCCGTCCCCCATCACTCGGCCTCCAAAGCCTATGACGCGGTTGTGCACATCCATAATCGGAAACATCGCACGATTCCAGAACTTATCGTGCCCGCCTCTGACCTCATCTATCGTCACAAGACCTGTCTCTTTAAGTATCTCATCATCATAGCCTTTGCTGCGCAGATACTTGTACAGATCATCACTGTACTGGTCCGAGTAACCAAGCCCGAACTTCTGCATTGTCTCATCGGACAGCTCTCTCTTTTTGAAATACTCATGTGCCTTCTGTCCTCTCGGTCCACGAAGCAGCATATAAAAATACTTTGCAGCCTCTTTATTTATCTCAAGCAGCTGTGTGCGCCTGTCTGCTTCTCTCCTTTGTGCTGATGTCAGCTCCTGCTTGGGAAGCTCAATTCCCACACGGTCTGCAAGCTCCTGCATGGCCTCTGGGAAGGTGAAGTTCTCATACTGCATGAGAAATGTAAATACATTGCCTCCGGCTCCACAGCCGAAGCAATAGTACATCTGCTTATTCGGTGAGACGGAAAAGGATCCTGTCTTTTCGTTATGGAATGGGCATAATCCAAAATAGGTACTTCCCTTTTTCTGAAGGTGCACGTAGCTTCCTATGACATCGACTATGTCATTTCGCGAACGTACCTCCTCTACAAGCTCGTCAGAGTAGTACGGCATTTTATCATCCCCTTACTGTTCATCTTTGTTGTCATTTGTGTCGCCCGGCGAGCGCGTCTGCAGTGCGGCACTTAGCTCTTACAACCGGCTAACGCTACGCTGCTAAGAGTCTGTACGAATTATCAATATCCGTCGATTTCCCATGCTACCGGTACGAAATACTCGTGGAACTTCGTGGTGGCATACTGGTCTGTCATGCCTGATATATAGTCGCATATGATGCGCCCCTTGTCATCACCCTGCCCTAGCATGGCGAGGTATTTCTGCGGCAGCTCCTCTATATGCTCCATATAATAGAAATAAAGCTGCTTGAGCATCGCCTTGGCCTTTTTCTCCTCGCTTTTTGCGACTGGATTGTTATAGAGGTTTGCGAACATGAATTTACGCAAATCCTGCATTGCCTGCGCGGACTCTTTTGACATGCATATATCGTCCTTTCCCATGCTGTTTGTGATGATATTGTGCACCATATGATTGAGTCTGGCCTTGGTGCTGTGTCCAAGCGTGTTTCTTATCTCAAGCGGTATATCATCCTCGCACAGAAGCTGTGCGCGGATTGCATCATCAAAGTCTGAATTTATGTAGGCTATCTTGTCTGAAAGCCTGACTATTTTGCCCTCTAAGGTGTGTGGCATGAGCGAGGTCTGGTGATTTAGCATACCATCTCTGACCTCCCAGGTCAGATTGAGTCCTGCTCCGTCCTTTTCGAGCTTCTCCACTATGCGCACACTCTGCTCATTATGCTTAAAGCCACCATCGTATATCTCATTGAGGATACGCTCACCCGCATGTCCAAACGGTGTATGCCCCAGGTCGTGTCCCAGCGCTATAGCCTCCACCAGATCCTCATTCAGTCTCAGTGCCTTGGCTATTGTCCTGGCATTCTGCGACACCTCAAGCGTATGCGACATACGTGTGCGGTAATGGTCGCCCTTTGGCGTAAGAAACACCTGTGTCTTATTTTTCAGACGCCTGAATGCCTTGCTATGCAGTATCCGGTCCCTGTCCCGCTGAAAAACAGGCCTGATATCGCACTGCGGCTCATCATAGTCCCTGCCTCTTGAGTTGATGCTCAGGCATGCGAACGGACTAAGTATTTCCTGCTCACGTTTTTCTATCTGCTCGCGAATAGTCATTTATCTGCCTCCTCGCTGTCACAGTCGTTATGTTCTGCTGCTATTCACACACAAATGTAACAAATAGCGTTACATTCCACTAATTATGCTCTACACTAGTTATTATTCGACGTGATTTTTAAAAATCCTTTTTTTATTTCTTTTTACTTTAATTTTCTTTCAGCAAAAATTAAATGCTATATCAATTACCGCCGAGCACATGGCGTAGCATCTGAAGCTGTCCGCCTGTGATTTCATTGTCGTAGCTGCCATAGTAAAATTTATCGTCTTTTGCCAGTATGCAGCCCACCCAGGTGCCCACATGACTGTCACTTTCTATGGCATCCTTCATGGATTTGTAGCCCTCTATTGTAAAATAGGCATCATAGTCCTTGAAGTCTGCCGGATTTATTTTCACTGCACCAAAGGTATCCTCAAGACTTTTTATGAAATCCTCATCGCACTCCGTATAGCCTGTGACATCCTTGCTGTAGCGCGACTCTGACTGCCACTCCTCATCCCACATGAGAAAAACGCTGCAGTCCTTCCATGAATTGCTTTTTTCAACTACAGACAGCTTCTTGTATGAATTTGATGCGTTGCCCGCCATCTGTAAATATGTATCGTCACCGTTCTTATTCATATATAAGAGGTTTGATGCTGCAACCTCATAGTACCTGCTGCTATAATCCTGATCCTTGTATACAATATAGCCAAGCGGACTGCCAGTCCCCGCATAGTCAAGCTCTATGGTTATCGGAATATACACCTGACTGTCATAAACCATAGGCCCAAGCCTGTCATCATTTGTGATACAGCTTGCGACCTTTTCATACTCAGCCGGCTCGTTTGAAGGCGACATGAAATATGTGTAAACAACAATAATTGCAATGACAACGACCGGCACAATGACTATTACAGCTTTTATGGTTTTCCTTCGAACCCTGCGTCTGTGAATGCGCACTTTCCTGTCTGCATGCTCATCGCAATACCTGTATTTCACCAGTCTGTATACAATGAAAAGCTCCAGCACAAGCAAAAGCACAGCAAAGGCCATCATACAGCCGGCCTGCCACATCACCTTGTGATTGACAAATTTCTTGTCTATAAACCTAAGCGGTATGAGTATTATCGTCCAAAAAAGCGTATTTCCCAACACATACCGTGCATATATTTTCCTGCTTTTTATCACGGTAAGCGGAAAAAGTGAAACAATCACTGTAAGCATGAGCACAATTGCAAAAAAATACCCCCATATCTCTGACAGGGTTGAGCCGTACAGTGCCTTAAAATACTGCGCCGGACCAAGCTTTTTGATATTGCCCCAGCCTGAGTATTTTGCAATGAATAACACTACCGTGCCGATAAACCATGTCAGTATATAGATGCCCATGTAGCATGCCATATTTTTCCTTGCAAAGCTGCCATATCTCATAACGGAATATGACACAAGCACCCCTGCAAGCACAGGAAATCCGCCCACTCTGCCAATCAAAAGATTTACATACTCCATAACAGCAAAGGACAAAACAAACACACATATTACATTAATATAAGATAGATTCAATCTCTTCACGCTGCAATCCCATCTCCAATATAATAATCAAATTCCTGTGACAGCTGTACCCCTCAGTGTAGCAGGCAACGGTTACAGACCATTAATAGCCAATAGGCTTTCAAAATTATCTGCACAAAATAAAATAGGAAGCCGTTCACCGACTTCCCTGTTAATGCAGGAGATGGGACTTGAACCCACACGATATTGCTACCACAGGCACCTGAAGCCTGCGCGTCTGCCAATTCCGCCACTCCTGCGAACAAGCATTATTCTACCAAAAAGTTTAGAAGAATGCAAGCATAAATTTAAAAAACTATACGAAATGTATGAAAAACTATAAATCTGTTACTACACCAGCTTTGATATATCTAAAACCAGTGCATCAACCTCCTCCTGTTTTGTGGCCCAGCTGGTGCAGAATCGCACTACAGTGCCATCCTTCTCTCTTTCCATCTCTTCAAAATAGTACTTCTCGGCAAGCGTCTTCTTCTGCTCATCCGATAAAATCACAAACTGCTGATTTGTAAAGCTCTCAACCCAAAACGGTACCTTCTTCTGTTCAAATGCTGCTTTAATCTGCATGGCAAGCTCATCTGCACGCTTTGTCTTTTCAAAATAATCGCCATTCTCAAGCATAGTGGCAAACTGTAAGCCCATCAGCCAGCCCTTTGCAAGCACTGCACCGTTTTGCTTCATATAAGCCTTAAAACGATACTTGATATCCTCAGCATTTATAACCAGCGCTTCGCCAAAGAGCGCACCACACTTTGTGCCACCGATATAAAAAACATCCGAAAGCATGGCAAAATCACAAAGTGTAAGGTCATTTTTATCTGAGCCCAGTCCATAGCCCATTCTCGCACCATCAACAAACAGGTACATACCGTATTTCTTGCAGACAGCACTGATATCGCAAAGCTCTCTTTTCGTATAAAGAGTACCCTGCTCAGTCGGAAATGAAATATAAACCATCTTTGGCTCTGTCAGATACTCAGGCTTTGCATTGTCATAATACTCTGCGGCACATGCCTCAATCTGCGCAGCACTGATTTTACCATCCGTGTTAGGAAGCGCAAGAATCTTATGACCTGTATTCTCAATAGAAGCTGCCTCGTGGCAATTGATATGTCCCGTATCCGCTGCAATCACGCTCTGCACGGATGAAAGTGCCGCCGCAACCACAACATAATTTGCCTGTGTCGCACCCGGAATAAATTTAATCATGGAATCATCTCTGCCAATAAGCCCCTTAATAATCTGCTCAGCCTTATCGCACCACTCATCCTCACCATATCCCGGATAGCTGGTTGTATTTGTATCCGCCAATGCCTTCAAAATGCAATCAAATGCACCGCGGTTGTAATCGTTATTAAATCTAATCATAAAAATCTTACCTTTCCTGTCTTATCATTCAATATATGGCGCCTGCTCTACCACGACCATAGTCTTGTGGAAGATGGGTTGCAAGACGTCTGGGGGACGTCTGTTCTGCAACGACCGTAGCGGAGACTTTGGAACCATGGGCACCTGCTCTACCACGACCGTAGCCTCGCGGAAGATGGGTTGCAAGACGTCCGGGGGACGTCTGTTCTGCAACGACCGAAGCGGAGCGGAGACCGAGTGAGGTCCGGGGGACCTCATGCCACGAGCCGACCGAGCTGGAGGCGAGACCTTGAACCATGGGCACCTGCCCCGCAACAACCGGAGCCTTGCGGAAGATGGGTTGCAAGACGTCCGGGGGACGTCTGCTCTGCAACGACCGAAGCGGGGGGCGGAGACCTTGGACCCATGGGGACAAGGTCCGCTTCCGCTTCTAAAATTAAAAAGGGCTAAGCCCTAAGGCTTAACCCTTTTTAGTTTTATAATGCGGAAGATGGGACTTGAACCCACACGATTGCAATAATCACAAGATCCTTAGTCTTGCTCGTCTGCCAGTTCCGACACTTCCGCATGTATTTTGTTTTCGTCGCTTGTCTCACGCGACTCGTATATAATATCAGATTGTTTTCAAAAATGCAAGCACTTTTTTCAAAAAAATCATATTTTTTTACAGGCTCTTTTCATAGCACAAAAACGGCTGCCCAAACAGGCTGCATTCACCCACTGTATCAAATCCAAATACTGCATACGAGCGCAGAGCCTTCACATTAAGCTTGTTGACTAAAAAATGCACACTTTTGTATCCTCTCCTTGCGAGCTCTTCCATCCCAAATACCAGCATTTGTCTCGCAATTTTCTGATTCTGAAAATCCGGATGAACCGCAAGTCTTGAAAGCTCAGCCCCGGGTGCCAGTTTATGGCTCCAGCAATCAAGCCTCTCCACCTGTGGATCATCATCAATTGAAATCGCTGCGATAATTCTGTCCTCTTTGCCTCCGGCATCAGCATTAATCTCCTGCCCATCAATCATTACAAACAAAGATTCCCTACCAAGATCAAACTCAATCTCCTTCATTCCCGGATAAGAATCGTCCCATGGACAAAACTCCCTGCCTAGCTGTATCTTATACAATTTTAAAATTTCTTCTTTATTTTCTTCTGTAGCTGCTACTATTTTTCTCATTCTGTTTCTCATTTCCTTTATTTTCCCATGTGCATCGTTCTCTTCTGTTACACGATTATCTTTATCATAGACTATCTTTGCAACATAGCTCATCGTTTCTTACTTCCGCAACTAAAAAGTCCATTACAATACACATAACATCTCTGTATATTGTAACGGACTTTTTTCAAACCCAAACTTGGTGCAAGCACCATTTCTGATAAAAACCTCGAAAGTTTTTGTTCTATGTGCATATATTACTTAATTTCATTCACAAAGTCAATATATTTTCTGCTAAATTTTCAAATACCATTTATGTTTTGGATTATTATTTTGCCCCTTAATATATTGTATTACCCCACTAATGAATCTATACGCTTCAGCAATAACCTGATTTTTTTAACTGTTTTGAGATTTATAGTGATTTCAGCTACTTTTTGGTCTGGGTTTGGGGAGCTGTTTTGGGGATTTCTGCTGTTTCAGCTACTTTTTCTCGGCTTTTTTCCGGCTTTTTGGCTGGGTTTGGGGAGCTGTTTTGGGGATTTCTGCTGTTTCAGCTACTTTTTACCGGCTTTTCTCCGGCTTTTGGGCTGGGTTTGGGGAGCTGTTTTGGGGATTTCTGCTGTTTCAGCTACTTTTTGCCGGCTTTTCTCCGGCTTTTGGGCTGAGTTTGGGTTGTTTCTTCTCCACCTCGTCGGTACGAAATCTTAACTGCCTCTTTTAGCATTCTGGCCTGCGCATCTTCTGTGATTCGCTCATGTTTCTCGAGTCCAATAATTCGATCCAACAGGTAATACCAATATTGACTGGACATAATTCCTGAAGAGGAGGAGTGTTACCTCATTTCTTTGTAAAATGTTCTTCGACTGTTTTGTCTAGGGCTTTCTGCTTCTTTCTGCAATCTGGCAAGCTTCTCCGACATCGTTTCTGCCTTGTCCATTGAAGTATCTGTGTCGCCATATTCCCGGTGACAAGAAAGATATATCTTATAAAATTTCCGAACCGGATGATGAAAACAGAGTTTAAAGCACGACCGTTTTACCTTTCAAAGTTTCGATTTTGGAGCTCATTTCCTTATTTCACCAGCATCTCATATGTAACCCCATACTTCTGCGCAATCTCGCTTGCATAAGATTTTCCTTCTGGAGGCGCCACTTCAATCTGATAGGAGCGCTCTGTTCCCTTCATGTGCACGATCATGGAAAACGCTTTTCCATCTGTGTGCTCTGCCTTCTGCTGCTCTTCATTCATTTCCTCCACATCAAATGCCAGCTTATGCATATGTGTATTATAAATAGTCCTCACTCCCTTATGTAAAATTGCCCTGACACTGTCCTTGGCAATGTAGTATCCCTCTTCAAACGAAGTGGTAGAAAATGATTCATTCATCAAAAGCAGACTCCTGTCATCTGCCTCCTCATAGATTGCCTTAAAACGCTTACATTCTTCCCCAAGCCTTCCTAAATCCAATGTCTTGTCCTCATCTGCCGGGAAATGGGTGTAAATACCTGTAACAGGGGAAAATGTAAATGCTTTTCCCGGAATATATATGCCACCCTGTGCCAACACAAACAACTGCCCAACAGCCTGTGTAATTGTCGTCTTTCCACCTCGGTTGGCACCTGTTAAGATATACACTCTCCTATTCCGGTCGAAATCCATATCATTCGGTACAATATTCCCAGACTCCTCTGTCTCAAAAACAGCAAGCTTTAAATTGTAAATTCCACGTGCCTGCATCATATACGGATCAGATTCATTTTCTCCCTCTTTATATACAGAAGCTTTAGCAAAGGTAAAGCCCTGTCCCTGCAATTTTTGGATGTACTCCGCCCATTTGATATAGTAAAGCAGCTCCGGAATCAAGTCTGTCATGTCGGTAATGGTAATAGAAACATATTTGTTCAGTACTTCTCTGACTCTTTTCACCATATGTGAAATCATATGGTTGACGATTCGGTCTGTATAACGAGTCACATCCTTTGCCTGATCTCCCTCGGGAAGCTTCACAATGCCACCCCGGCTTTCCGACCGCATAACAGCTGTATCCATCACCTTCTGCATAGGAGTGCTAATCACCGCATCTGCATTCACATCAAACGGCTGAAATTTGAAATTCTTTTTCCATACGATATCCTCATTGATACGATCCTTTGACGCAATATGGTCATAAAAATTGCCCAGGATTCCGGACTTGGTAAAATATTTGCTGTTTACAGATATCAGACCTATTCCGTCTGCTTCAAAGCGGTCATTCAAGTTAATACCTACCGTAATGCTCTTAAGCTGTGAAGTGTCCATTTTCAGTTCTGAGATATCTTTTTTCAGTTCTGCAAATCCGTTGTCCGCATAGATTTTCTCCACATAGGCTTTTAACCCCAGAAAGCCTGCGGAGTGAATATCCGAAGCTGCCAGACATGTATGAATCGCATCCACACACTTGATATAATCATTAAGCTCATCCAGCCGATGCAAAAGATCCCAGATGCAGGCATTCTCATCATATTCCCGGTTAAAGCTACCGTACTCCCTCAGAAAGCTGATGCGCTCTAGTATTTCCATAAGGTCATCACGCATTTTTTTCTGTTGAAGGACATCCTCGAAAATATCGCAGCGGTACTGTGTCACCGCCGGATCTGCATATATACGCGCCATCACGTTTTGGATGTAGTTCTGCTCCCGCTCCTTTGCTGACAGCTTTTTACAGATTTGATCCATCCCCAGATCATGCATAGTCACATCACTCAATGTCCGGTATTGTGCATTTGTATCCGGGTATAATAAACTGTATTTTTTCTGACTCATAAGCTTGTCCTCTCCTTCTGATCTAATATGCAATTTTGAACGAAATCCGTATAATATAGCTTCCCCATTTTAACGCGGAAGATGGAGTGCGGAAGATGGGTTGCAAGACGTCCGGGGGATGTCTGCTCTGCGCCGACCGGAGCGGAGCGGAGACCTTGGACCCATGGGGACAAGGTCCGCTTCCGCTTCTAAAATCAAAAAGGGCTAAGCCCTAAGGCTTAACCCTTTTTAATTTTATAATGCGGAAGATGGGACTTGAACCCACACGATTGCAATAATCACAAGATCCTTAGTCTTGCTCGTCTGCCAGTTCCGACACTTCCGCATATATTTGATTTTCTGTCGCTTGTCTCACGCGACTTTGATATAATATCAAATCAAACCAAATATGTCAACACTTATTTTTATTTTTCTATATTTTTTTCATTTATTATGCATTTAAGCTAGTCCAGCCCCGCCTTTTTCCTCCTAAAAACTCACACAAATCAATCCTCATATCTAATAACAAACAAATAAAAGTCTTTCTTATCGAGAATACATGTCTCCTGAAGCAGACGGTATTCGACACGCAGCCTGATTTGTTTCTTCACAAACCCAATCTCATTTGAATACATGACTATGATTCCACCGGATACCAGATGCTCTGAGGCCTTGTCGAAAAACCTCTCATAAAAAAGCTCCATCTCAGCCTTGGTCTGTCGGTTACGAACCGGCATATCCGTAATCAGCTCATCAAATTTGTAGTCATGTCTGAAATCAAAGAAATCCCTGTGTATAAAATTAATTCTTGTTTTGGCAAACGCAGCATTCTCTCTACCCATAGTGATTGCATCTCCATAGGTATCTGTAGCATATATCTCGCGTGCCGGGACTAAATGTGCGCGCTCTATAAGCAGTGTACCAACTCCGCAGAACGGATCCATGATCTGTGCCTCTTCCTTAAGATACGGCTTTGCAAGTGAAACAATAAGTGCCGCTTGTGACGGATGCATCGACGTAGGAAGCACATTCTTTCTGTACGCAAATCTATTATCCTGTATAGAACATAATCTCATGCAGACAAAAAAATTGTCATTTTTTGTCGGTATGAGCTTAATCACCACGTCGTAATCATTTGGTGAATTGATCATCCTGCCCGCAAAATGCATATCGATAGCTTTCGCAAGCCTGCTCTGGTACGCCGCATCTGCCGTGCTCTCAATACGATAGTAAAACGGCCCCCCCTCACGGTGCATGCGTCTTAATATATCATACATATCTGACTCTGCAAGAAGTGCGGCTGCTTCCTGTGCATCCTTTGGCAGAAGCGATGCTGCATGTATGGTAAAGTACATTTTTCTGAATGTGCGCACCTGCATGATAAGAGGTATATTGTCAGTCTTTACAAGCACTCCAAGCGGATGCAGCTTTGTATCCTTAACCGGTATCTGACGTCGTACCACCTCTCTGTGAAGGCGGTTTGTCATCAGAAGCAGCTCAGCCTTTACTCCCTCGAGCACAGGTGTATGGTGCTTTATCCCATTATATTTAATCAAGATTTTATTTATCTCGTTTAATTCTTCCTCAATATGCTTCCTATTTTCAACTGTGACCGTCATATGCTCAAGCTCTTTTGCACGCTCCATAAGCTGTGGCAAGAGCTCTTTGCAGTCCAGCTGTGACAGCGCCGCCAGATATGAGCCCTTTACAAAGCGCATCTGTTCACCCTCGTATGCTTTAAAAACCTCATCAGAAAGCTGTGACATATGAAGATCTCCTATCAGAAGCGCTGCGTTCTTTCTGGTTTTTGCATCGTCTGATCCCATAAACGACACAAGCAGCTCATCTTCTCCTGCAAGCAGCTTTAGAGCCTCTGCTAATGCATTTTCATCTTTAATCTCCTGTCTGAGGCTGCTCAGATTCTGACGTACGTTCTCTTTTTTTAACAGATTTCCGATAATTTCCTTCATTTTTTAAATCATCCTTTAATTTATTGTATATTATCAGTTTTAGCTTGTCTCTTCCTTTGGCACACCATTTTCTTCGATGTATGTATCCAGATCCTTGTGAAACTGCTCCCACGCATCCTCATGCTCCACGAAGTATAGCGGACACTTCTTGCCTGTCACATCGTAGTGCCTTATTACATCATCAGCACTCAGATCATACCGCCCCATAAGCCATGTGGTGAGCTCTATGAGCGACTGGTATGTGCTGTCGTTGAACTTTCCTGTCTCATCCTCTATACAGCACTCTATCGATATTGTGTCACTGTTTCTGTTATTAGATGCATACGATATCTCATTGCAAGGTATGCACTGCACTATCTCACCCTCTAATCCTATAACAAAGTGTGAGCTTGCTTTGGTCTTTTTGGTCTCTGCCAGGCCATTGAAATAGTCTCTGTTTTGTCTGGCTGACGTACCCGGATTTGCTGTATAATGGACAACTATACCGTTTACCTTCTCTAGTGCCTTCTGTGGTCTGGAATACGGATTGGGTGTCAGCAGCTGTACATCAAGCTTTGGCTGTATAGGATTGTAAAGAGTACTGGTCACCTCTGCCTTTACTTCTTCCTGCTTTGCCTTTTTGCCCCTTAAAGCTACAACTATGATTATCGTTGCAATTATAAGTATTATCACGCCTATAACAATGCCATTGCCAATAAGCTGCTTTCTTCTGACCTGGGCGCGGTGTCTCTTTCTATATTCTTCGCGCTTTCTCTGTCTTATCTTTTCATACTCGTCCATTTAATTATCCCCGGTTATCTCTTTTGTTTGCTTTTATATATCTATTCCAAGCTTTTATAAACATTTGCATATATTAAAAATATTTTAGCACAAATCGTATTATTATGCCACATAAAATAGTATGTAAAACAATACAAAAGCACCAGATATTACGACGTAACATAATACCCGGTGCTTTATTATAAATGCATATTCTTACTAATCACACTTAATTAATCACATTTAATCTCGTGAACCCATCCATCCGGTCCATCAATATGGCCCATCTGAATGCCTGTAAGTGTGTCACGAAGCTTCTTTGTGACAGGTCCCATCTCATCCATACCGCTTGGGAAGCAGATTTCCTTGCCGTGGTCTACAATCTTTCCTACCGGTGAGATTACTGCTGCTGTTCCGCAAAGTCCACACTCAGCAAAATCCTTTACCTCATCAAAGAGCACCTCTCTGTGCTCAACCTTGAGTCCTAAGTACTTCTCTGCAACTACCATCAGTGAACGGCGTGTGATTGATGGCAGGATGCTGTCTGATTTAGGTGTAACAAATGTGCCATCCTTTGTGATAAAGATGAAGTTTGCACCACCTGTCTCCTCTACCTTTGTACGTGTTGCAGGATCGAGGTACATATTCTCTGCAAAGCCCTGTGCGTGTGCATCTACAATGGCATGAAGACTCATTGCATAGTTGAGTCCTGCCTTGATATGTCCTGTTCCGTGAGGTGCTGCTCTATCAAAGTCTGATACACGGATTGTGATTGGCTTTGCGCCACCCTTGAAGTATGGTCCTACAGGTGTTACAAGGATTCTGAACTGATACTCATCAGCCGGCTTTACACCGATTACTGCGTTTGTTCCCATAATATATGGTCTGATATAGAGTGTAGCGCCTGAGCCGTATGGTGGAACCCATGCAGCATTTGCCTTTACTACTTCCTCAACTGCCTTTACAAATCTATCCTCCGGGAATACAGGCATCTCAAGTCTCTCACATGAATCCTTAAGACGCTGTGCGTTTAAGTCAGGTCTGAAGCAGACAATTCTGCCATCCTCTGTTGTGTATGCCTTAAGTCCCTCGAAGCATGTCTGTGCATACTGGAATACTCCCGCACACTCATTAAGTGTCACTGTATGATCCTTTGTGAGCTGTCCATCGTCCCACTTTCCATCTTTATAATTAGAAACATAGCTGTAATCTGTTTCCTGGTAGCCAAAACTAAGGTTTGACCAATCGATATCCTTCTTTTCCATCTTTATATCCTCCGTTTCTTTACGGATCCGATATAACCTAGCGTTATCATATATCGGGTCTACTATCATTTATGCTCATTCTAGTACAATAGGAAAAAAATGTCTAGTACTATTTTTTTATAATAACCATAACTTAAGTTTCT
>OHNA01000287.1_pt1 | contig 19226 bp, 17 predicted proteins | sample 1569481 | NCBI WGS metagenome assembly OHNA01 (sample SAMEA3879542, study PRJEB24766) | human gut metagenome | biome: human-associated habitat; feature: feces | place: USA | collected 1985/1987 | reverse complement strand
TAGACCTTTTGCCCCCGGCATCTTACTATATTCCCATCACCATAAATAAAACAGGCATGGTTACAACAGATAACAGCATGGTAAGTGCAACCCCTTTGGAAGCCGTCACATAGTCTGCATCGTATTCCTGTGCCAGCATGGATACCATAGAGCCTGACGGTGTCGCCAGAATGATAAAGCTGACAGCTGCAAGCAGTGTATTATCCGTCAACGCCCGGATCACCAAAAGCCCGATTACAGGCATCAGGATCAGACGGATCGCGCATACGATCAGAAGCCTGTAATCTCCCAGCAGTTCCTTTGGGGAAATTCCGACAAAAGATGCCCCGATGACGATCATGCACAAGGGGCCGGTCAGATTAGCCAGCATAGTGATTGCCTGATTGAACGCATCCGGGATCTGCAGGCCAAATATCACCAGCATAAAGGTAAACACGACCGAAATGACACCGATATTCAGACATTTCTTCAATGCCTGCTTCAAAGATGCCCCTTCTCCGGTCATGGAAGTTACACCATACGTATAGATCAAAAAATTAAACGGGATCATGAAAGCTGCTCCATAGATCAGCGACTGTGGTCCGTACAGTGCTGACATAATGGGGAAGCCCATGAAGCCCATGTTACTGAATACAAGAAGCGCCTTATAAACGCCTCTTTCTTTTTTTTCTCTGCAAAAAAGCGGTACCAAAAGCTCTGCGATCACGATCATCAGTATATAAGCACCGATCGCAATTGCAAATGTATACAGCATTTCGCTCCTCTCCATTGTATTGCCGACACTGCTGGACATCACAAGGGCAGGATTGGCAATGTTAACGATCAGCCAGGAAATTGACTTACAGCCCCGTTCATCGAGTACACCCTTTCTCGCCATGCCATAGCCCAGCAGCATCATAAATAAAAATATCAGCATCTGCTTCAGCAGTATCATAAAATCTCCTCAAATACACCGGCAATAATATCCATCGCTTTATCAATCTCTTCCTTTCCTACGATCAGAGGTGCAATAAAACGAACCACATTATGATCACTTCCGCAGGTCAGAAGAAGCAGATCCTTTTCAAGTGCTCCTGCCTTGATCGCAGCAGTCAGCTTGGCATCCGGTTTTCCCGCTTCATCACAAAGTTCCATGGCTACCATCAGGCCAACGCCTCTGACTTCTTTGATCCTGGCCGGATATTTTGCCTGCAATTCTTTTAATTTATCCAGGAAATAAGCTCCCTGTTTTTTACAATTATCAAGCAGATGGTCTCTCTCAATAATTTCCAGTGTTTTCAGTCCTGCCGCACAGGCAAGCGGATTACCGCCGAATGTACCGCCATGTGCACCCGCCGGCCACTGATCCATGATTTCCTTCTTTGCGATGATCGCACTCAGCGGAACACCGCCGCCCAATGCTTTTGCAGAAGTCAGAATATCAGGCTTCACGCCAAATGTCTGATAGGCATACAGCTCTCCCGTTCTGCCGATACCGGTCTGTACTTCATCAAAGATCAGCATAATTCCATGATCGTCACAAATCTTGCGCAGTCCCTTTAAAAACTCCGGCTTCGGTACAACATAACCGCCTTCTCCCTGTACCGGTTCCACAATAATAGCAGCTACGCATTCCGGTGCGATCAGCTTTTCAAAGATCGCATCAAACTGCTCCAGATCATTGTAATCTGCCCAATATACAGCAGGCATCAGCGGCTCATAATATTTGCGATAGCCACTGTTAGAACCCGTAATGGATAAAGAACCGATCGTCCTGCCATGGAAAGAATTCCGGAAGGCAATGATGCCCGGACGCTTTGTCACATATTTGGCAAGCTTCATGGCTCCGTCATTTGCCTCTGCACCCGAATTGCTGAAATATACCTTTGTATCTCCGCCGGTCAGCTCCACCAGCTTTTCCGCAAGCTTTACATAACTTTCATTGTACACCACATTATGGCCTACGTGTATCATCGTTTCAAGCTGCTCCCGGATTGCCTGTACAACCTCCGGGTTTTTAAATCCCAGATTGTTGACCGCGACACCGGATGCAAAATCAAGCACCTTTCTGCCATCCTCTGTGATCACATAGCAACCTTCGCCATCTACAACACCAAGTGTTGTTGCGCGGTTTGCAACCGCCGGCATTACCTTCTGACATCTTTCATACATACTCATATTTTTCTTCCTCCTTTGATTCACACATTCTCAGGTATCCTGCCCTGTTTATATCTCCCAGTTTCCGGTATAAACCACGTTGAGCATCTTTTTCATTTCTTCTATTGTCATTTTAACCGGATTGACATTTGTAGCCCCCAGCATAGCATGCTCCAGAAGGAGATCATATTTTTCTCTGTACATCTCCTCTGTAATGCCTGCCTCCCGAAAGCTTGCCGGAATGCCAAGCTTTTCTCTCATCTTTTCAATTTCCGTAATAATATCATCACAGTGACATCTGTAGGAAAGCTCTGCCAGTTTTTCCCTGACCACCGCATCCCTGCTGTTATACCGCAGTACATATGGCAGGATAATGGCATTTGTCAGACCATGCGCCATATTATAAGCAGCACCGAAGGAATGCGCGATTCCATGCACCATGCCAAGCCCGACATTTGCAAATCCGATTCCTGCCATTGCCTGATAATTATGTACTTTTTCCCGTGCCTCCAATGTCTTATCAAACACTGAGACCGGAAGCCATTTCATAATACCGATGATCGCGCTGCTGCAGAGTCCTTCATCAAAATCATCCAGATTATGGTTCGTATAAGCCTCTATTGCATGCGTCAGGGCATCCATTCCCGTTTCTGCCGCCACATGATCCGGCATTGTCATTGTGATCTCCGGATCCAGAATAGCCAGATCAGGTCTGAGACAGTCAGTCATGATCGGAACCTTCAGTTCCTTTTCAGGATCTGTGATAACCGTTCCTCTCGTTACCTCAGAGCCTGTTCCGGATGTAGAAGGGACACAGATAAGACCTGTTTTCCGTTCCGTTGGAATCTCCCCTTTTTTATTAAATTCCAGAACATTTTCAAAATTCAGATAAGGGAATTCATAAAATAATAAAATCGCTTTTGCACAGTCCATGGCAGATCCGCCACCGATCGCCAGAATAACATCCGGCTTAAACTTCCGGCAGATAACCAGTCCCTTCAGGACATCCTCAATAGATGGATTCTTCGGAACTCCGGAAAACAAGTCCGTTTCTGTCCCATTCATCTGTAGATATTTTTCTGCTCTTGCTATCACACCGGATTTTATCATGGAGCTTCCTCCCGTTACCAGAAGTGCCCTCTCATATTTCAGATCCTTAAGTGCCAAAAGAGAACCTTCCCCTGTCAGGATCCCCTTCCCGCTCAGTACCAGTTTTCTCATCAGCCATCTGCCTCCTTTGTTTTGATATATAAAGAATGTGCCTTGGCACATTCTCGCGCCGAGCGCGGTCATTTGCGACATGTTTCATCTTCGCGCGAGTGCGCATCCCTGCGGAGCATTTTTATGAGATAGGAAATTCCTATCTCATAAAAAAAGCCGGGCATATCTGCCCGGCCTCTTTGCCTTTCAATGTAATCTTTTTAGCACAGGATTTTAGGTCTGTCAATAGTTTCGAAGGGGATAACCCGCCGTATTTCAAAACTTTGTAAAAAGCACATTTTTGGTCTGAAATTTTTGTATTTTATTTAACTTTTAAATCGCTTTTCCGTCTACGATCCTGTAGTACGCCTGGGATGTTACGCGGAAAACAATGTAATAAATTGCGGAAAAGAGAAGGAAGGTGATACCCATACAGATCACATACAATCTGACATTGGTCAGATTCAGCAGCGCCAGAAGTCTTCTGACGATCGGAAACGCTGCCAGTTCATGGATCGCTGCTACAACAAGCGGGAGAAAAAATACGATCCTGATCTGGGAAGTAATCGACTCTTTTACCTCTTCGCTGCTCATTCCCACTTTTTCCATAATAACATACCTTTCCTTATCCTCATAGCCTTCCGAAATCTGTTTGTAGAAAATGAGCATCACTGTCACGATCAGAAACATGATTCCCAGAAAGGCACCCAGGAAAAACAGTCCGCCATACAGCGCATAGACCTCTGTTTCATTCCATGCCCTGCTTTCTGCATACAGATCGATCCTGTTTTCCTCACCTGCGGATGCTTTGATCCTCTCAAGCTGGGAATCCACTGTCTGGTAACAGGCAATCTTTTCTCCTTTGCTGCCATCATAATCAAAGCCGATCACGCCATTGACATCAATTGGTCCGTCTCCATATGTGCTGTAAACACTTTTGATCGTTTCCTCACTGTCAAACATCACATAATAACAGCCTTTCAGCATGCTGATCTTATGCCGATCATCATCGTTCTGATAAAGTTCTGACGATTCCACCGAGAAAGCATTTCCCCAGAGACTGACCGTATCTGCCGTATAAGCTGTCGGCCCACCATAGATCCGCACACTGCCTGGCTTTACCGGCTGCACAGCTTCTGCCTGCAGGCTGTCATCCATCTGCAGCAGATCTTCTCTTGTCACAAGATATAAGACTGTCTGGTTTCCGTTGTACTCCTTCTGCGTTACTGCTGAAAATTCTGTCCCATCATTCGTTGTAAATGCCGGAATCTTTTCATAAATACAGCTTTTTGTAATTGTCCTGCCCTGTTTTTCCAATTCCTGTCTGATTTCCTGTGCGATGCCTTCCTTGCTCATGCCCGGTGTCCCATAGTTTAAATAAACACAAAGCTCCTGCGGATAACGGGTATACAGTTCATCATCGACACCTGCATACAGGCTGACTGTGATCGATACCATGACAAGCACCATCGTAGCAAGCACACAGATACTGGCAAGTCCCGCCGCATTTTGCTTCATACGATACAAAAGACCGGAAACCGCACTGAAATGCTTTTTATTATAGTAAAAAAGTTTATCCCTGCGCAGTAGCTTCAGCAGTGCAATGCTGCCCGCCGTAAACAGAAAATACGTGCCGACAATGACCAGAATGACCGCTACAAAAAACAGCGTCAGCACCTTCAGCGGATTTTCTGTCATAAAAGAAATATAGTAAGCGATTCCGATGCAAACTAAGCCAAGCACGGTCATCACGATCTTGGTTTTCGGCTCCTTTTCTCCGACATTGCTGCCATGCAGAAGTGCAACCGGATTGGAAAGCCTGATCTGCAGAAGATTGTAACCAAATATCAGCAGATACAGGATACAAAAGTAAGGGATCGCATAGGTGATGCCTGCCTTTGTCACGACAAATATCACATTTTCTTCCACATCCAAAAGCCGGTACAGCATCATCAGGATCAGCTTGGAAGAACCGATCCCCACGAGCAGACCGCCTGCAATGGCAAGTACCGCAACATAGACAGTTTCGATGAAAAGTACCCTTGCGATATGGCGTTTTTCCATTCCCAGGATATTATAAACGCCGATCTCTCTTTTCCGCCGCTTGATGATAAAGCTGTTTGTGTAAAAAAGAAAAATCAGTGAAAAAAAAGCGATGATATAAACGCCCATTCCCATGATCGTCTTGATATAATAGCCGCCCCGCATCTGATCCAGCCCCGGATTGTTATTCAGAAACACCATCAGATAAAACAGGGCAACTGTCATCACACCAGCCAGAATATAAGGTATATACAGCGGCTTATTGTTTTTCAGATTGGTTCTTGCCAGTCTTCCGTATAATTTATTCATGCTGCTCACCACCTGCCTGTAATACTGTCAGCGTATCTGCGATCCTCACATAGAGCTGTTCATTGGTCATGTTGCCTCTGTAAAGCTGATGGAACACCTCGCCGTCCTTGATGAACAGAACCCGTCCCGCATGGCTTGCAGCTTTCGTGCTGTGGGTTACCATTAAAATCGTCTGTCCTTCCCGATTGATCTGACCGAACAGATTTAACAGACTGTCTGTTGCTTTGGAGTCCAGTGCGCCGGTCGGCTCATCTGCCAGGATCAGCTCCGGTCTTGTAATAAGGGCTCTTGCCACTGCCACACGCTGCTTCTGCCCGCCCGATACTTCATACGGAAACTTATCCAGAAGCTGGCTGATACCAAGCTTCTTTGCAAGAGGCTCCAGCCGCGCCTCCATTTCCGCATACTTTGTATCCGAAAGGACAAGCGGCAGATAAATATTGTCGCGGAGGTTAAAATTGTCAAGCAGATTAAAATCCTGAAACACAAATCCAAGATGCTTCCGTCTGAATGCAGCGATCTCCTTTTCCCGGACGGATTGCAGTTTTTTTCCGTTCAGGATCACTTCGCCGTCTGTCGGCTGATCCAGTGCTGCCAGAATATTGAGCAGCGTTGTCTTGCCGGAACCGGATTCTCCCATGATCGCAACATACTCTCCTTCTTCTACGGAAAAGCTGATATTGGAAAGTGCCTGTACCTGACTGGCTCCAAATCTGGTCGTGTAAATTTTCTTTAAGTTACTGACTTCTAATATAGACATATGATTCCTTCCTTTCCTGTCTTTCACTTTCCATCAGCATAACAAAAGGCCGAAATGCCAGCCATCGATTCAGCTTACATTTCAGCCTGATTTCTTACATTTTTGTAAGGCAGAAGCTGTTAGTCCCGTATATCTATCTTTTGTAGAGAAAAGCCGATCCATACCTGCGTGCCTTTACCCGGCTCGGATGTGATCCTGATCGTATGCCCCAGCTTCGTTAGCACCTGTTTACACAAATACAGTCCGATCCCGGTGGAATGTTTATCCGTATGTCCGTTAAATCCCGTGTACCCCTGTTCAAAAACACGCGGGATATCTTCCTGCCTGATCCCGATCCCCTGATCTTCTATGCAGAGAAATGCCTCTGTTTCATTTTGCCCTGTCTGTATCGTGATGACGCCCTCCTGCATATATTTGACCGCAATGGAGAGAAGCTGCTCTACCACAAAAGAGAGCCATTTTTCATCACTGGTTACGACCAGATCACAGCCCTCGTACTGTATACCGATCTTTTTGCGGATCATCATTTTCGCATATTTGTGAATGCTGTCTCTGATGATCCCATCCAGTGCAATGGAGTGCAGGACATAATCATGGCTGTCCTTCCTCTGGTACTGCAGTGCCATACTGACATACTGCTGGATCCTGAAAAGCTGCTCCTCTATTTCTTCCTGCTCCTTATATCTTTCCGGCGCTTCTTCCCTCTGCGTCTGCAATAAAAGCTGCATAGCAGCGATCGGTGTTTTGATCTGATGCACCCATCTGGCATAGTATTCCCGCTGCTCCTGTTTCTCACGCCCCGCTCTGCGCATCGCTTCCGCACGTTCTTCATTTGCGCGGGAAAACAGCTCGGTATAAAGCTCCTCCAAATACTCTTCCGCCTCCGGAAGCTGCATATTGTTTTCCAGCGGGCAGGAAAGAAACTGGCGAAGCCTTTGTACTTTCTTTTGATAAGTTATCCACATCACAAGGAAAATAACAAGGAAAATACCCACATCTATACAGGTGCTGTACACCAGATCCGCCTTTGGCGCACGCATTAAATACAGGTAAAAAAGATGACTGGCGGTCATCCCTATAAAGAGTCCCAGCCAGCCTTTATTTCGTCTGATAAATCCTTTCCATACTTTCATCCGATCTGATACCCGATTCCTTTCTTTGTCAGGATACTGTCCTCAAGACCTATGGAAGTCAGCTTTTTACGCAGTCTGTTCACATTGACGGAAAGCGTATTCTCATCCACATACATATCACTTTCCCAGAGCCTTGTCATAAGCGTTTCACGTGTCACAACCTGCGTTTTGTTTTCTATAAGGGTCTGCAGGATCTTCAGCTCGTTCTTTGTCAACTCCACCTTCTGCTCCTGATACAGAATCGTCGCATCTGACAGATTCAGCAGCATTCCCTTGTGCTCCAGCATACTGCTGCTTCCCGCAAAATCATAGCTTCTGCGCAGTAGCGCCTGCACCTTGGCAGTCAGTACCTCCAGGTCGAATGGCTTCGGAATAAAATCATCTGCGCCCATATTCATTGCCATCACGATGTTCATATTGTCCGATACGGATGACAGAAAGATGATCGGAACCTTTGACACCTGCCTGATCTGTGTACACCAGTGATAGCCGTTGTAAAAGGGCAGTCTGATGTCCAGAAGCACAAGCTGCGGATCGCAGGCAGCAAATTCACCCAGCACATTGCCAAAATCCTGTACGGTGCTGACCTCATATTCCCACTTCTCCAGATGCTTTTTGATCAAACGGGCAATCGTTTCGTCATCTTCCACTAAAAAAATCCGATACATCTTATAATGCTTTCTTAATTGCTGCAAGCAGCTCATCATAGGTTTCAAAAGCAGGCAGATCCGGGTTGTCCTTCTTGATCTGATCTGTACTCTTGAATAAGAAGCCTGCCTTGCTGGCACGGATCATGCCAAGATCGTTGTGGCTGTCGCCGCTTGCGATCGTCTCATAGCCGATTGACTGCAATGCTTTGACTGTTGTCAGCTTGGAATTCTCAATACGCATCTTAAAGCCTGTGATCTCTCCGTCCTCTGCTACTTCGAGTGTGTTGCAGAAGATCGTCGGATAGCCCAGCTTCTTCATCAAAGGACCTGCAAACTGTGTAAACGTATCACTGATGATGATCACCTGTGTCATACTTCTGAGCTCATCCAGAAACTCTTTTGCTCCCGGAATCGGATCGATCTTTGCGATCGTATCCTGGATTTCCTTTAATCCAAGACCATGCTCTTTTAAAATGCCAAGTCTCCAGTTCATCAGTTTATCGTAATCCGGTTCGTCCCTCGTTGTACGGGTCAGCTCCGGGATACCGCTTTCCTTTGCAAATGCGATCCAGATCTCCGGTACTAAAACGCCTTCCAGATCCAAACATACAATATTCATACTCATTCTTTTGTCCTCCCTATGATTCATGGCTGTTTTTACAGCATTTTTTACCCTCAAAAAAAAGCAGGATACGGGAGTCGAACCCGCCTATCCAGCTTGGGAAGCTGGCGCCCTACCGATAGACTAATCCTGCATACGGTTTATTTTACCACTACTATAGGAAAGATAGCAAGGACATATTTCTTTTCGTATGTTTCTTGTAATTTCTTTTGGTTTCTGCTATGCTGAAGTTGACTTTATGTTGATATAAAAAGGTATGGCAGAATCGAGGATTTATTCTATGTATACAATCGGACAAGTATCTGAAATGTTTCAATTACCGGTTTCCACACTCCGGTATTATGATAAAGAGGGATTATTTCCACATATGACGAGAGTCTCCGGAATCCGCAAATTTTCCGACACAGAGATTGAATGTCTGCGCATGATCGAATGTCTGAAAAAAACAGGCATGGAGATCAAAGAGATCAAACAGTTTATGGAATGGTGCGCCGAAGGAGCTTCTACCTATGCCCAGCGGAAGGAGTTGTTTGAAAACCGTAGGGACTCACTGGAAAAGGATATGCTGGAGCTTCAGAAAAACATGGCAATGATCCGCTTCAAATGTTGGTATTACGAGCAGGCAATGAAAGACGGCAATGAAGATAAGCTTCATCAAATGCTGCCCGATCATTTACCTGCCGATATCCAGAAACTGTACGACCTTGCGCACAGCTAAAGTCCAGAGTATGAGATTACTCTTCTTTCAGATCCTGCACCAGCTCGTACATTGCCTCTGCGGAATTGAAGTTATCCGGAATGATCTCATCACTTGGGATCCATACTCCGTATACCTCAGAGATCTCGGAAATGATTGAGATAATATCCAGTGACTCTAACAGCCCGTCATCTACAAGCGCTGTTTCATGTTCAAAATCAATGTCCGGTTTTACGCCCTTGAGCATTTTGATAAAATCTTCCATTTGTGTTTTCTCACTTTCTTTTTATTTTAAACGATGCTTCTTCTATATACTGTTCATCCATTTCTTTTGCCTCTTGAATTATTTTTCAAAAAGCATTAGAACAGATCCAGCATTTTCCGAACTTCTTTTCTCAGTATAGTGCCTTTAAAGGTTTTGGGCAATACCGTAACCTCATAAATCTGTTTGGGCAGCTTATACGATTCCAGTCTGGCAGACAAATACTCCATCAATTCCTGTTCTTCGTAGTTCTCGCCCGGAATGACAAGCATGACCGGTACTTCTCCCGTGATTGGATCCGGCTTTGCGCTGTATGCGCAGTCTGTGATACCCGTATAGCCTCTCGCACAGTCTTCCACCTCTGCAGGTGAGATCTTACTGCCTCCGTAATTGATGATATCGTCCATACGTCCGACCAGAATACATCTGCCTTCCGCATCCAGATAAGCCAGATCTTTTGTTCTGACATAGCCGTTATCCAACGTTTCCTTTGTCAGTTCCGGATCATTATAATAACCTTCCATGACAATATCGCCGCCCCAGGATAACAGAGCCGGCTTTTCTTCGCTCACATCTTCCCGTCTTACTGTGTTTCCGTTTTCATCTGTAAAACGGATCACGGAATTCACCGTCGGTCTTCCGATACAGCCCGGCTTGTCATCCGAACTGTTAAAATCCAGAATGCAGGAGCAGCCTGCCTCGGAAGCGCCGTAAAAATTGTATAATCTTGTATTTGGCATCAGTGAGAGCAGATGCTGTTTATCCGCTTCTACAAGTGGCGCGGAACCGATCTGGATATAATCCAGCCGGCTTTCATAGTCTGCGATCCTGTCACCGGACAGCTTGAAGATCATACCAAGCGAAGCCGGGGAAAGTGCCATGGAGCTTGCCTGATATTTTTCCATCAGCTTCCAAAGGATTCCGACAAATACCATACCATCCATCAGGCAGACTGTTCCGCCGTTTACCATATCGGACTGATATCTTCTGAGACCGTAAGCGTGATTGAGCGGCATCGGAATGATCTCTACATTGTGTGGCCGCATATGTGTTCCGCCAATGACATTTTCCGCAACCGCCACATCATTGATGTGTTTTACCACAACCCCCTTTGATTTTCCGGTTGTACCGGTTGTAAATAAGATCATGGAACGGCTTTCTGCCTTTGGCAGTTCACATTCCGCAGGCTCTGCATCTGCCATCTGTTTTTCGAGCTCTTTGGCAGAGAAAAACCGCATCCCTTCCGCTTCAGCATCAGAGATGAGTGTTTTTGCTTCTACCTGTGCTCCGATCTCTGTCATGCGCTCAGGCATAGTTGCTTTTTCCACCGGAATAGGAAGCGCTCCCATATACTGCAGTGCTGTAAAGATCGTCAGATAATTGATGTTCTGGGTACATTTCAAAATGACATGCTCGTCCTTCTGAATCCCCGCAGACATCAGGACTGCTGCCATTTTCCGGATATTCATGAAATATTGTTCATAGGTAACTGTTTTACGCAGCTCGCATACTGCCAGTGTATCAGGCTGCGTTTTTGCATATTCTTTGATATAGGCAAGTACACTGTCTTTTCTCATGTTCTTTCCCCTTTCGTTTTTCTTCCTTTTGGCTTTGATTTCGCTTTTCTTTCTGCCGGTCTTGTTTTTTCATACATCCCTGCGCAGCATTCCACAGCATCTCATAAAACGTATGACCGATCAGAGCGCAAACCAACCGTTCTGCAGTAAAAACCATGCGCTGACACTCATCAGAGCGATCACGATCAGGGTCAGGAGCAATCCCTTTTTAAACATATAAGAAGGTTTCAGTCCATAACCGACCGGAACACTTCGTACAGAAGTCGGCATTACATAAGATAAGTTTACACCAATTGTAGCAACAAACACGTAAGGGATCGGATCGACACCGATTCCGTTCATAACGGAGATTACGATCGGAATTGCCACTGCTGCTGTCGCCGTATTCGAAGTCACATCGGAAAGTATGATCGTAACCGTGATGATCACAAGCACTGTCACAAAGCCGCCTGTCAGTCCCATTTGGGAGACATAATTGCCGATACAGACATCTGCACCAGTCTTTGTCAGCAGTGTTCCGACTGCCAGTCCACCGGCGAAGATATACATAAGCGACCAGTACACCTTACCCTGTACCGGTTTCCAACGCAGGATCCGTTCCCCCTTGCTGTCTTTTAGCAGGAAAGAAAGCACTGCTGCAATAATAAAGACATAGGCAGGTTTTAATCCCGGCAAGACAGAAGCATACAGATTTCTGGTAAATGCAAGCGCAGTTGCGATCACAAAAATCGTCAGACAGGCAATCTCTTCCTTGCTCATCTTTCCCATCTCTTTGCGCACTTTCACGAAATATTCCTTACTTCCTTCCAGTCCTTCATGCTTTGGCTTTATCCAGATCAGATACAGACAGTTGGATATGATCAGCACAAGCATGATCGGTGCAAACTTGATGACCCAGTCCATGTACATATATTCCTGTCCGGTCAGCTCCTGGATGTAGTTTACCACAACCAGATTCATGGCGCCGCCAAGCGGAGAAGCAAGTCCACCGATACCCGCTCCCCAGGCGATCGACATCAGAATGATCGATGCAGGTTCGCTTTCGGATACCTTTTCGATTCCCAGATAACGCAGCATGGAAACAGCGATCGGTGTGATCGTTGCTGTCACAACTGCATTTGGCAGGATCGTGGAAAGTGCTGTGGAAAGCAGAAACCAGAACAGGATCTGTGTGGTCAGTGAAGTTCCTACAATACTCAGGAATGCACACGCCACTCTTTTGTCCAGTCCGACAATCTCCCACGACACTGTCAGGATGGAAGCACCTAGAAGAAGCAGGATTGTCTCAGATGCATAATTTGCAATGACATCTTTCATGTCTACCAGATTAAACAAGGCATTGACAATGATCGGCAAAAATGCCGTTACCGCATAGTCCAGTGCTTCGGTGATCCACCAGTATGCCATCCAGAGCACAGTTCCGATCGCCGCACGCGACTGGAACGTATCAAAGACGCCATGTGGCAGCAGCCAGATACAGAGACCGAATAATACCGGTCCCATGATTTTGTTGATAATGGACAAATCCCCCTTTTTTAGTGTCCTCATTTTTATCCTCCTGTATTTTTTCTGTCTGTTTTTACTTTATTCTGAAGCCTCAGCCAAAGCTGCCTGCTTACAGTTTTCGTTCCATTCCTGCCTGTAGAGGATTTCCTTTTCATCCCATGCAGACACTGCATTTTCCCATTCTTTCTTCTGCTTATCGTCCAGTTTATTCGTAAACCGATAACGCCCTTTCATATAAGCTGCCAGATAAGAGGTGATCTTTTCTGCACCAACAAAATTCACATGACGCGGATTATAAAAATCTATATCATAATTCAAATTAATAATCTGTCTTGCCTGCTTATCATCTAGATTCAGATAAGGATATCCCATTTTTTCCATATAAGCGTTGAGTGCACATTGATAAGAGAAACGTGACTCGGAATATGCATACGGTGTTGCTATAAAAAGTACATTTTTCCCATACTTTTCTGCCGTTTTTACAATATCCTCTATATACTGTTTTCCCTTATCAGGAAGTTCAAAGGTAGCATTTTCCGCATCCGGGAATCTCGACGGCTTTACCTGCGGATCCACGGTTGCTCTGACGCGCAATCCCTTGTACTTGTTTTTTCCCATTGTCAATCTGTCTGCCCAGTCATTTTTGGATATTTCAAAAATATTTTCGTGATATTTTAAGAGAGGGATCTGCCATTCCAGTTCCCTGTCCGTTTCTGTATCAAGCAACAGGTTGTGTACCAGACGCATTCTGGTTGTTGACTGTTTCATACCGGATGTCAGAATGCTCAGATAATAGTTTTCCTTCTCTTTTTCTTCTTCTGTCAGGTCTTCTCCCTGTGCCAGATCTACCACTACCTGTCTCAGTTCTACCACAAACAGGTCTACATCCTGACTTTTCAAGGTTTCCTCCATAATATACGGAACCGCTCTGATATTCTGACAGGACTGTGAGATCATACAGGAGGTAAATCCCTGTTCCTCATAGGCCTGCGCCGGGAGCCAGTATCTGTACATAGCGCTGGATCCGATCATCGCTGCATTGATCGTGTTATTGTCTTCCGCATAAAAATTATGCCAGCCGTCAAAATCCTGCCCTTTAGGTCTGAAAAGCGGTCCGAGCAGATTGATGATCGTTGTCAACAAAAACAGGAAGATTAAAATGCCCGCCACCGTCTTCAGCACTTTTTTTCTTGTTGTACTCATTTTCGTTCCTCCGTTTAAAACTGCTCATAAATGAATGTCGCACCTGCACCTGCTCCGTACACACCAAAGCAGAGGATCAGCAGAACACCTGCAAGAAGCACCGCACCCCTGAAAATCACATTTCTGCTGCCCAGCCAGTCACGGATCGTTATATTGATCCCGCGGCGTTCCAGTATTTCCTGCGCGATTGAAACCGCAAGCAGAAGCAGCATGCAGACAAGTACAAAAGCCCATTCTTTCCTGCGCAGCACAAACAGTTTCATTGTATAAGCAGCCTGTGGTCTGCAAAAAGCAGATCCGATCATATAAAAGGAATCGGAAAGTCCGTTTCCGAGGAAGATCAGTCGTCCGATCAGACACAGGAAAAATGTCCGAATCATCTGAAATACCTGAAATGCCATATGATCAGTATTGATCTTTGCTTTTTCCATCAGATTTTTGATCGGCTGTTCAAACATGGCGGATAAACAGATCAGAATGCCATGGTAAACACCCCAGCCGATATAATTCCAGTTTGCTCCGTGCCAGACACCTGTCAGGATCCAGACGCATAAAATAGGCAGACAGGAAGCAATGTTTCTGCCCCATTCATTTCCAAACCGTTTTCTGCCCGCTGTGTTCAGTTTCAGAAACAGCGCAGAAGTAGAAACCGGATAAAATACATTTTCCCGGAAAAACTCACCGAGCGAAATATGCCAGCGTCTCCAGAACTCAGGCATATTGCGTGAAAAATACGGACGGCGGAAGTTTTCCTTTAAGCGGATTCCCAGACATTCGGAAGATCCGCGCACAATATCCATACAACCCGAAAAATCACAATAGATCTGAATAGAATAGACGACACCGACCAGTAAAAAGATCGGTCCGGAATAATCCGGTGCATTTTTGATCACTGTAGTCACAAAAGGAGCTACACGGTCTGCAATTACCAGCTTTTTGAAATAGCCCCAGATCATGAGCCAAATGCCTTTCCGGAACATATCATAGTCAAACCGGTGCTCTGCAAACATTTCCGTTCCGAGCGGATCATACCTGCCGATCGGTCCCTGTGTAATATGTGGAAAATACAGCACATACGTCAGATACTTCAGAAAATTCTTCTGTGCACTGATCTTGCCATGATACAGATCGACCAGATAGGCGATCATCATAAATGAATAAAAAGAAATACCGAGAGGTGCGATCAGCTTCCATGCGCTGATCTGTGTATGTACGGTATGCGATAGCAGAACATTCAGATTCTCAATCAGGAAGTCACTGCCCTTAAAAAGTACCAGAATACCGATCACAACGATCAGTCCTGCCACAAGCACCCGTTTTCTCTTATGCTTCATTTCATTTTTGATCTTTCGAGCAGCTTTCCGGTCCGCATCTTTGAGCAGTTCTTCCTGCTGATCCAGATTTTTCTGCATCAGAAGCGAACAGCCATAGACAACCAGTGCTGTCAGTCCGACAACTGCCAGATAGGACATACCGGCACCGGCATAAAATACAATGCCTGCTGCCAGCAGAACAACCCACTGCCATTTCTTTGGTACAATATAGTAGACCATACATGCGATCAATAAAAACAGCAAAAATGAATACGATACAACCGACATCTGTATCTTTCCTCCAACTCGTAATCAATAATAAATTCGGTCATAGGTATTTGTAAATACCGATACTTCCCGTAAAATCCTAGCATAGTATAAATATCCTACTTAAAACCAACTTAAATTTTGTCAGAATTGCTATAAAATATCCTTTACAGACGGATCTGAAAACAGATTTGCCCATCAGCCGGGCTGTATGCCGTTATTTTGCCTTTATGCAATTCCACTATGGCCTGTGCATTGGATAATCCGATTCCATGCCCGCCCATAGTGGAGTTATGGGAGCTGTCAGCCCGATAGAAGCGCTCAAACAAATCCATATGTTTTCCTTTTTTCATGCAGGCTGCATAATTCCTTACTTCCAGCACAACATATTTTCCGTTTTTCTTTAAAACCGCGGAGATCTTAGTTCCATCATCTGCATACTTCACCGCATTATCCAATAATATAGAGAGGACACGTTCCAGCATTGCCTCATCTCCAAATACGGCCAGATTTTCCTGCAAATCCCAGTCCAATTTTTTCCGGTGTGTTTTTGCTACGGTTTCAAATTGCTCACAGGCTTCCAGCAAAAGTGCAGAAAGATCAATTTTCTGTTGCTCCGGCAATTCTTCTATTTCCTGCAGTTTGGCAAGCCCCACCAGTTCCTCCGTCAGCTTTGTCAGCCTCCTGATCTGATTTCTGATGCTTTTCGTCCACTCGGTTTCGCCACTTGTCAGTTCAATGACATCGGTATTGGCATCTATGATCGTCAGAGGCGTTTTGATCTCATGCCCTGCATTTGTAATAAACGCTTTCTGTTTATCTACACTTTCCTGCACCGGTCTGACAACGGCCCTTGAAAAGAAATAAACCGGAAAAAAGACTGCGATCAACTCTATGACTGCGCTGATCAGACTTACTTTCAAAATGTTATTGCATTCCCGCATCTTCCGCTTACAATTAACAAAAACGTAGATCAGATCGTCTCCTGAAGAAATTGCCTTGTACCGGCTATACTTTCCATAGCCGTCTTTTTTTCCTCTTCGATACAGGTCAAGTGCAATCTCCGAAGCACGCCGGGCATCTACCGTATTGGTATTTCTTGTATTCGTCTTGATCACTTTTCCATCCGCATCCAGTGTTACCGTAAAAAACCGGACACCGCTCAAAATAGCATCAATATCTTCTTTTGTATCCGTATCTTCCGCATATATGTAGCTATCTTCCGTCCATAGCTCCATTTCCAGTTTTTTTTTGTCTGTTGGATCACATCCAGATTTTCCAGTACGACCGACAGATTTTCCTCGATTTCCTGTCTGACACGCAGATAATTCAACAGATTTGTCAGACCTACGATCAGAAAGACCACAATACAGAAGGAAAGCATGGCAATTTTGATAAATCGTCTTTGTAGCTGCTTAATCATCGTCTTTCTCCAATGCAAAACCGATCCCCTTTGCCGTCCGGATGACCGTATGAGAATCAAGCCGTTTTAAAATTCTGCGCAGTCTGGATATATAGGTCCAGACCACATTGTTTTCCACATCGCTTTCATAACCCCAGATTGCCTCAATAAACTGTTCGGCAGAGAGGACACATCTGGGATTCTTCAACAGCATTTCCATCATCTGATATTCCTTGTTGGCAAGGTAGAACCATTCTCCATTGCAGCCAAGCTGAAATGAAGTTGTGGACAATTCCAAATCTTCAAACGCCAGATTTGGCTCCATTACGTTTTCCCTGCGCCTTGTCATTGCACGTACACGTGCGAGGAGTTCCTTTGTCGCAAACGGCTTTGTCAGATAATCATCTGCCCCACAGTCCAGCCCGTTCACCTTATCCTCCAGTGCCGATCTTGCCGACAGGATCAATACAGGAACCTGATTCCCCTGTGCCCTTATTTTTTTCAGGACAGAAATCCCGTCCAGTTTTGGCAGCATGATATCCAGGATCACGCCATCATAATTTCCGTTTTCCAGATATACCACTGCCTGCTCACCATCATATACTTCATCCACAGAATAATGATTATAAGTCAGTGCCGTCACAAGTGCCCTTGCCAGCTCCTTTTCATCTTCTACCAGTAATAATCTCATTTTCCGCCTCCTAAGGCTTTATGTTAGCATATTCGTTTTTACTTTAAAACAGTTACCTAAACAGAAGCTGAAATTTAAACATTTTTTAGTCAGTAAAAGCCGTGTCATGTTTTTTTGCCATGACACGGCTTTTTGTGGCATTATGTGTTGTTTTTACTTGAATGCCATCACTTTAACCTTTTTGTTAAGTCCTTTGTCCCTGAACAATTTCCTGTATTCCTTCAGTTTGCTCTTTGGCACCTTGATCACAGTCTTTTTTCTCATTCCCTTAAATGCGTTGTCCGCGACTGTTTTGCCTGTCAGTTTGGCAGACTTGATCGTCAGTGTTTTAAGCTTCGTACATCCGGAAAAAGCTTCTGTTCCAATATAACAGCAGTTTTTCGGAAGTGTCAGCTTTTTCAGTTTCTTGTTTCCTTTGAAAGCATAATCTGCAAGTTTTGTTACTTTATAATTTTTCCTGCCGATTTTTACTTTTGAAGGTACTGTCAGCGTTGTTTTGGTTTTCTTTGCCCCTGTATAGCTGACTTTCTTTTTCTTTTCATTGATGATTGTAATGCCTGATCCATCCTTCTGTGTGATCACTTCCGGCTTTGTATCCGGCTTCTGATCCCCTTGCGGATTCTGGCTTGGCTGCGGGTTCTGGTTTGGCTGCCCTTCCGGCGCTGTCAGCTTCGGGATCGCCAGCTCTGCATCTGTTACAGGCTTTGTCAGTGCCTGATCCGCAAATTTGCCGTCACAGTTTTCACAGGTGTAGTATGCCTGCATTCCTGCCTGCTCTGTTGTCGCATCCTTCTTTGCCACATGGCTCTTCAGCTTATGGCCAAGCTTTGCCATCTTTACCTGATACGTATCTGTATAGGTCTGTGCATTCCAGATTACCTTCGCGGTGTAAGTAACCGCACCGTCTGCTACGCAGGTTGCTGTATTCTTTCCTGCTTCTACGATAGCAGGAATATTCTGCCGATAAGTACATTTTTCATTATTGCAGTGGATCGGAAGTATTGCAGTTACCACCGGCTTACCATCCGCGCCGGTCACTTCTGTAAATTTCATGTTACCGCCTGCCAGTGCATGCCCGGTTGCAGGCACCTTCACTTCTTTATCCGGTGCTTCATAAACATCGTCGTCGTCCTCTTCCAGCACTGCGGAATATACATATTTCCCGGACTGCATACAGGTACGTTCCTGTAAGACCGTTCTTGTTACTTCCATCTTTTTCGTCTGGATTGAATCACACTGGTTACATTCATATATAAGGTCACAGCTATTGTCCTGATTCCACCGATATCCTCTCGCTTCCCAGATCCTATGCGGTTCACACGCTCCGGCTTCAAAGGTATGCTCCAGGTCAAGCCTGTGACATCTTTTACAGATTGCAAAGTAAACAGCCTTCTCCTCACAGGTTGCTCCACTCTTCTTCTGTGCCTCCGGGGCAATTAACTCTTCTACATATGC
>OHNA01000247.1_pt1 | contig 21053 bp, 18 predicted proteins | sample 1569481 | NCBI WGS metagenome assembly OHNA01 (sample SAMEA3879542, study PRJEB24766) | human gut metagenome | biome: human-associated habitat; feature: feces | place: USA | collected 1985/1987 | reverse complement strand
GCGATAATAACATCAAGAATCTTATCGTTATTATCTTCATTTACTAAATGGACTTTTATATATGCACGCTCTGTATAATCGTCTTTATTATTTGGTTTTACTAAAATTTCATACACAGAAACTGGATTATATTTTTCAAATATTGACAAGGATGCCAAAATTTCTTTCCCTTCATCTCCATCTAATGCTACTTCTTTAGCATCTATTTTAGGCATCGACATTTGATTATCATTAAATACTAAACAATCTTTTTTATACTTATCATATAGCTTTAAGTATTCAATTTTCGATTCCTTTCTCTTTTCCTTGACCCATAACCCAAATGCATAATCTTTTATCTCTTTGTTCATCCGTTTCATTAGCTCAGTGTCTGAATATTTGTCCAATTCTCCATGAAGCTCTTTCTGGCTTTTAAAAGATTCGATAAGATTGGCGTCTATTTTCACTTCTTGTTCTAACACTTTGTTTTTTGTACTTACAAACAACAATCTATCTTTTAATTTTTGTTTCAGAGTCGTTTCCCCATAGATTTTAAGAGCTTTATCATAGACTTCTTTGTTAATGGCTTCATACTCGCAAATAGCATTATCAATTTCGGATTCAGAAACAAAAACTCCTAATTTTTCTGCATATGATGTTGCCACTATTTCATCTATGCTATTTTCAACAATATCCGAATATGATACACCTACTTTTCCAAACTGTTGCAGAAAAATTTCATTAATTTCATCGTGATAAATGTATTTATCATTTACTTTCACAATGGCACCGTTAATGTTCTCATTCTTTACACTTAAATTATTATCTGCATAAGCACTTTTATAAGAAACATTTTCATTCAAAGTGCATCCATGTAGCAAAGCAGAAAATATAATTAGTAGTAAGGGCATCACGAATCTATTAAATTTCATTAGATTTCTCATAGCTGGTCTCCAATTCAATTTTCTCACTATTTATTTTAGCACGCACAATTCTTATATTCCACTTATGTTTTTCTAAAGATTTTATGGGTGGACTGCCATACATAGCAATCCACCCATAAAATTACCATACTTCTAGATTATCTTCCGCATTCACCCAATCTTGCATCTCACCCGTCAAAGCCAACCTGGCATACTCAATAGGGTTGTCAATGGCAAGAGCATTTAATGCACACTGAGAATTAGGTGTGGTCATCAATCCCTGCCTGCGCAATACTCTGTACGCGCATTGCAAGATCCATCCACGAATTCATGATCTACTTCTCCCGCTTTCCCGCTCCGACAACGGCACTTCGTTTTTCATGTAAGTATCCCACACATGTATCCGGTCCTGCTCATCCAGCTTTCGCAGTACCTTTGCCGGAACCCCCGCCACGATGCAGTCATCCGGCACATCACGGTTTACGACCGCTCCTGCCGCAACGATACAGTTTTTCCCGATGGTCACTCCGCCACAGATCGTCGCGCTCGAACAGATCCAGCTTCCGCTTCCGATGTGGATCGGCTTTGCATACTCAAGGTCATGGAAACCGTCCGGATACTGCTGCGGCAGACGCTCATCGGAGAGGAACGGATGGAATCATTTTTTCCAGCAGACGCTGCTTTCTTTTCTTCATCCACAGCGGTGTGCGGTTGAATTTATCTCAGGTTTCCATCCCAAACGAATGGTATTTTTCCAGATCTTTGCTGTCGGCATTGTAGAGTCTGCCGGCTTTCATCCTTTCCCAGTTATTCATGTCTGTTTCTCCTTTTTTCTGATCGCATCCCTTATTCTTCTTTCTCCAGAAATGTCTGCACATTTTCTTTTGTAACCTTCTGATATGCGCGATATATATATTTATAATTTTTAAACGGATTTGGATTATTTTCATCCTCTGTGGCAATCGAAAATGCAAGATTTGCCATTGCTGCTGCCTGCCCTTCTTTATCATTATATACGGTTGCTGCAAGTGTTCCGTCTTTTACCGCTTCAAGCCCTTCTTTTGTTCCATCTATTCCAAAAAATACCGGCCGGTTTGTTTCCGTATACCCGAGCTTTTCATAAGCATCCATAGCACCGAGTGCCATTGCATCATTATTGGCAAGAACAACTTCCATCCGGTTGTTATATTGTCCGATCAGCTGCATCATACGGTTCTGTGCCTGTGCACGGTTCCAGTTTGCAATCTGATAGCTCAGCTTTTCCAGCTCAATTCCCTGTTCTTTCAGACTCTCCACAACACTTTCGGTTCTTATAATGGCATCCTGATGCCCCATTTCCCCCTCAAGTATCACATACTGGATCTTTCCATCATGATTACGGTCTACATCCGGATGTTCTTTGATGTAAGCTGCTGCAAGCTGTCCCTGCATCTGTCCGGATTGTTTTGCTTCTGCTCCGACATAATATAACTGATCCCACTGCATCAGGTCTTCTTCCACCGGTTCCCTATTAAAAAATATAATGGGAATATCGTGTTCCTGCGCGGCTGTAATGATCTGCGACGGATCCGTCCGGTCTGCCAGATTGACGCACAGAATATCACAGCCATTGCCGATCATTTCCTGCACCTGATCGTCCTGCGTTCTCTGCGAATTTGCAGCATCCATAATAGTCAGACTGATATCATATCCCCTTTTTTCCAGTGTCCTGCATTCCCTTTTAAAATTTTCCAGAAGTTCCCCCAGAAAGGTATCTCTCTGGTCATAACATGCGACACCAATATAAATCTGTTTCGGTATTTCCTTTTTTTCGCTTCCACATGCACCATACAAAAGAATTCCCATCAGACCAATTAATGCCATAGCGTTTTTTATTTTTCTTTTATCCATGATAACCTCTGATTTTACCGGCTGATTGTAAACAGCAGATTCCGGTTCTCCTCCGAAAAAAGATTCTCCCGCGTGAGAACGGTATATGTAATCTGCCGGTCTTTCATTTTATAGAAAAAATTATGTCGTTTTTTAATAAGCTCTGCAACGCTTTCATAGCCTGCGTCAAACTCATCCGGAGCAACCAGACATTGTGCCCATCCTGCATCCAGATAATAAACTGCCTCCGTTGAATTTCCAATTCCATAGAGTACCGCCCCATACAGGTCATTATCCTTTGCCGCCTCCCCGGCTTCCACAAAGCTTGCATTATCCAAAGCCATCACGATATCCACCCTTCTTTGTGTCTGTAAATTGATTTTCTCTTTCGAATCATTTTCTTTTGATACAGACCATAAAATTTCTGCGCCACTCCCCTTTAATGTATCGCAAATCCCCTTCATTCTTTTTATCACTGCTTCTGAAGTGGCATGCTGCGAATAGATCCCAATCTTCTTCCCGATCAGATTTCCACGGTAATTTTCCAGAAGCTTTTGGGCAAGATCCGCACCCATATGGTAATGATCAGGTTCTATTGTATGCAATCCGGACGGTTCTTCGGGAAATGTATCTCCCACGGCCATTATAGGAACACTTTTTTCCAGCTGTTTTAGCTTTTGCTGCCCATCCCGGTTTGCAATCGGTTTTACGATCACCGCATCTGCTCCTTTTGCAATTTCCTGATTCATAATCTCAATCTCCTCATTGGCGGTTTCCATATTGTCCTTACTGATGATCACAACATCTGTATCATATTCCCGTGCTGCCATTTTCAGTCCGTATTTAAACGCTGACCACTCGCTCTCATCCACATCCGGTATGATCACCGCAATTGTTTCCGGTTCATGGCCGTTTTGCTTATAGATGATAAAGCCGAGAACCAGAATCACGAGAATTCCCAGAACTGCCTCTATTATCACAAATGTTTTTTTCCCATGTTTCATTTTAAGAATCCTCCGGCATATGGTGTTCCTCAAATTTCCTGCAGTTTTCCTCACTGTAAACAATCTCTGGGATGATAACTGTCACTGTCGTTCCCTCATCCAGTTCACTTTCTATCTGAAGTCCGTATGGTTCTCCAAACAATAACCGGAGCCGGTTATTTACATTTACAAGCCCGACTCCGGAGCCCTTTTTATGTACACGGTTTGTATCCTTTAATAACAGGTCAATCTCCTCTTCCGGAATCCCCATTCCGTTATCCGATACCTGCATAAAGATATTTTCTTGCTCTTTCCATCCGCGAATGAGGATTTTTCCGCAGTCATCCATCTCCCTTACGCCGTAATTGATCGCATTTTCAAGGATCGGCTGCAGCACAAGTTTCACGATACAATCATCCAGAATATCCGGACGGATATCAAATACAACTTCAAACTTGTTTTTATACCGCACTTTTTGTATATTAACATAACTTTGCGCGTGCTGCAGTTCATCCCTTATGCGGATAACCGTATGTCCTTTTGAAAGGCTGATCCGGAAAAGCTTTGCCAGCTGCGTGATCATAAAGGCAGCTTCCTCATTTTTACCGCTCTCTATCATCCAGGTGATGGAGTCTAATGTATTGTATAAAAAATGCGGGTTGATCTGGCTTTGCAGCACATCAAATTCGCTTTTTCTTCTTTCATTCTGTTCCCATATGACTTTTTTCATCAGTTCGGAATTCTGCCGGTAGGATTCCTGAATGGATTGTCCCAGATGCCGGATCTCTGTTGAGCCTCCGATTGCAATCTTTTCTTCTTTTCCTTCCTGATATTCACGCACCGAGTGATCCAGTTTCATAATCGGCCGCGATATCCGCACGGAAATGATGCGGTTTACAAATACAAGCATCATTGCCATAAGCAGTAAAATAAGCAGGACAAACTGCTTTACATCGGCCATCTTATTTGTGAATATTTCATACGGCATAACACAGACCAGGCGCCATCCTGTATAACTGATTGCACCCACCATAACTTTTCTGTGGTTTTTTCCCAAATATTCATCGTAAATTTTTTCTTTGGACGAAGCTGCCTTTACGCTGCTTTCTGTATTCATGCCATTGTCAATTCTTGCCTGATGCGGATGATAAATAATATTTCCCTCACCATCACACAAATAAAAATACTGTCCTTTTCCTGACGTATTGATCCGTTCCATCATACGTGAAATCCCGGAATAGTCCATATCCACAAGCAGCACTCCCAACTGTGTATCTGTCCCATTCGTAAGTTCCACGACACGGCTGGAAGAAATCACCCAGTAATACCGACAGGTACCGTCATCAAATAAATTCTGGACATGGGGTGTGGAAAAATGGATATTCTCCATACGTGTTTTTGCCTGCATAAACCATCCCTGTCTGGTCACATCCGGTTCTTCTTTCTGGGCAACAACCGGCTCTGCTGCCATAAGGCTTCCGTATCCATTATATATAGCAATGCTCCTTAAGTTCTCTTTATTTGCCTCATATAAAAGATTTAACCCTTTGTGGATGGATTCGTTCTGTTCCCGGATATCGTTTTCCTTTATAACATCATAATATGCGGCATCCGATATCTGCCTCATATTCACAAGATAATTTTCTATGGAATCCACCGTCTGATCCATCATCTTTCGGTTATTATCCACAATATTCTGCTGTGTGATCCCCGAAAATCTCCAATATACCATCATGCCCATACAAATCATAATTAAGGTTGATATTACAGAAAATGCAACCATGATGGTTGACTGGATATCTCCCGGTTTATTTTTCATTTTTTTCATATGCTGTCCTGTATTTTGAAGGGGATACCCCAAACTGTCTTTTAAACACATAACTGAAGTAATTTGGATCGGAATATCCCACACTCTTTGCAATCATATAACTTTTTTCCGCGGTTTCCACAAGCATGCGTGCCGCCTTATCCATACGGTATTCCGTCAGGTATCCGACAAAAGAATTCCCTGTTTCTTTTTTGAACATGCTTGAAAAATAAGAATTTGACACGCCCAGTTCTTTACAGATATCGTCAAGCCCTAAATCTTCCTGCTGATAATTGTCGTGCACATATTCTTTTGCCCTCCCGATCAGGGATTTCTTGGAATGATACCGGGCATCTGCCATGTCATCATGCAGCATACAGCAGAATTTTAAAAGCCATTTCTGCAAAACCTGCGGTTCTAAATTACACAGTTCATTATACAAAGAACCGATACCTCCCGGTATTTTTGTGGTATCCATTTCATTGTTGACCATAAAATGATACAGTTCGCCAATGAGTTCCATAACTGCCACATGATATTTTTCCAATGATTTCAGGTCAAGGAAATTATGCTGCATGTAAACTTCTATGGCATTTGCAATATCTTCATTTTCTCCAAGGCAGATCTTTTTGAACACATTGGACAGTTCTGTTTTCTCTCCGGCATCCCTTTGGATTTTTCTCTGTGGAACAATCTCTTTTAAATTTATCGCCCGGTTGCTTCCATATAAAACACGATAGGAAACCGCTTCCCTGGCGCTTTGATACGATGCTGCAATCTTTGCAATGTGCCCACATACCTGACCGATCCCTATGGTTACTTTTGCCCCCATAATATGATGGATATATTTACAGAAACGGTCACAGGCATCCGTCAGTTCTGAAATTTCTTCCTCACTTTTTAACTGCATAATCATAATGGTATCCCCAAGATAGCGAAAACGCTTCGCGTTCCATTTTTCCCCGAGGTTCTCCCCTGCCTGCCGGTCTACCGATACCGAAAGCAGCCGTATATCCATGCCCTCCGGAACCTGACTTGCCGATGTGTGTATGATCAGGCAGCAATACCACGGGCCTGTAAAAGCAATCTGGTAATCCTTAAAATAATGCGGCATCTCCTCTTCCGGAATACGTCCTTCAATAAGCGTTGTATACAAATTCGCCTGCAGCATCGGAAGGGAATCCGCATAATATTTTTTCAAAAGATCCGTATTTCTTTTTTCACTGATCTCATAGTCCAGTTTCTCTTTCAGACGCTTAAACACTTCTGTTATTTCAACAGCATTGAGCGGCTTTAAAATATATTCCTCGATTTCAAGATGCACGGCTTCTTTTGCATATTCAAAATCATCAAATCCGGTAAAAAGCAGAATTTTTGTTGCCGGATACTTTGCTTTTATATGCGCACACAATTCCAGCCCGTCCATATACGGCATCCGGATGTCCGTCATAACAACATCCGGCTGCATTTCTTCAAGCATGTCCATTGCTTTAAATCCGTTGTTTGCATGCCCGGTAACCTGAAAGCCGAGTTCCTCCCATTTGACTTTTTTAACGATGGCTTCAATGACTTCTTCTTCATCATCCACCAGCAATAATGTATACATACCTCTTCCCCCATGTTATTTTATTTATTATAGCAATTTGTCCAGATAAAGTAAAACCTTTCCAACATAAAACAGAGATGCCCTGCATGTTTCATGCATCACCGGCATCCCTGCTTTTTCATTATAGAGGAGAGTATATGTTTTATTTTTTCTGAACGTATTTCAGACAATCCAGTGTTACTGCAACAAGGATGATAATACCTGAGAATACGAACTGGAGGTTTGTATCAATACCCAGTATTGTGAGGGAGTATGTTAATGCTGTAAAGATACATACACCGGTAACAACACCGGAAATCTTACCAATACCACCGGTAAATGATACACCACCGACAACACAGGCTGCAATGGCATCCATATCCCAGCCCTGTCCATAAGCGGCGGAACCAGATCCAACCATTCGGGTACATTCAAGCCAGGAACCGAATCCGTAAAGGATACCGGCCATAATAAATGCACCAAGTGTTACTGCAAATACAGAGATACCTGAAACTGCTGCTGCCTCCGGATTTCCTCCGACTGCATAAAGATTTTTACCAAAGGTTGTTTTGTTCCAGATAAACCATACAATGACAATTGCTGCAACTGCCCAGAGAATGATGGTCGGGAATCCATTGACTTTTGGAATTACCATATTCGGAATGGTCGGCTCGATCGCTCCGAAGGAAACACCTTTTGTCGCATAAGTTACCAGACCAAAAATGACAAGCATGTTTGCCATGGTCGATATAAACGGATGCATCTTGAATTTCGCTGTAAAAAATCCGGCTATACTTGTAAAGAACGTACATAATACAATACATGCTACCAGTGCAAGAATGACTCTTGCCGGTGTCGGTACTTTCGTAAAATCAAAGATGTGTCCGAACACACCACCTGTATTTACACCCTGATGCATGATAATGGTTGCGGTTGTCATTCCCATACCAACCATTCGTCCAACGGAAAGATCCGTTCCTGTAAGAAGGATCAGACCTGCAACTCCAAGTGCTAAAAACATTCTAGGCGATGCCTGCTGGAGAATATTTAAAATATTATTATACGTAAGAAGCGGCGTTCCTTTTTTGATTGGAGTTATGATACATAACGCAACAAAAATAAGAATGATCGCGATGTAGAGTCCATTCTGTAAAAGGAATGTTCTCCGGTTAAATGTATACTTATAATTTTCCCATTTCTGTGCCTGATTTTCTGCAAATGTAAATTTGGACAACCGGAGCAGATCAATCAGATGATACTTGTAACTGTACGCATCATGCTTCCGGTCTTTAATCCTCTGATACTCTTTTTCCAGTTCAATCTTTTCATTGGAAACACGGTTCTTATATACATAATTTTCTTCTTTGACCTCGGCCTGGGCGGAAGTCTTTGCCAGAGTTTCTTTGTGTTCCTTTTCAATCTTTGCAAGTCTCTGCTGATGCTCCTGCAGTGCCTGTTCCTTTTCCGCTATACAACTTGCCTTAACTGCATTATAATATTTGTCAAAATTATTTTTGAGATAATTTTCTGCTTTCCCGATCAGTTTTGCGATCTGGTCTTTGTTCTGTGCCTCTACCGCTTTTGCCTGTTCAAGCTCCTTCTGGCAGGATGCAATCTCAGAATCTTTTTCCCCTTTGGAAAGTGTTTTATCTCTTTTTACGTTTTCGATCCTGCCCTGGTACATAATGACTTTTGCCGTACCATCTTTTCTGAGTTCATCAATCTCTTTTTGTATTTTTCCGACATATTCCTCAATCGGCTGACGCAGTGTTTTTTCCTGCTCCGCTGTAAGAATCTTGCTATTTGCCATATCTGTCCCCCCTGCCTATAAATATTTCGCGCTGAGGCGAAGTAATTCTTCCTGATTCGTTTCCTTTGTATTGACAATGCCCGCAAGCCGTCCGTTCGACATGACACCGATCCGGTTTGTAATACCAAGGATTTCCGGCATCTCAGAAGAAACCACGATAATGGTCTTTCCCTGTTTTGCCATCTGTATGATCAGGTCATAAATTTCATATTTTGCGCCGACATCAATTCCTCTTGTCGGTTCATCCATCATAAACACCTTCGGTTCACGCTCGAGCCACTTTCCAAAAATAACCTTCTGCTGGTTTCCTCCGGAAAGACTTGAAATCATATCGTTTGGTCCCAGACATTTGGTATGCATGACTTTAATTTCATTTGCGGTAGCCTTTGTCATTTTCGGTTCTGAAAGTGCCGCGCCTTTTTTATATGCATTAAGATTTGCAATGGTTGTATTAAATGTAAGATTCCCTTTCAGGAATAATCCATTTGCCTTCCGTTCTTCCGTAATAAGCGCGAATCCATAATCCATTGCCTCTTTTGCACAGCTGAAATTCATAAGCTTATGGTTCAGATAAACACGGCCTGCGGCTCTTGTGCGGATACCGAATATGGTTTCCAGCAATTCTGTCCGTCCGGCTCCCACAAGGCCATATAAGCCAAAAATCTCCCCTTCACGGACATCAAATGTAACATCCTGTAAATACGGCTCATATTTTGTGGACAAATGCTGGATTGATAAAATAACATCTTTCGGCTGATTATCCACCGGTGGAAAACGGTTTTCCAGCACACGGCCTACCATTGCAGTAATCAGTTCATTCATATTTGTTTCTTTTGCACTTTTTGTCATGACCAGATTTCCATCCCGGAGTACGGAAATATCATCACAGATCTCAAATATTTCATCCATTTTATGGGAAATATAAATAAGGGAGATGCCCTGGTCACGAAGCATCCGCATCATATCAAAAAGTTTATCCACTTCCTGTACGGTAAGTGATGATGTTGGCTCATCCAATACGATTACTTTCGAATTATATGAGATTGCCTTTGCAATTTCACACATCTGCCGCTGGGAAACGGACATATTTCTCATCGGCTGATCCAGATTCACCGTCATTCCCAGTTTCCGGAATAATTCCGAGGCTTCATTTTTCATTCTTCCCTCATCGATCATCCCAAGGGAATTTACCGGGTATCTGCCAAGAAAGAGATTATCCACAACATTTCTCTCCAGACACTGGTTCAACTCCTGATGCACCATTGCAATCCCATTTTCAAGTGCATCCTTCGGACCGGAAAAATTCACTTCTTTTCCGTCAAGGTATATAGTTCCTTCGTCTTTCTGATAAGTTCCAAAAAGACATTTCATCATTGTTGACTTACCGGCACCATTTTCTCCCATAAGTCCCATAACTGTTCCTTTTCTCACATCAAGGTTGATATGATCAAGTACTCTGTTGCGGCCAAATGATTTACTCATGCCACGTATCGATAAGATAATATCTTTGCTCTGATCCCCCATACTATCCGCTCCTATCCTTTTGTTTTCGGGGAGAGAACCGTATTTCTCCCCCCGAAGTTAAGTTGTTTTACTGATTTAAAAGAGCTGTGTAAGAAGCTGCATTATCTGTTTTCACCATGTTGATGGCAAAAGCATCGTACTGTCCCGGATTGCCCAGACGGTTTGTGATATTAGACTCTGTCTGTCCGTCACCACCAATGTACTCAACATCCAGATTTAAAAGGTCATCATACTTCTGTAACAGCGGCTGATAGGTAGAACTTAAGAAGTTATCAGAAGCATTGTAAATATTCAGCCATACCTTCTTTGTCGGATGGGCAGATGCATCTAACTGTTTGGATACCGGTTCCCATACAACGGTAGAATCTGTAAAATCTTTGTAGTTATCAGCGGTTACTGCCACGTTCAGGGAATAGTAAGATCTCTCGTCTTCTTTGTATACATAAACGTCACTGCTTAATACATTTCCTGCATCGTCTGCAGTTCCGATACCCGTGTCAACATCTACACCATCCAGTGCATTTCTAAGAACACGCAGTGTCAGGTATGCCTGTACGTCTGCATGCTGGCTGATCGTTCCACCGTAGCCTTCTGCAATTGCTGCAACTGCATCGCTGTTTGCATCATATCCGAATGTCGGTACACCGTTATCCTTTGACCATGCATTAAACATTGACATTCCCATTCCATCATTGTTGGATACAACGACATCAATGGAATCCCCGAAAGAAGATGACCATGTACCAATCGCGTTGCCGGCTGTTGCTGCATCCCATGTAGCACCTGCTGAGTTTTTCATTTCCTGAGAAGCAAGTTCACGGATCACATAGGTTTTTCCACCTACTTCAATGCTTCCGTCCTGAACCTGTGATGCTTTTCCATCGGTATTGGTTCCTGCCGGTGCACTGTCTGCCTCGCCGTTTTTATCCACTGCTGTTCCAAGTGCTTTTCTGACACCTCTTGTACGGGCAATGGAATCATTGTGACCGATATCACCGATTGCTAAAACATAGCCGATCACGCCATCTCCGTTACGGTCAATCTTGTCAATATTTTTCTCGATGTAATCTTTTACCATGGTACCCTGAAGTTCTGCACCCTGATTTGCATCAAACCCTACATAATAAGTATCTTTGTTAAAATTGAGTGCTGTCATATCAAGCTCTCCTGTAGAACTGTTTGACGGCTGACGGTTAAACCATACCAAAGGTTTATCCTTGTTTGCGACAGTTGAGGTAGAAGTGCCTCCCCCTGTATTGCCTGCCTGTGTGCCACCGCCGTTGTTTCCCCCATCGGCTCCGCATGCTGCGGTTGAAAGTGCAAGTACCGCCATCATCATAATTGCAACAATTTTCTTTTTCATAAGAATTTCCCCCTTCTTGTTTTGTTTGTAATGCTAGTATAAGAGGTTTTTATCTCATAAACTATAGAATATTTTTTGATTCACATTAAAAATTTTCATATTTTTCCGTTATTTGTTCAATTTTTTCATATTTTTTCTTTGTCATTCCGTCACTTTGCCGTTGATTTGTACTAAAAAAAGCCATCTTTCTACAAAGATGGCTTTTTAAATCTTTTATAAAAGGCTCTGTTATCATTGTTCCAGAATCACATGCCACGCCTCACACAGCCGTTCCAGCGACCACGCGGCATTTGCCGGACTTGTGGATGGAAGCACCATCGCTTCGATCCCCGTGACCGGAAACTGGTATCTTTTATAAAGCTGTCCTGCCTTGTTTCCGTTTGCATAAATACGTGTTATGTTCGTTTTTTCCAGAATCATGCCAATATCCGTCGGCTGTACATTTTTAATACTGCTGTCACTTGAGCCTTTGATGTCACAGCTTTGGATCACATCCCACAGGGCAATCCGGTGGGCAAGAAGCATTGCTTTTTTCTCCTCAATTGTATCCGGAACCGGCTCCTTTAAAAGTGTTGCAAGCACTTTCCAGAAACGGTTCTGTTTGTGCCCGTAATAAAAATTGTTTTCTCTTGATTTGACGGACGGCAGGGTTCCTAATATGAGAATTTCGGAAGCTCTGTCGTACACCGGTTCAAACGAATGGACAATGTGTTCATATTCCATGGGATTCTCCTTTTAAAGTTACCACCCTATCCGTATCCATCTTACCGCTTATCCTTCTCTAAGATCTGGTCAATCGCAGCTGTCACCTTTTTGTAAACTTCATCACTCGTGATTCCGCCCATGATCGGATCTCCGACAATGTTGCCATTACGGTCAACGAGAACTGTCGTTGGAAATGCCATAATATTTGTTGCGTATTTACCGGCCTCACTGTCCGAATCAAGGGAAAGGTTGGTATAGTCTGCCCCCTGTTTTTTCAGGATGCTTTTTGCTTCCGCAATTCCCTCTTTGTTACCATCGAGTGAATCCGTGTTTACGCCAATGACCTGACCGCCCTTTGCCTTCAGTTCTTCATTTAATTTGTTGAGTGCCGGAAGTTCCTCCACACATGGCGTGCATCCATTAAACCAGAAATTAACAACCGTTACCGCATTCTGTGAAAAAATGCTGCTGTCCACCTTATTTCCATCCAGATCCTTCGCCTGAAAAGACGGAAAGACGGATGTTTCTGCATTCGCGCTTTGGGCGCCGGAATTTTCTGTTCCCATCTGCGCGGTAAGTTCCGTTACCTGATCCTCGATTTTCTTAATCTCTTCGATATCCTTATCCAGCTTTTTCAGGTCTGCCTCCGAAAACTGGTCCTTCACATGATCCAGCTGTGTCTCCAGAAACGTTCCATAATTTTGTTCTCCTGCGTCTGCGGCTTTGTCCTTGTCAATGTTATTAAAAACCGTATTCCACAATTCCTGATGTTTCGCAATAATGGCATTTTCCTTTTCGTACAGTTTGTTGAGTTCTGCATTACCAGCCCCTGTATCTTCTGCAGACTGTGCCTGCGTTTCCGTCACATTGCTGCCTTTTTCCGAGGCATTGCCACAAGCGGCAAGTCCAAATACCAGAGTCATAACCAGTAACATTACTGTAAGTTTTTTCATTTTAATTATTCTCCTTCTTCTTTTTTGATTTTTCCGCAAATCCATACTTATAACTGATTGCTTCTACCGGACATTCCTTCACACATGCTCCGCAGCGTATACATTCCGTATGATTTGGATGCCGGACCACATCCACATCCATTTTACAGACACCGGTACATTTGCCGCAAGATACACATTTACCGGTATCTATATGCATCTGTAAAAGAGATACTTTATTAAAAAGCGCATAGACTGCGCCAAGCGGACAGATCCATTTGCAGAACGGGCGATAAAACATAAGGCTTAACAACACGACCGCAACCAGTATTCCGGCCTTCCATGTAAACAGCTTTCCCAATGCCGCACGGATGCCTGCATTTGCAATCGAAAGTGGAAGTGCCCCCTCTAATACTCCCTGTGGACAGAGGTATTTGCAAAAAAATGGGTCCCCCATTCCCAGCTGGTTCGTCACCAATATAGGAAGCAGAATAACGAAAACCAAAAGAATTCCATATTTGATAAACCGATTACACTTTCCTGCCGGGATAAAGATTTGTGTCTTCTGGCGGATACGCTCAACCAATCCCTGGAACAGCTCCGTGCCATGCAGCATTGTTTTAAACAGGGAAACACCCAGCTGCAGGCTGCCATCACGAGCATTTCCCACGATCTACGCACACCGCTGACTGCCATCTGCGGCTACCTGGAACTTTTGGAAAAGGAACCGTTATCTGCTGTCTCCCGCCAGTATGTTGCCATCATCCGGGAACGCACAAAGGTGATGACACAACTGACGGAAGAACTGTTCCGGTATTCGGTTGTCCTGTCTGTGCCTTTGGCACAATCCTTGCAGGAAGTGTCGGTAAATCGCATTTTAGAGGGAAGCATTGCCGCAATGTATGCGGTGCTCAAAAGACACCGGATCACACCGGACATTACCATGACCGACCGGACTTGGGCTTTCATTGCACGGACACTGGTGGAGCAGATGCACGGGCAGATGGATGCGGCTTATAAAGCGGGGAGGCTTGTCATCCGGATGCAGATTTAGTTTATTTTTTTATAAAACAGACCAAAAATAAAGCAACTACAACAACTCCTGTGCCTATGATGATACACCTCTTTGCTGTGGTGACTTCTTTTTGATATATGCGAAATAATTCTCCGGAATGATTCTTTCTATTATGGAGACCAATCATTGCATAGATCAAAAAGAATGCAACTCCGAATATTAAAATTACACTCAGTCGTCCCCAAGCAGAAGGGTGTATTGACCGATTATGATACATAGCAGGATCATAAAATACACGATTTTATTTTGCCCATATCCTAAAGGAAGTTCTTTTTGATAATTTCTATACATCATTTTTCCATAATAAACGATCATGCATATTAAAAATAATAGATAGATTATCATAACCATCATCCTCATTGTATACCTCCTTAATTTTGTCTCATACGAGAAAATGTCACATCCGCCTCCGGATCGGTAAGCTCTATATTGATCCGACTGTTGCGCCGCTCATGAAGCAATAATTGTTTTGCTGTCTCTGTGCTGATTCCCTTTTCTTTCTTCTCATTGGTCTGAACATACTGTTTCCCCGATAGTATCACTGTTCTTTTCGAATCGTATTGCATATAGTTACGAAAAATATGAAAATTTTCAGTCCGGCATAATAATCCGGATCAGATGTTTATCCAACATGATTGTCCGGTTCCAGGGATTGATAATAATCCCCGCGATCTCCGGCACAGTAAGTGCTGCTTCAAACATCCTGCCGATCTCTGACAAAAATGTCGACTTCACCTGATCTGCACCTTTTAATTCTTCCTCAAAGCTGGTAAATGCCGACCACCAGATTTTACCGTCCGGAGTTCTCACTGTCTGTAACTTCATTTGTGCCTGTGCCGGATCCGGTTCCACAGCAACGATCAGTTGTCCTCCCTCTTTCATCCGCCGCCGGATCACCGTCAACGTATGTGCAAGCTGCTCCTGTGTGGCTTCTTTCTGAAGCGCAAAAATTGCATCTTCTATTCTTTCATTGCCTTTTAATCCCTCATCCTGATATTCATTTTTCTTATTCATATTTCATATCCTCTCTTGTCTGCTCCTTTCTATTATAAAATGAGAGGTTTCTTTTTGAAAGCTATTTCTTTCAGATTCTCCTTTTGGGAGAATTCTTTTGACGGAACCGTCCTTCTCTTTCTCTGAGACTGCGAACCTCCAACTCTCCAACTCATAGATTGTATTCTCTGCACGTTTCTTCTATACTGAAAGCAGACAGACACTGCAGCAACTGTCTCTTACGAAATGGAGGTTCCACTATGTCACAAAATAATATTGGCGAATTTATACAACAATCCAGAAAAGCCAAAGGATTTACACAGAAAGATCTCGGTGACCGGATCGGCGTCAGTGATAAAACCATATCCAAATGGGAAAACGGAAACAGCATTCCTGACACTTCGATTCTGAACGAACTTTGTGCTACTCTCGATATCAATGTCAATGAACTTCTCTCCGGTGAAAAATTAACACCGGAAATTTATTCTATGAAAGCGGAGGAAAATATGATAAACCTTTTGGAAGACAATCAAAAACAACAGTGCTTTACACTCCTTCCCTGTGCAGTGGGTATCGTTTTATTGATCCTTACCGGACTGTTTGCAATATTTACGCATGTGCTTTTACCGGATATGCTGGATCTTTGGGATTTTCCAACACTCCTCATTTACATCGGAATCTGTTATTCCCTTGTTTTATTGAGCGGAAAGCGCCATAAACAGGAAATCATTCACTTTCTCCGGAAAATTGTGGTACCTGTCGGATGTATCTGTCCTCTGTTGGGGATAAACCAGTTTATTCATCAGTTCCGTGATCCGGCTGATATTGGTTCTTTCGTAAACCAATGTGTCTTATTTGTTCTCTATTCCCTGATTGCCTATGTGATTCTGGTTCTTATCGAACAGCATCTGGACAAATAATCTTTCACATGCAAAAATCCCGCCGTTTCCGGCGGGATGAAACTTCTGTAAAAACAGTCCCTCTCCAATAGGTACAGGGACTGTTTTTATTTTATCTTACATATTCTTAACCGTTGCAATATCCACTGGAGTAAGCTCCCCGTGAGCGGTCTCTAAAGAACGTGCCAGCGCATTTGCGGTATCCATAGCGGTGATACAGTACACACCGGTCTCAATCGCATTACGGCGGATTAAGAATCCGTCTCTTGTCTTATCACCGTTACCCTGTGTCGGTGTATCGATGACAAGGTCGATCTTGTGGCCAAGGATCAGATCCATTACATTTGGTGACTCCTGCGAAATCTTATTGACACGCAGTGCATTGACGCCGTGCTCCTGCAGATACTTTGCAGTGCTTCGTGTTGCGTAGATTTTGTAGCCGAGTGCCTCAAAACGCTTTGCCACACCGACTGCCTCCGGCTTATCGGCATCCTTTACCGTCATAATCATCTGCTTGTATTTCGGAAGCTGTACACCTGCTCCAAGGAATGCTTTGTACAGTGCCTCATTGAATGTCTTTGCGATACCCAGACACTCACCGGTAGACTTCATCTCCGGTCCAAGGCTGATCTCTGCTCCACGCAGTTTCTCGAAGGAGAATACCGGCATCTTGATTGCGATATAATCGGCAACTGGTGCAAGTCCCGGCTCATAGCCCAGACCGCGGATCGTGTTACCGATGATCACTTTGGTTGCCAGATCTACAATCGGAATACCGGTAACCTTACTGATGTACGGCACGGTTCTTGAGGAACGCGGATTTACCTCGATGACATATACTTCCTCATTCATGGCGATGAACTGGATATTGATCAGACCGACCACATGCAGTGCCTGTGCCAGACGCTTTGTATACTCTACGATGGTATCCTTTACCTTATCACTGATCGTTGGAGCCGGATATACGGAAATACTGTCTCCGGAATGGACTCCGGTACGCTCGATATGTTCCATAATACCAGGAATGAGAATGTCGGTTCCGTCACATACGGCATCGACCTCGATCTCCTTACCCTGTAAATACTTATCTACGAGGATTGGGTGATCCTGTGCAATACGGTTGATGATTCCGATGAACTCCTCGATTTCCTCATCGTTAAACGCAATCTTCATTCCCTGTCCGCCAAGTACATAGGAAGGACGGACAAGAACCGGATAACCAAGACGGTTTGCAACTTCTTTGGCTTCCTCTGCGGTGAATACGGTTCCACCGGCTGCTCTCGGAATATGAGTCTTCTCCAGAATCTCATCAAAAAGCTCACGATCCTCTGCGGCATCGACATCCTCTGCCTTGGTTCCAAGAATCGGAACGCCCATCTTCATAAGCGCCTCTGTCAGTTTGATCGCTGTCTGTCCACCGAACTGTACCACAGCTCCGTCCGGTTTCTCAATATTTACGATGGACTCGACATCCTCTGCGGTCAACGGCTCAAAATACAGCTTGTCTGCAATATCAAAGTCGGTGGAAACGGTCTCCGGGTTGTTGTTGATAATGACGGTCTCCCAGCCTTCCTTGGCAAATGCCCAGGTACAGTGTACGGAACAGAAATCAAACTCGATACCCTGACCGATACGGATCGGACCGGAACCAAGAACCAGAACCTTTTTCTGCGGTGTGGTCTCTGCCGCCTCGTTCTCACTTCCGTAAACACTGTAGTAATACGGTGTCTCTGCAGCAAACTCTGCGGCACAGGTATCCACCATCTTATATGCTGCAACGATACCGTTTGCATAACGCATCTGTTTAATCTCTTCCTCGGTCTTTCCGGTAAGCTCTGCGATAACGTTGTCCGGGAACTCGATTCTCTTTGCTTCTTTTAACAGATCTACCGTCAGTTCTTCGCTCTTTAAGTGCTGCTCCATCTCTACCAGAATTGCCAGCTTGTCGATAAACCAGCGGTCGATCTTGGTAATTTCATAAATATGATCATAGGAAACGCCGCGGCGCAGTGCCTCTGCAATCACCCAGATTCTGCGGTCATCGACCACATGAAGCTGTGCCTCTAACTCTTCATCGGACAGTCCGGTAAAATCATAGGACATAAGGCTGTCCACATGCTGTTCCAGGGAACGGATGGCTTTCATCAGTGCGCCCTCGAAGTTATCACAGATACTCATAACCTCTCCGGTTGCTTTCATCTGTGTACTTAACGTTCTCTTTGCAGTAAGGAATTTATCAAACGGAAGTCTCGGGATCTTCACTACACAGTAGTCAAGCATTGGCTCGAAACTTGCATAGGTCTTCTGTGTGATGGCGTTCTTGATCTCATCAAGTGTGTAGCCTAATGCAATCTTTGCGGTAACCTTTGCGATCGGGTATCCGGTTGCCTTGGAGGCAAGAGCGGAAGAACGGGATACACGAGGGTTTACCTCGATGACACAGTACTCAAAAGAATCCGGATTCAATGCATACTGCACGTTACATCCACCGGTGATCTTTAACTCATTGATGATGTTTAATGCAGAACTACGAAGCATCTGGTACTCTTTATCCCCGAGTGTCTGGGAAGGTGCCACTACAATGGAATCTCCGGTATGCACACCAACCGGATCGATATTCTCCATGTTACATACGGTGATGCAGTTTCCGTTCGCATCACGCATTACTTCGTACTCGACTTCCTTCCATCCTGCGATACAGCGCTCAACCAGTACCTCACCCACACGGCTTAAACGGAGTCCGTTGCTTAAGATATCGACCAGCTCCTGCTCATTGTGGGCGATACCGCCGCCACTTCCGCCGAGGGTGAATGCCGGACGGAGCACAACCGGATATCCGATCGTATTAGTAAACTTGATACCGTCTTCTACGGTATTTACAACCTGGGAAGCTGCACAAGGCTCACCAATCTTTTCCATGGTATCCTTAAATGCCTGACGGTCCTCTGCCTTAAAGATGGTTTCTGCGGTCGTACCAATCAGTTTTACTCCGTGCTCTTCTAAGAAGCCGGACTCTGCCAGTTCCATACCCAGATTTAATCCAGCCTGTCCACCGAGTGTCGGAAGTATGCTGTCCGGTTTTTCCTTTAAAATAATTTTTTCAAGAACCGGAAGTGTCAGAGGCTCAATGTATACCTGATCCGCAATCTGCTTGTCGGTCATGATGGTGGCAGGGTTGGAGTTTACCAGACATACCTCCACGCCTTCTTCCTTTAAGGAACGGCATGCCTGTGTTCCTGCGTAGTCAAACTCGGCTGCCTGTCCGATGACGATTGGTCCCGAACCGATTACTAATACTTTTTTGATATCTTTATTTCTTGGCATTACTGATTCCCTCCCATCATCTGAATAAAGCGGTCAAACAGGTACGAAGAGTCCTGTGGTCCCGGGCATGCTTCCGGATGGAACTGCACGGTGAAAATATTCTTTCCGACATACTCTAAGCCCTCGTTGGTTCCGTCATTGACATTGACGAATGCAGGCTTTGCAACCTTCGGATCAAGGGTATCGGTATCTACCACATAGCCATGGTTCTGGGAAGAAATGTAAACACGACCGGTTGACAAATCTTTCACCGGATGGTTTCCACCACGGTGTCCGTATTTCATCTTGTGTGTATCCGCTCCGTTGGCCAGTGCCATGAGCTGATGACCGAGACAGATGGCAAAGATCGGTACGTCACTTGCATACAGTTTCTTTAATTCCTCGATGATCGCTGTGCACTCTTTCGGATCTCCAGGGCCGTTGGACAGCATGATTCCGTCCGGATTTGCGGTGAGGATCTCTTCTGCTGTAGTAAGCGCCGGATAAATGGTCACTTCGCATCCGCGCTCATTTAAGGAACGTGCGATGTTGTTCTTTGCGCCAAGATCCAGAAGTGCAACTTTAAAGCCTTCTCCTTTTAAAACTGATTTTTCAGAGCAGGTTACCTTTTCTACAACTTTTCCGGTATTATACGCTTTTAATTTTGGAATAATTTCATCGAGGTGATAATTTTCGTTGGTCGTGATCATACCGTTCATGGTACCTTTTTCACGAAGAATTTTCGTGAGGGCACGTGTATCGATACCTTGGATACCAGGGATGTTTTGCTCTACGAGAAAATCCTGAATGCTCTGCTCATTACGGAAATTGCTGCCCAGACGAGATAACTCACGTACGATAAATCCATCTACATTGGACAACTTGGATTCCATATCCTTGCGGCAGATTCCATAATTACCAATAAGAGGATAGGTCATAACGACTGCCTGTCCTGCATAACTCGGATCCGTCAGTACTTCCAGATATCCTGTCATTGACGTATTAAATACAATTTCGCTGATAACTTCTCTTGTGCTTCCGATGCTTTCCCCGGTAAACACGGTTCCGTCTTCCAGAATTAAATAAGCTTTCATAATTACCTCCATGTTCTTTTATTCAAAAGTCAAAATCATCTCGGCAGTTTCCACTAAATTGTTTCCACTGTCCATGCTGAGTTTTTGAATGTATTTGTGTGCATCATTTTCTGTCATCTGATTTCGCTCCATCAAAAGAGCCTTTGCTCTTCCAATCTGCTGGACTTCTTCCTTCGAGCGTTCCTTCGGCTTCTGACGCATTTTCTTAC
>OHNA01000245.1_pt1 | contig 21189 bp, 17 predicted proteins | sample 1569481 | NCBI WGS metagenome assembly OHNA01 (sample SAMEA3879542, study PRJEB24766) | human gut metagenome | biome: human-associated habitat; feature: feces | place: USA | collected 1985/1987 | reverse complement strand
CCCGGCCTGTCCCGACCACTCGCTCAAACGCGAGGTCTTCGACCTGCTGGCCGCCGACAAGACGACCGCCATGCGTCTGAACGACAACTATATGATTACACCTGAGGAGGCGCTCTGCGGCCTGTTCTTCGCCGACGCCGAATATTTCTCCGTCGGCCGAATCGACCGAGAGCAACTGGCCGACTACGCCGCACGCCGCAACATGGACATAGAAACGATCGAAAAACTGATACCCAATAACATCTGATGAATATTACGGATCTCATACAGGGCGCCGTCGCTTCGCGCACGACCCGTTTCGCCTTCGAGCTGCTCCCGCCCCTGAAGGGGGACGGTACGCGCAGCGTCTTCGGAGCCATCGACCCGCTGATGGATTTCAACCCGGCCTACATCAACGTCACCTTCCACCGCGAAGCCCTCAAAGAGGACATCCGCCCCGACGGAAGCCGCGAGTGGCACATCATGCGCCGCCGTCCGGGCACGGTCGGCATCTCGGCCGCGATCCGGCGCAAGTACGACGTGGAGGTGGTTCCCCACCTGATCTGCGGCGGCTGGTCGAAATACGACATCGAGGATTCGCTGATCGACATGGATTTCCTGGGGCTGCACAACGTGCTGGCGCTGCGGGGCGACAAGCGGCAGAACGAACCCCGCTTCGTCCCCTACGCCCAGGGACACGCCCACGCCGCCGACCTGGTGCGCCAGATCCAGGCCATGAACCGGGGAGAATTTATCGACGGCGAAGTCGAGGAGTGCCACCACTCCAAGTTCTCGGTAGGCGTGGCGGGCTATCCCGAAAAGCATTTCGAGGCGGCGAACGCCCAAAGCGACCTCCAGTACCTCAAGGAGAAGGTCGATGCGGGAGCCGACTACATCGTGACCCAGATGTTCTTCGACAACAGCAAGTACTTCGATTTCGTGGAGCGCTGCCGCAAAGCGGGCATCACGGTACCGATCATCCCGGGCATCAAGCCGATCTCGACGCCCAAGCACCTGGAGATCCTGCCCCGCACCTTCAGCGTCAGCCTGCCCGAAGAGCTGGTGAAGGCCGTCCGGGCCTGCGGCGAGGACACACAGGCGGCCCGCGAGGTCGGGATAGAATGGGCGATCCACCAGGCCAAGGAGCTCAAGGCGGCCGAAGTGCCGATCATCCATTTCTACACGATGGGACGCACGGACAACATCCGCAAGATCGCCCGCAACGTATTCTAATTCCGAATAGGGCAAAGTAATTGCTATTAAACGCTTAACCATGACACCCGTAGAGTTTCGCCGCCACCTGCACCGCCACCCGGAGCTTTCGTTCCGCGAAACGGAGAGCGCCCGCTTCATCGCCGAGGCGCTCCGCGAGGCAGGCATCCCCTGCCGTCCGATCGCCGGAACCGGCGTACTGGCCAAAATCGAAGGACGCGGCGACCTGCGGCGAGCCGTCGTGCTGCGAGCCGACATCGACGCCCTGCCCATCCGCGAACAGAGCGGCGCGGCGTGGAGTTCCGAGAACGACGGAGTGATGCACGCCTGCGGGCACGACATCCACGCAGCGGTGCTCTACGGCACCCTGCTCCGGCTCTCCGCCGAGCGGAATTTCGAGGGTACTCTTTTCGGAATCTTCCAACCCGGAGAGGAATCGAATCCCGGCGGAGCCTCCAAAGTGCTGGCCGAAAACCCCTTCGAAGGCTATACGGTGCTGGCCGTCGTCGGCGAGCACGTCGAACCCGCTTTGGACGCGGGCACGCTGGGCTTCCGCGCGGGCAAGTACATGGCCTCCAACGACGAACTGCGCCTCACGCTCGAAGGCGCGGGCGGCCACGCGGCCATGCGTGCCGAACACCGCGACACGGTGAGCGCCGCCGCACAACTGATCCTGCACCTCACGGCCCTGAACACGCCCGAACGGGTCGTTTCGATCGGCAAGGTCGAAGCTGCGGGCGCTACGAACGTCATCCCGGACCGGGTCTATATGGAGGGAACGATGCGTACCTTCGACGAACGGGAACGGGCCGAAGTGAAACGCAGGATCGAAGAACTCGCCGCCGCGAACGACGCCTCGTACGGCGTACGAACCCGGGTACACTTCACCCCCGGCTACCCGTGCGTGGTCAATGACCCGGAGTTGATCCGGCAGGCCGTCGCACTGGCCGAAACCGAAGGAATTCCCTTTCAAATGCTGCCCCTGCGCATGACTTCCGAAGATTTCGGCTTCTACGGCACCCGCTACCCGGCGATCTTCTACCGCCTGGGCGTCGGTCCCGGAGCCGGAAAACTGCATACATCCACCTTCAATCCCGACGAGGCGGCCATTCCGACCGGCATCCGGTTCATGGAACTCCTCGCCCGTAACTATTTCAACCGATGAATAAACTGAAAAATACGAAGAAGTCGGCCGCATTCGACCGCTCTTCGCTGATCATTAACCTGTTCCGGGAATTCCCGAACAACAAGTTCTCCCTCAAGCATCTGGCTTCGGCCTCGGGCGGCGCCACCAAGGAGGGCCGTCTTCGTACCCGTGAAATCATCACGGAACTGCTCGCCCAGGGCACTATCGAGGAGTGCGGGCAGGAAAAGTACCGTCTCAGCGGCAAGGAGCGTCCCCGTCAGGAGGGCATCGTACAGATGATCTCGACAGGAGCGATGTATATCCGCTCCGAGGAGTTCGAAAACGACGTATATGTCAGCCAGCGCAATTCGCTGAATGCTCTGGACGGCGACCGCGTGGAGTTCGTCATCACCCGCCGCTCCCACGCCGGGTCCCTCGAAGGCGAGATCACCCGCATCGTGGAGCGCAGCCGCAAGCAATACGTGGGCACGGCCGACGTGAGCGACCACGCCATCTTCGTCAAGATGGATCCCCGGCGCATGCCGATGGACGTCTATCTCTCCAAGCGGGACAACCCTAACGTACAGCACGGCGACAAAGTCGTGATCCGCATCACGGACTGGGCGCTGGGTTCCAAAAGCCCCGCCGGAGAGCTGGTCGAGGTATTGGGCCGCGCCGGAGAGAACAATACCGAGATGCACGCCATCCTGGCCGAATACGGCCTGCCCTACCATTTCGAGCAAAAGGTCGAAGATGCGGCCCAGGCCATTCCTTCGACGATCACCAAAGCCGATTATGCCGCCCGGCGCGACTTCCGCAAGATAACGACCTTCACCATCGACCCGGCGGACGCCAAGGACTTCGACGACGCCCTCTCGATCCGCAAGATCGAAGACGGCGTGTGGGAGGTGGGCGTACATATCGCCGACGTGACCCACTACGTTCAACCCCGCTCGGTGATCGACACCGAAGCCGAGGAGCGCGGCACGTCGGTCTATCTGGTCGATCGTACGATTCCGATGCTGCCCGAAAAATTGAGCAACGAACTTTGCTCGCTGCGCCCCGACGAAGAGAGTCTCTGCTTCTCGGCGGTCTTCACGCTCAACGAGGAAGCCGAAGTACTGGACAAATGGTTCGGCCGCACGGTCATCCTCTCCGACCGCCGCTTCACCTACGAGGAGGCGCAGCAGATCATCGAAACCGGCAAGGGCGACTTCGCCGAAGAGGTGCTGACGCTCAACCGTCTGGCCCAGCGGATGCGCAAAACACGCTTCAAGCGCGGAGCCGTGAGCTTCCAGCGCGAAGAAGCCAAGTTCAAACTCGACGCCGAAGGCAAACCGCTGGGCGTCTATTTCAAGGAGCAAAAGGAGGCCAACCAGCTCATCGAAGAGTTCATGCTGCTGGCCAACAAACAGGTCGCCGAATTCTGCGGACATCACAAAGTGAACGGCCGTGCCGTTCGGCGTACGATGGTTTACCGCGTACACGACGTTCCGAACGAGGAGAAGCTCGAAAAGTTCCGGACCTTCGTTCTGCGCTTCGGCTACGTATTCAAGGCCGACAAGGGACGCGCCGTGGCCAAGGAGATGAACAAGCTGCTGGGACAGGCCAAAGGACGCATCGAGGAGAACGTCATTTCGAACCTCGCCGTACGTGCGATGTCCAAGGCCTTCTATTCGACCGACAACATCGGTCATTACGGCCTCGCTTTCCCCTACTACACGCATTTCACCTCGCCGATCCGCCGCTACCCGGACATGATGGTCCACCGGCTGCTGGCCCGCTACCTCGAAGGAGGCAAATCGGCCGACCGCGACACCTTCGAGAAACTCTGCGTACACGCCTCGGAGCGGGAAGTGATCGCTGCCGAAGCCGAACGCGCCTCGATCAAGTACAAAATGGTGGAGTTCATGCAGGATAAAATCGGCCAGTTCTTCGACGGCCATATCTCGGGCATGAGCGACTGGGGCATGTACGTCGAGCTGGACGAAACCCACATCGAAGGCATGGTTTCGCTGCGGGAAATGGAGGACGACCTCTACCAGTTCGACGAGAACCGCTACGAGGTCTATGGACGCCGCAAAGGACGGATCTTCACCTTGGGCGATGCCGTGCGTATTCGCGTCAAGCGGGCCGATCTGCAACGCCGCCAGCTCGATTTCGAACTGGTGCACGATGCGGCGGCCGACTCCCGCGAGGACGACGTAAAGGGGCACGCAGCGATTCCGGTACGCCGCCAAAGCACGTCCCGACCGGGTAAGGGCGGCAAAACGTCCCGCAAAGGGGGCAAAAAAGGATCGAAGCGATGATCCGGGAACAGACGCAGCGAACCGCCGGGACCGGCCCCAACCGTGCGGAAGAGATATACGAAAAATGTCTGAAGCGTGATCCCCTCACGGCGGAGGAGGCGTATTGGCTTTACGAACAGGCCCCCCTGCAGGAGCTGGCTCTCACGGCTGACCGCGTGCGCCGTGCCGTAGTGCCCGACCTGGAGGTCGTGACCTGGCAGATCGACCGCAACGTGAACATCACCAACGTCTGCATTTCGGGCTGCCACTTCTGCAATTTCCACTGCAAACCCCACCAGACGGAGCGGGCTTTCATCACTACGCTGGATGAATACAAGGAGAAAATCGAGCGGATGCTCGCCCTCGGCGGCGACCAGTTGCTGCTGCAGGGCGGTCTACACCCGAAGCTGGGGATCGATTTCTACGAGGAGCTCTTCTCGACACTCAAGAGCCTCTATCCGCAGGTACGCCTGCACGCCCTCGGAGCGCCCGAAGTGGCGCACATCGCCCGCATCAGCGGCCTCACCACGCTCGACACCCTGAAACGGCTGATCGCCGCCGGATTGGACTCCCTGCCGGGTGCCGGGGCCGAGATCCTCGATCCCGGCGTGCGGAAAGCCATCTCGCCCGCCAAACCTTCGGTCGAGGAGTGGATCCAGGTGATGCACGAAGCCCACTGCCTCAACCTGCCGACCTCGGCGACGATGATGTACGGCCATGTAGAAACATCCCGTCAGCGTGTGGACCACCTGCTGCGCATCCGCGACCTGCAGGCCCGCTGTCCCGAAGGACATTACGGCTTTCTGGCCTTCATCCCTTGGATTTTTCGCTCGTCGGGCACCGAATTGGAGCGGCAGGGAGTTGCAACCCGCTTTTCACCATTGGAATACATTCGCATAATCGCCGTCAGCCGACTGGTTCTGAACAACATCCGCAACATCCAGGCTTCGTGGCTCACCGTCGGCAAGGCCACCGCTCAGGTAGCGCTGCACAGCGGCGCCAACGACATGGGTTCGATCATGATCGAGGAGAACGTCGTTTCTTCGGCCGGGGCGCACAACCAGTTCGATGCCGCAGGCATCCAACAAGCGATCCGCGAGGCGGGCTTCACGCCTCGTCTGCGGGACCAGCTTTACCGAATGCGGTAACGATCCCCATGCGGCAAGCCATATCAACTGAAGAGGGGTATTTCCCTGCACGAAAAAAAGCCGGAAAATTCCGGCTTTTTTATTCGGAACGAATTTTGAACTCTACCCGACGATTATAACCAACTCCCTATGACGGCATATTTACGGCCTGCTCTTCGACAGACAAGATTCTTCTCTCGATCCGGACTTACACGACATCTCGGACTTCTATACCGGACCGTACAGCCGACTATTGTGCTGTTCCTGCTTGTACTCGCCCTAACGGGCTGCCTTTCCGAAGAGATCCCGACGGAAAAGGAAACCACGCTCGTCCGCGTCGGAGAGGAGGCCCCTCACTTCACGGTCGGAATGCTCGACGACACAGCGATCACCCTGTCCGACCTGCAAGGCAACGTGGTGTTGCTTACCTTCTTCTCCACGTGGTGCCCGACCTGCCGGAAACAAATGCAGCAGATGCAAACCCAAATCGTCGATCGCTTTGCTGACCGGAAATTTCGCTTCCTTCCAATCAATCGAGGCGAAACGCAGCAGACCGTTCAAGAGTTCTGCCGCGAGCTGGGAATCGCATTCTCCGTAGGTCTGGATCCCGACATGTCAATCTACTCGCTCTACGCCACCCGATACGTTCCCCGCAACTTTATCATCAGTCCCAATGGCAAAATCCTGCTCTCCGAAACCGACTACGACGCAACAATACAACGCCTGCTGATCGAGCAAATCGAACAAGCGCTCCAAACAACAGAATAAAGCAGCATACCCAACAAAGCCGACCACACAAAACAGCCGTCTATGACTGACATGACCGGATTCCGAAGACACCCCGGAATTCCAGCGGTTTCCACCCCGTAACCGTCCGATCTGCCGGGACACAGCAACATTGCCGAACCCCGCAATTTACTCCACCTCGAATCGAACCGTCCCCTCTCATGCCTTCTCCAAAACCCCTCCACACACACCCTCTTCCTCACAAAACACAAACAGGCGGAGCTTGCAGAAGCTCCGCCTGTTCTTTCGAAATCCGGGATTTCGATTACTTCATCAGACCGGTTACCAGGAAGGTGATCGCCACGGTCAAAATACCGTACAACTCCGGGAAAGCGGCGAGGATCAGGGTTTTGGTACCCACGTCATGACCGTTACCTACGGCAGCGATACCGTTGGCGCAAAGCTGGCCCTGACGATACGACGAGAAAAAGTTCACCAGGCCGACCAAGATACCCAAACCGAAGATAGCGGCCGCCTGCAGCATCGTAACCGAATCGGTCAGGTAATTCATGATAAGGAAGAGCGAGGCAAAGCCGTAAAGACCCTGCGAAGCGGGCAGACCCGACAGGATGATGTAGTTACCGAAGGCATTCGGGTTCTTCTTCATCGCACCGACTGCGGCATTGCCCGCGATAGTAGTACCATAGCAACTGCCTACGGCCGCCAGAGTAAACATGATGGCCATACCGAGATAGCCCAACGTAATAGGTTCCATAAATCGAATTTTGTTTTAGTTGTTAATATTGATTATCATTTAGTTTATTCGTTTTTCAACGGGGTGAAGACGCGCGTTGCGGCCTCGAACCCGGCGTTCTTGTAGAACTCCACGAACGTCAGACGCAGCGGATGCACCACCGACGAGAGAACGCACATGAAGAGGTTGATGCCGTGTCCCAGCAGCAGGATCAGCAACATCACGAGCTGCTTCACGACCGGAATATCGGGACTCATACCAACGGCCAACTGGTTGAAGACCATCGCCAGAATACCACCCGAAAGGCCGATGGCGAACAGACGGATGTACGACAGCAGATCGCCCACCAGCCCCGACACATTATTATAGGTATTCCAGATACCGAGTCCGAAGTTCACGAAGATATTCTTGCCCGGCGTATTGAAGAAGAACATCAGCACCAGGCCGATGCCCAGGATCACCAGATAAGCGACCGAATGGAACGTGAAGCCCACGCTTTCGGGCAGCAGGAACGCAACGGCACTATCGACCAGCACGATGATCCAGCCGATCAGTCCCAGCGCATAGCGCAGGCCGAAGCTGCGGGCCGTGACATAAGCGTTGATCATCATGGCGAAAAGCACCTGCACGGCACCCAGTCCGATCGAAAGCGGGAAGAGGATGTCCGGTGTCAACAGATGATCGCGCAGGCTGCCCAGCCACTCCCATTCGGAGAGCTGCAATCCGAAGAACGAGCCCGACATCAGGCCGAAGACCATGCCCGAGAATCCGCACAGCATCGTCAGCATACCGATCTCCTTCATGGCCGAACTCCCCTTCTTGCGACCCAGCATCACTGCGGCCAAACCGCCCAGCATGATGACCAGTCCATAACCGCCCTCGGCCATACAGAAGCCGAAGAAGATCATATAGAAAGGAGCGAAGAAGCGTGTCAAATCGATCGTGCCGTATTTAGGCAGCGCATACATCGCGCCGATCACCTCGAACAGATGGGCGAAGGGACGGTTGCGCAGCTTCACCGGGGTATTGTCCTCGGGGGTCGGCGTACTCTTCAGGAAAATCAGATTGGGGTATTCGGCCAGCAGAGCATCCACCTTCGCGGAATCGGTCTCCTCGGCCCATCCCTCCAGAATAACCAGCGTACCGTCGGCTTCAGGCTGCGCAGTATTCTTCACGCGAATCTCTTCCAGCTTCCGCTTGAGCTCGATCCCATGCCGGCGGATCGCCTCCACCGAAAGAGCCGCACGGGAAAATTCCCGATCCAGCTCCGCGAGCTTCCTGCGGGCCTCGGCGATCTGCGCTTCGGTCTGACGGCAGTCCATCGTCGGCGCCTTGACCTCCTGCGCATCGAGCACCACCTCCTCGCCCGGCCGGGTCACGACCACGAAGTAATCAAAGGTTTCACCCTCGTGCACCAGAGCGATCGTATAACGCTCCGACCACGCTTCGATATCCTTCTCGTAAGCCGCACGGCTGGTGAAGAAATAGCGTAGCACCACGCCCCTGTCCGCTAACTTGCGAAGCGTATCGACCGAAAAATCGCCCCAGGGACGCAGCTCGTCGGCGGTTTTCTGCAAGCGTGCGATCTCCGAACGGAGCGCCGCTGCCTGCTGCGTAGCGGCCGTATAGCGATCGAAAGCCTCGCCGCCGTCGGCGATGGGCTGCTCGTCCCGAACGAAACGTTCGTCTTCGAGAAACCGCGTCAGGGCATCGACCGCCTTGTGATGGTTGTCGATCGAAAGCAGCAACTGACGGTCTTCGTCCGAAGGCTCCCACCCCGTAGTGGTAATATCGACCAGCCCCAGGCCGCGCAGCTTCTCGATGAAGTCGCTGCTCTGACCCGCATAGAGTACCAGGTCGTATTTCGACATTCTCGCTATCATAACATCGCGCCCTCCCCGGCTTGCTGTTGTTTGGTTTTCACGATCTTCTGGGCCGACTTGGAGAGGTTCTCCTCATCCTCCATGAAGCGTTTGATTTTGCGTATGGCATCCTCGTACCCGGGTATCTGCACCTTTTCGTAGAGGTTTACCTTTTGAGTAGTCTTGCGGCGTGCGAAATCCAGCAACTCCATCTTGCGGTTGAACACCTCGAATTCGATACCCAGACGCGCGAGGCGCTTGAGAATATCGACTCCGTCGGCGAACCACACGGGAGCCGAGAAGAGGTCGTAGTCCTTCTCCTCGAAACGGATGTCCTGCAACACCGGCGTACGCACGCCCGCGATCTTCTGCTCCGCAAGATCGACGTCGGCGATGCGCAGCAGGTCCGCATCGAACTCACCCCACAGGGAAACCATGTAGTCGTACTGCGCCGTGAGCGCGTCCAACTGCCGCTGGAAATCCTGTGCGGTGTCCTTCGCCTTCTTCACTTCGGAACGCAGGGCCGACTCCTTACTCTTGATCGTAGGGAGCGCCTTCTGCCGCATTTTCAGCTGTTTTCCGAGTTCGCCCAGCGAGGTCTTGTTATATTGGAATTTTATAGCCATTCTGTTTGAGTTGAATTGCTCTACTCGGTTTTAGGCCAGTATTTCTCCACCAGTTCGCTCTTGATGGCCACCTCTTCCTTCGAGAAGTATTTGGCGAAGAGCTCCCACGCCGTGTCGAGCATCTGCGTAATTTCGATATTGACGTCGATCGCCAGCAGTTTCTCCGAATAGTCGTAAGCGAACTTGAGCGCACGCTCGTCGTAGTCCGAAAGGTCGAAGCCGTTCTCCAGTTTGGTCTTGGCATTGGCCGCATCGGCGTAGAGACGCACGGCAGCGTTCATCACCTGCGGATGATCCTCGCGGGTCTTCTTGCCGATCACCAACTGTTTCAGACGCGACAGCGAACGGAACGGATCGACGATAACCTTACCCGTGTCCGAATCGTTGCGCAGGAACAACTGACCCTCGGTGATGTAACCCGTATTGTCGGGGATGGCGTGCGTGATGTCGCCGCCCGAAAGGGTCGTCACCGCGATAATGGTGATCGAGCCGCCGTTGGGCAACTGCACGGCCTTCTCATAGATCTTCGCCAGATCGGAGTAGAGCGAACCGGGCATCGAGTCCTTCGAAGGAATCTGATCCATACGGTTCGATACGATGGCCAGCGCATCGGCGTAAAGGGTCATGTCCGTCAGCAGCACCAGCACCTTTTCACCCTTATCGACGGCGAAATATTCGGCGGCGGTCAAGGCCATGTCCGGCACGAGCAGACGCTCCACCGGGGGATTCTCCGTGGTATTGACGAACGAAACGATGCGATCGAGCGCACCGGCGTTTTCGAACACCTGCTTGAAGTAGAGGAAGTCGTCGTTCGAGAGACCCATGCCGCCCAGGATGATCTTGTCGGCCTTGGCACGCAGGGCCACATTGGCCATCACGGCGTTATAGGGCTGATCCGGGTCGGCGAAGAAGGGAATCTTCTGGCCCGTCACGATCGTATTATTGAGGTCGATGCCGGCGATACCCGTGGCGATCAGCTCCGACGGCTGGATGCGGCGGAACGGATTCACCGTCGGACCGCCGATTTCGCGGGCTTCGCCCTCGATCTGCTCGCCGCCCTCGATGGGTTCGCCGTAGGCGTTGAAGAAACGGCCCGCCAGGTTGTCCGAAACGCGCAGCTTCGGGGGTTCGCCGTGGAAAATTACCTCCGAATCGGTGGTAATACCCTCCGTGCCCGCGAAAACCTGCAAAGTCACCTGGTCGCCCATAATCTTCACCACCTGGGCCAACTTGCCGCCTACGGTGGCCAGCTCGTCATTACCCACGCCTTCGGCACGCAGCGTCACGGTCGCCTTGGTAATGTTTTCAATCTTGGTATATATCTTCTGAAATGCTCGTGTTGTCATACCGCGCCTTATTTGGATTCTTTTTCACTCACTGTTTTCTCGATCTGACGGCGGTAGTCCTCGAATTTCTCCGATTTCCACTCCGAATAGTTCATCTGACGGAAGAGGTTGATCAGGCCCTTGAAGAACGAAGCGCACTCCTCGAATCCGGCGAACGCGAACTCCCGGTCGCAGATGTCGAGCACCATCTCGTACATCATCTTCTGGCGTTCGATCGGGCAGTTGGCGTCGATCTCGTCGAAAGCATCCTGCTGCAGGATCACGAAGTCGATCAGCTCCGATTTCCAGAATCGTTCGTGGTACTCCACCGGCACGCCGTCGTCGCCCAGGATGTTGATCTGGTCGTTGGCCTCCTTGCCGCGCTGCACGAGCGTCTTGCCCGCATAGACCTTCTCCACCCAGCCCTTTTCGATACGGCCGTCGAGGTACTCCTCGATTTCGGGATATTCGAGGTATTTCGAGTAGGACTCCAGCGGGTCGATAGCCGGGTAACGCTTCGAGTCGGCGCGGCCCTGCGAAAGGGCGTAGAAACAGCGGGCTGCCTTCTTCGTCGATTCGGTCACCGGCTCCTTGAGGTTACCGCCCGCAGGCGACACCGTACCCAGGAAGGTCACCGAACCCGTCTTACCGTTGTTGAGTTTCACCAGGCCGGCCCGCGCATAGAAGTTCGAAATAATCGCCGAAAGATCGACCGGGAAGGCGTCCTGACCCGGAAGCTCCTCCAGACGGTTGGACATCTCGCGCAGCGCCTGCGCCCAGCGCGAAGTCGAGTCGGCCATAACGAGCACCTTGAGGCCCATCGAACGGTAGTACTCGCCGATGGTCATACCCGTATAAACGGACGCCTCACGCGCCGCGACGGGCATGTTCGAAGTATTGCAGATGATGATGGTACGTTCCATGAGCTTGTGGCCCGTGCGGGGATCGACCAGCTCGGGGAACTCTTTGAAAATCTCGACCACCTCGTTGGCACGCTCGCCGCAGGCCACGATGATAATTACGTCGGCATCGGCCTGCTTCGAAATCGCATGCTGGAGCACCGTCTTGCCCGCACCGAAAGGTCCGGGGATGAAGCCCGTACCGCCCTCGGCCAGCGGGTTGAAAGTGTCGATGGCCCGCACGCCCGTCTCCATGACGCGCGAGGGACGCGGCTTCTCCCGGTAACAGCGCACGGCCTGCTTCACAGGCCACCGCTGCACCATCGTAATATCGTGATCCCGGCCGTCGGCATCGGTGATGACGGCAATCGTGTCCGTAACCTTGTACTCTCCGGCGGGCACGACGCTCTTGACCGTATAGGTTCCCTCCATCGTGAAGGGTACCATGATCTTGTGCTCGACCCACTCCTCCTTGACCTGCCCCAGCCACGACGCGGCCGAAACCTTGTCGCCGGGCTTGGCCAGCGGCTTGAACTCCCACTTCTTCTCGAAGTCGATAGGGTCGGTGATCGAACCGCGCGCGATGAACAGACCGTCCATCTTCTCCAGGTCGTTCTGCAGACCGTCGTAGTTGCGCGAAAGAAGACCGGGAGCGAGCGTCGCTTCCAGCATGTGACCCTCGAATTCGACCTTTTCGCCGATCTTCAGTCCGCGGGTCGAGTCGAAAACCTGCACGTAGGCATTGTCGCCCACGACCTTGATGACCTCGGCCATCATCTTGGTATCCCCGCAGTAAACGTGACAGATTTCGTTCTGGCCGACAGGGCCGTCCGCCTTCACGATCACGATGTTCGAGATGATACCGTTTACTCGTCCTGTTGTTTTCATTATCTGTTTTATTGTTTATTGATCAAATCCTTGCCGTCCAGACTGGTCATCAGGCGATGCAGCATTTCGCGCCCCTGCTTGTCGTCCAAACGGGTCCAGCGCGCCACGATGTTCACCTTCACCAGGTAAGCCAGCAGCGCGTTGATGTCGAAATAATCGAAAGTGGAAAGCTCCTCGGCCTGGTTCCAGCGGATCGCGTCGATCTTGCGCTCCTTCTCCACCAGGTTGGTTTCGTCGTTCACGGCGGCGATCACCGCCTCCAGGTAGGGAACGTCGCCCCGCAAGCCGAAATCGGCGGCCGACGAGCGTTTGAGCTGCTGCGAAGTTTCATCCCCGCCCACGACAGACTGCTCGGCCGAACGTCCCGTAACGCGGGCTACGACGGCGGCAGAGATGTTGCGCAGGTTGCGGTCGAAATCGGCCCACTGGCGCAGGAAACGGCTCTTGGAGTGGGCGCACTCGTCGTAGTAGGCCGAGAAAAGAGCGTTCTCGAACGATCGGTCGGTGTCGATCCCGTCCTCGTTGTCGGCATCTTCATCGACGATGGCCGAATAGGAACGGACCACGGTCGCCATACGCGCCGGAAGCGGGTTGTGCGCCGCGCGTCCCTTGCGGAAATTAACCAGGTTCTCGCAGTCGTAGTAACCGTAAAGCAGACGCACGCAACGTGCATCGCGGGCGGAAACCCCTTCGAGAATCTCCTCGATGATCGCCCGGGCATTGAAGCCCTTGGTATCGGCATCGAGCGAATACTCCCGCAATCCGGCTACCAAACAGTAGTAATTCTTGTCGAACATGGCGCCCGGCTTAAGCGTTATACAGCATTTTATAGACCTTGTCGCGCAGGTACTCCTTCAACAGAGCGTCGAAATCCTGGTCCGAAAACGAAATGTAGTAGCCGCCGTCTTTGGCACCCACCTTGAATCCCGTCCTGACCTCCTTCGAATAACCCACCTCGACGCCTGCGGCCAGCAGCTCCTTCGCAGCGGCTTCGAACGTCGCTTCGAACGCCTTCTGTTCCGCCTCCGGCAGCAGGGCCTTCAACTGGTTCTTCGACGAATCGGCGCCGCTCCAGTTCTTGGCGACGGTAAGCAGCATCTGCTTTACGAATTCGGGATCGAGCGTCGCGGCTTTCACGGCGGGAGCGGTGCTCTTGGCGATAATCATGGAGCTGATCTCGGCTTTGATCTTCGAGAGGGCCTGCTTGCCCGCGAGCGAAATTTCGGTCATCGCGTTCTTCTCCACGTCCTGTGCTTTGGTATTGGCTTCGGCGAGGATCTTCGCAGCCTGCGCCTCGGCCTCCTTCACGATCTTGGCCGCATTGGTCTTCGCTTCGGCCACCAGACGTTCCGCCTCGGCACGGCCTTTCTCCAGTCCCTCGTCGTAGAGCTTCTGGGTTAACTGTTGAAGTTTGTTTTCCATAAGAATTTATGTTTATTATATTTGAATTTCTTATTCGTCACTCCATGACCTCGCGTCACGGATTCCGGGATGCAGCCCGGCCCCGCACCGACCCCGCCGACCGAAACGCACGGCATACAGCACCGCTTTCCCCGCCGGCAAATCCGACCGCAGGCATTCGATCCGGGATCACCGGAATCTTTCTCTTCCTCACCTCCATCCGAGACTCGATCGCAAGCGATCTCTCCCCGACTCCGACCGGAAACATCGGAACTGTTCCCGAAATCACACTCCTCCGAATTAGTTCCTACAAATATATAAAATCCATTTTAACCCACGCATATTCGGCGCATTTTTTTTCGGATCGAACCATAAAATATTGTCTTTGAGTTTCGATTTCAACAATCGATCAATCACATTAGTTTTTATCTAATTAGAAAAATCAATAGCATATGGTTCTCCTGATATTTTTTTAAGCACTTTATATATCCACGGATCTTTGTAGTCGCTTGTAAAAATTTCTATTTCTTTCGATGGCAATACAAGCTGTCCATTGTAATATACTTTTACATCGGGAAGGATTTTTAGCATATCAAAAGTGTAATCGTGTTTTGGAGGAAATAATTTTTCCCAACGATATAACGCACCAAACATGCCGATATTGGTAATACAAATAGTATTTGATCGACATGGTAGAATTTCAAGCTCATTTTTATTCCATCCACTCAACCACCCGACACGATTATTTAGATATGTAGCATAATTCGAAGAATCCGGGAGATTGATACGAACTGTGTCCGCACTATTATTACGAACATTTACTTCGTAATTAATCTCGATATCCGAATGTTCGAATTCGGCGTAAAATCGTTTATCGGCCAAGGATAGGGTTATGGACCGAATACTTACGGTATCGCTGTCCTTTGCAAAATCTTCGAAAGAATCGATTACTAAATGGGTTACATTTTGTGTTTGGTAACGATCATCTGAGCAAGCCGCTAATCCGAATAGCAGAAAAATAACACTGAAAATGTTATTCAATTTGTTTTTTATATTTTTCGATTGCATTTTTTCAATCGTTTGGGACAACCAACGTCTTCATCTCGAAAAAAGCTCCCTCCGAATGAAAATCCGAAGGGAGCAATGGCTTATTCAAAATTCATCGCCCTGATGTTCGGGACGCAGCAGATCGGTGACTACCTTTACGGGCGAAAAAGTCGTGATGGGGACTTCGACGAAGACCGTATTCCACCGGGCCATGGCACCGTTCCAAAGACCGGGCAGTTCCTGCGCGAGCAGCTCGCGGCCCCCGTCCGACTTGCGGGAGATAAAACCCGTAGCGGGATCGACGAACTCCCGCAGATCGAAACGACCGCCTTTCGAGGTGCGGAAGCTGCAAACCAGATCCACCGGATTGAAATGAGTCGCCGAGCGCATCAACTCCCGCTTTTCGGGAGCGATCTGGTTCGATTCGGCGATCTGGAGCGTCTCCAGCCCGTCGGCCCCAGCCACCCAGAAGGGGCCGCCGCCCGGCTCGCCTTCGTTGCGCACCATGCCGCACACCCGGATCGGGCGGTCGAGCACCTGCCTCAAAAGAGCCGTGCCGTAGTCCTTGGGCAGTTTCACGCAGAGTTCATTCTCGATGAACGCGGCGATAGGCTCCAATTCGGCACCCGGCACTTCGAGGGCCATGAGGTATTCGAAAATCCGCTCCTGCAATGCGAGCAATACTCCGGCCAGCGCTTTTTTATAAAGCACCGTATCGCTCCGCCGGGCATCGGTAGTAACATTGTCGATATTTTTAACGAAGACTATGTCCGCATCGATCTTTCCGAGGTTCCCGATCAGCGCCCCGTGTCCCGCAGGACGGAAGAGCAGCCGCCCGTCGGCACGTCGGAAAGGCGTACAGTCGGGATTCACGGCCAGCGTGTCGGTCGAAGGGTCCTGCACGGAGAAGGAGATGCGATACTTGACCCCGAAACGGGATTCGTAACCCGGTATCTTTTCGGCCAGCAACGCTTCGAAACGGGTCAGATGCTCGGGCGAGACGGTAAAGTGAATCTTCACCTCGCCCCCGGCGGCGGCGTACTGCGCCCCTTCGACCAGATGCTCTTCGACGGCTTTGCGCACCTCGTCCCCATAGCGGTGGAACGACACCAGTCCCTTCGGGGTTTCCCCGTAACGGAGCCCTTCGGCGACGATATTTTCGACCGTCCGCAGCTCGTCGGCATCGTCACCGATGATCGTCCGCAGCTCGGGCCAGAAGGCGAAGCGGCGGCGGTTGGCCAGCAACTCCCCGACCACAGCCGTACGGCGCCCCTCGCGAACGAACTCGAACAAATCCTTGAACATACGGGTCGCGGCGCCCGAAGCGGGCACGAATTTCACCACCCGCAAAGACTCCTTCGCACGGTCGTAACGGGCCGCCGCCTGCTCGATCCCGGCAGCATCCAGCACCCGAATACCGTCGCCGCACGAAGCGGCCCGCGTCACGGGAAGAAAGGGAAAACCTTCCCGAAAATTTTTCAACTGGGTTTCGAGAGCCGCCGGCGTCAGGCCGTGCTCCTCCATTTGCACAAAATCCTCTTTCGTAAACATATCGGAAACCGTTTATCAGTCACATTCATTCTCTTTCAGCAAGATCGGCGCCACATCGACCGACGCCCGACGAAGCGGGCGATAAAAAACAGCGACTCCGCCCGTTTTTCTCTTCACGCACACGGCGCCCTGCCCGCCTGTTACAAAAAGCTCCCTTCTCACTCGCATAGATCGAAACCGTCGAACGGTCGTTCTCCCTGCCCGACACAACGTCCCGCACCACTCGACCGAAAACGGCGAACTGCGGGCCCCGTTCTCTCCGCCGGGCAAAAAGTCGTCCTCTCCTGCCTCGCTTATCGGAAACATCGAACTGCATTCTCTGTTTTCTCCGTCCGGCAGAGCGAGTGAAGTCGTTCTGCCCTCGCTTGTCGAAAACATTCAAATTAACGAAATAATTCCTAACTTTGCAAATATGATACGAGAATTTAACAATCCCGAACTCGCCCCGCGCAACAGTTTTCACGTGGCGCAGCGGGCGGCACGCCTCATCGAGTTCGACCGGACGGAAGATTTGCAGGAACTCTTCGAGAAAGGAATGCCTGATCCGTGGTACGTCCTCGGAGGAGGCAACAACGTCCTCTTCACGCAAGACTATCCCGGTACGCTGCTGACCCCTGTGGCACAGGGTATCCGCATCGTGGACGAACAGCCGGACTGCGTGACGGTCGAAGCCGACGCGGGCGTCGAGTGGGACGACCTGGTCGAATGGGCCGTACAGCACGAACTGTGGGGATTGGAAAACCTCTCGCTCATCCCCGGCAAAGTCGGGGCCGCTCCGGTTCAGAATATCGGGGCTTACGGCTGCGAGGCCAAGGATGCGATCCGAAGCGTCGAGATGTTCTGCACGGAGACCTTCAACACGCTCGTCCTGAACAGAGAACACTGCGCGTTCGGGTACCGGGACAGCGTCTTCAAACGCTCCCTGCGGGGACGTGTAATCATCACCTCGGTCCGCTTTGCGTTGAGCCGCACGCCCCGGCCCCGACTCGAATACGGGGATTTGGCCGCAGCGGTCGAAGCGCGGGGAGGCATCACGCTGCGCAACATCCGCGAGGCCGTCTGTGCGATCCGCCGGGCCAAGCTGCCCGACCCTGCGGTGACGGGCAACGCCGGGAGCTTCTTCAAGAATCCGGTCGTCGGCCGCGAGGAGGCCGAACGCTTGTCGGCACTTTATCCCGATATGCCGCACTATCCGGCAGCCGACCCTTCGCAAGTCAAGCTGGCCGCAGGCTGGCTGATCGACCGCGCCGGACTGAAAGGCCACAGCGAAGGACGCGTGGGGATCCACCCCCGGCAGGCGCTGGTGATTATCAACCTCGGAGGCGCTACGGGTACGGAGATCGTCGCTTTCGCCCGCAAAGTGCAGGAACAGGTAAAGAAACGCTTCGGCGTGGAGATCGAACCCGAAGTCAATATATTATAAAACCGACAAGGCACTGCCTATGAACCTACTGGACAATTTCCAACGCTACATCCGCCGCAACGAGCTGGCAGCTCCGGAGGATTTCATCCTGCTGACCGTTTCGGGCGGCGTGGACTCGATGGTCATGCTCTCGCTCTTCGTGCGAAGCGGCTATCGCGTCGGCGTGGCCCACTGCAATTTCCAGTTGCGGGGCGTGGAGAGCGAAGAGGACGAGGAACTCGTACGCCGCGAGGCGGAGAAGTACGGCGTGCCCTGGTACAACAAACGCTTCGACACCAAAGGCGAGATGGAGCGCACGGGCGAATCGATGGAAATGGCCGCACGGCGGCTGCGCTACGCCTGGTTCGACGAATTGAGCCGCGAGCACGGTTACACGGTGGTAGCCATCGCCCACCACATCGACGACTCGATCGAAACCTTCTTCATCAACCTGTTGCGCGGCACCGGCCTGCGGGGTCTGACGGGGATCACCACCCATGCCGGGAAGCTGATCCGCCCGCTGATGTTCGCTTCGCGCAAGGACATCCTCGAATACGCCGTAGCACAACACATTCCCTACCGGGAAGATTCGTCGAACCGCTCGACCAAATACCTGCGCAACAAGATCCGCCTGGGACTCGTACCCCGCATCAAGGAGATCAGCCCCAAGTTCACCGACCTGATGCGTCAGAACATCGGCCGTCTGACCGACGCGCAGCTCTTCATCAACCACGGCATCCAGCGCATCCGCGAAGAGGTCATCACCACCGAAAACGGGATCGACCGGGCTTTCCCGCTGAATTTCGTAATCTTCGAACTGCTCAACTCGACCTATTCGTTCAAAGGCGACGTGTCGGACGCCCTGGTCAGGGCGCTGGAACAGAACTCCGGCACGGGCAAGCGGTTCTACTCCAAATCCCACGTGGCGTACATCGACCGGGGACGGATTATGGTAACCCCGATCCCGGCGGACGACCCCTGCCAGGTGCAGGTCGAGGCGGGCGCCCCGCGCTGCTACTGCGGCAACTCGGTGCTCTACTTCGAGCTGCGCGACATCGACGATATCCAGGGCTTCGGCGTACCCGAACACATCGCCCAGGTGGATGCCGACAAACTCAAATACCCGCTCACGGTGCGCCGCTGGCAGGAGGGGGACTGGTTCATTCCCTACGGCATGTCCGGCCGCAAGAAGGTCAGCGACTACCTGATCGACCATAAAGTCCCGCTGCCGGAGAAGGCACGGCAGTTCGTACTGCTTTCCGGGGATGAGATCGTCTGGCTCGTCGGGCGGCGCATCGACGACCGCTACCGGCTCACGGCCGAGACCGAAAACGTGCTGCGCATCACCAAAGAGATCATTTAAGCCATGGCGAAAAGCGGCGTAAAATTCAAAGATACGATGGCGGCCTACGACCGTCTCCGAGGCGAAATCGCGGGACGGAAGTTCGCGCCCGTCTATCTGCTCATGGGCGAAGAGGCCTTCTTCATCGACGCTCTCTGCGACCTGCTGGCCTCGACGATCCTCCAGGAGTCCGAACGGGCTTTCAACCAGCTGACCGTCTATGGGCGGGACTCCGACGCGGGACAAGTGGTGAACCTCTGCCGGCAGATGCCGATGATGGGTTCGTACCAGGTGGTGATTCTCAAGGAGGCGCAGCAACTGCGCGGTCTCGACAAACTCTCGCTATACACTTCGAAACCCTCGCCCACGACGATCCTGATCGTCTGCCACAAGGAGAAGAACGTGGACAAGCGTTCGCAGCTCTACAAAAGCATCGCCCAGCACGGTGCGGTGCTCGAATCGGTCCGGCCGCGCGACTACGAGATCGGCCCCTGGCTCGCGCAGTTCGTCGCCTCGAAAGGCTGCACGATCGACGCGAAAGCCCAGGCGATGCTGACCGACCACCTGGGCACCGACCTCGCCAAAATCTCCAACGAACTGGGCAAGCTGCTGCTCTCGCTACCGGAAGGAACGAAGAAAATCACCGACGCACACATCGAACAGAACATCGGCATCTCGAAGGATTTCAATAACTTCGAACTCTGCAAGGCCGTCACGGGACAGAACCTCGAACAGGCCCTGCGCATCGCCGACCATTTCGCCCGCAACCCCAAAGACAACCCCCTGCTGGTAACGATTCTGGCCCTTTTCAATCAGTTCCGCGAAATTTTCCGCATCAACTACCTGCGGTGGCTCAGCCGCCACAAGGGAGTTCCGTTTCCCTCGGACACGGAACTCATAGGCATCCTGCGAATGAACAACGCCTACGCTCTGGGCGAACTGAAGCAGACCTCGGCACGGTGGGACAACCGCCGAGTGTTCCGCATCCTGGGGCTGCTGCGCGAATACGACGCCAAATCGAAGGGCATGAACGCGGGCGGCGCCCCGGACGGGGAGCTGCTCCGCGAGCTGCTTCTCAAAATCTTCCTCCAATAATGGAACGCATCCTGCTGCGCAACGGTATCCCGGAGCCGATGCCCCGCATCGAAGGCACATACCTCTATCAGACGCTTCATGTCCGGGGACGCCGCCCCCTCTGGCTCGACCGCCACACGGAACTGCTGGCTCGCAATATACAAGAGCTTTTCGGGCTGCGCTGGGCCCCCGACCTTCGCCGACTGGAGGCACAGATCGCCACTCTGCTCGACGCCAACCGTCACCCCGTCGCAGGCTCTTCGTTCGTACGCATGGCCTTCACACCGGCGGGCGACCTGCTGCTGATCCCCGGAGCAGTATCCCTCTACGACGGGTATACCCTGCGGTCGCTGCGGCCCGCTGCGGCTGTCGTGAACTACGGCGTTCCCTACCCCGAATACCCCACCTCGGCACGCGAGGCAGCCTGCATGCTGGCTTTGCAGGCAGCGGTGACGGCGGACAACCGGGCGGCGGAAGCGGACATTGAACGGGCGGCAGTCCGGACAGGCGTACAAGCGGTGATCCGCTGCGACGGCGAGGGATTCGTGCACGTATGCGAC